>Ga0265314_10001233_pt1 | contig 29182 bp, 19 predicted proteins | sample 4126metaG_FD_203106 | JGI IMG/M metagenome (GOLD analysis project Ga0265314, IMG submission 203106) | Rhizosphere microbial communities from Carex aquatilis grown in University of Washington, Seatle, WA, United States - 4-1-26 metaG | ecosystem: Host-associated > Plants > Roots > Rhizosphere >... | reverse complement strand
AGAATCGGGCAAGTCGCGCTCGCGCTGTTGGTGACAGCCACACCACAGATGCTCCGGCCGATCGCCGTTGTGGTGCTCGCGGTCGAACAATTGGTCGGGGCCAAATAGCTGCCCGTGAAGTTGGCAATGGCGCCCGGCGCCAGCGTTGGGGTTGTGAAGACCGGCGTAGTACCGCTCAGATTATTGAGCACGATGACGTTGGTCAGAGCGATGTTACCCGCGTTCCTCACCGTGCCGCCGTAGGTCAGCAAGCCGCCCGCTAACGGAGAAGTCGTGGGACAAGTTTGCGTTACCTCGATGGCCGGCGTGGTCAGAATCGGGCAAGTCGCGCTCGCGCTGTTGGTGACAGCCACACCACAGATACTCCGGCCGGTCGCCGTTGTGGTGCTCGCGGTCGAACAATTGGTCGGGGCCAAATAGCCGCCCGTGAAGTTGGCAACGGCGCCCGGCGCCAGCGTTGGGGTTGTGAAGACCGGCGTGGTACCGCTCAGATTATTGAGCACGATGACGTTGGTCAGAGCGATGTTACCCGCGTTCCTCACCGTGCCGCCGTAGGTCAGCAAGCCGCCCGCTAACGGAGACGTCGTGGGACAAGTTTGCGTTACCTCGATGGCCGGCGTGGTCAGAATCGGGCAAGTCGCGCTCGCGCTGCTGGTGACGGCCACACCACAGATGCTCCGGCCGGTCGCCGTTGTGGTGCTCGCGGTGGAACAATTGGTCGGGGCCAAATAGCTGCCCGTGAAGTTGGCAACGGCGCCAGGCGCCAGCCTTGGGGTTGTGAAGACCGGCGTAGGACCGCTCAGATTATTGAGCACGACCACGTTGGTCAGAGCGATGTTACCCGCGTTCCTCACCGTGCCGCCGTAGGTCAGCAAGCCGCCCGCTAACGGAGACGTCGTGGGACAAGTTTGCGTTACCTCGATGGCCGGCGTGGTCAGAATCGGGCAAGTCGCGCTCGCGCTGTTGGTGACAGCCACACCACAGATGCTCCGGCCGATCGCCGTTGTCGTGCTCGCGGTCGAACAATTGGTCGGGGCCAAATAGCTGCCCGTGAAGTTGGCAACGGCGCCCGGCGCCAGCGTTGGGGTTGTGAAGACCGGCGTAGTACCGCTCAGATTATTGAGCACGATCACGTTGGTCAGAGCGATGTTGCCTGAGTTCCTCACCGTGCCGCCGTAGGTCAGCAAGCCGCCCGCTAACGGAGACGTCGTGGGGCAAATTTGCGTTACCTCGATGGCCGGCGTGGTCAGAATCGGGCAAGTCGCGCTCGCGCTGTTGGTGACAGCCACACCACAGATGCTCCGGCCGATCGCCGTTGTGGTGCTCGCGGTCGAACAATTGGTCGGGGCCAAATAGCTGCCCGTGAAGTTGGCAACGGCGCCCGGCGCCAGCGTTGGGGTTGTGAAGATCGGCGTAGTCCCACTGAAATTATTGAGCACGACCACGTTGGTGATGGTGATGTCGCCCTCGTTGCTGATAGTGCCGCTGTAGGTGAAGAGACCGCCCGGAGTCACAGGATTGACTGGGCAGTTTTGGGTCACCGTGATGAGCGGCGTCGTAGCGACCGGGCAACCGGCGGTGTTGGCCACCACGTTCGTTCCGCAGATCCCCTGCCCTGTCGCCTTCACCTCGACGGAACAGGTGTTGAAGGGAACAGTGTAGGAGCCGGAGTATTTCGCTGACTCGCCGGGCGCCAACTCGAGGCCCGGTTCCGCGATGTTCGTCCCCTGAGGTCCAAACACCATGACGTTCGTCAGGGTAACGTCCCCGACGTTGGTGACGTAGCCGCTGAACCTGTACAGGCTGCCCACCGCTATCGGAGTCGGCGGACAGTTCTGCACCAGGGCGATGGCGGGCGACGTAAGCAAGGGACAGACCGTGGTGGACGCGGCAGTAACATTGCTGAGTGAGCAACGGTTTTGACCATTTGCGGTGAGCGTGTCGAGGATCAGGCAACAGCAAGTCGGAGCGGTGTAGCTTCCCGTGAAGCTCACCGAAGCGCCTGGCGCCAGCGTGATTGGACCAATGACTGGGGTGTTGTTGGTTGGCCGATTGTCCACCACGAAGACATTGACCAGCGTGACCTCACCGGGGTTGCTCACCGAACCGCTATAGGTGTAAAGGCCACCACGGGGTGTGGGCAAGAGAGGACAATTCTTGGTGATGGCGATGCGCGCAGGAGGAGTGATCACCGGGCAAGTGGTCGTCGCGCTGCTAGACACTGGAAGCAGCGTGCATACATTTAAACCGCTCGCCGTGACTGTGTCGTTCCCGCAGAAATCCGGCGGAACAATGTAGGAGGCGTGGTAGCCGACCGATTCGCCCGGTGCCAAATCGATAGGCCCCAGCAACGTAGAACCGCGTATGGGCTCATCGTTCACCACGGTTACATTGATCAGAGTAATGTTGCCGGTGTTAATGACATTACCGCTGTAGCTCAAGAGGTCGCCCACTCGCAATACGCCCGGCGCGCAGATTTTACTGACCGTAATCTTCGGCAAAGTCTGCACGGTGCAGACTTGCGTGGCGGTGTCGGCGACGACGGCTCCGGCACAACCCTGCCCGCTAGCCTGGACGGTGCTCCAAACGACACAGCAGTTGGTGGGCACTTGGTAGCTGCCGGTGAAACCTGCGGTGGCGCCGGGCGACAGCGTAGCTTGAGTGAAGATCACGGTGTTGGACGCGGGGCGGTTGTTAATAACAACGATGTTGCTAAGCGTGATATTGCCAGGATTGCTGACGGTTCCACTGTAGGTCAGGATTCCGCCGGGCAACACTGGCGTGATCGGGCAGATTTGAGTTACTTCGATTTCAGGCGAGGTCAGAATCGGACAGGTCTTGGTCATTGTCGCAGTCACCTGGATGCCTGTGCATTTATCGTTGCCCGTGCCGGTCAACCTGGAAACGACAGCGCAACCGCTGTTAGCAGGCACCGTGTAGCTGGCGGTGAAGTTCGTGGAAGCACCCGGCGCCAGGGCAGCAGCGCTGAAGACCGGTGTAGCCCCGCTCAGATCATTCATGACCACCACGTTGGTCAACGTGACATTGCCCGAGTTGATCACCGTGCCGTTGTAGGTCAGCAATCCGCCGGGGCTAGCGGCGCTTGCGGGACATGCCTGGCTGACCGCGATGGCTGGGGCCGTAATCAGCGTGCACGTGGCCGACGTGCTATTCGAAACCAAGGCCGCGGTACAGTCATCCTGTCCTGTGGCGGTAACAGTGCTGGTGGCCGAGCAGGAGTCGAGAGGCGCGATGGCGTTCACCGTGAAATTCTTGGCCTCACCCGGCGCCAAGGTGAGCGGACCGATTTCGAGAGTGTTGGCGGCCGGTTGATTGCTCAAGACCCGCACATTCTTCAAAGTGACATTGCCCGAATTGCGCACGGTACCCGTGTAAATGATCGCACCGCCTGGGTTCACGGTCAGGGCCGGACACGTCAGCGTCACCGCAACGCTTGGGGCCGTGGTAACCGTGCAGGTCGTCGAAACCGTGTTTGTTGTGGTCTCGAGTGTGCAGATGTCTTTGCCGGTGGCCCTCAAGGTGGTGGTGGTGGAGCAACCGTTGGCGGAAAAGGCGTAGGTGCCAGTGAAATTGGCGAACGCGCCCGGTGCCAAAATAGGAATGGTGAACACGGTCGTGTTGGCCGCGGGCTGGTCACTGACCACCACCACATTGGTCAGGCTATTGTTCCCGGCGTTTCGAACTGTTCCGCTATAGGTCCCTAAGCCGCCAGGTGGCACTGGAGTGGTCGGACAGACCGCCGTGACCACGATCCGGGGCGTCGTGAGGATGGGGCAGGTTGCGCTGGCAGAACTGCTGACAGCCACGCCGCAACGGCTTGTGGCGGTGGCAACCAACGTGTCGGACACCGAGCAATTAGTCGGGGCCGGGTAACTGCCAGTGAAATTGGCAACCGCGCCGGGAGCCAAAGAGGCCAGGGTGAACACGGGCGTATCCAAAGCCGGTGCGTTATCCACCACCACGATGCTGTTCAAGGTCACGTCACCGATGTTTTTGACGGTGCCTGAATAAACCAGCAACTGCCCTGGAGACACTGGCTGTGTGGGACACGACTTGGTCACTTGAATCCCTGGAGTCGCGCTATTCTGGCAGGTGATGGTAATGAAATCAGTCACCGTTCGAGGAGTAGAAGTGAACTGATCGGTGGCCAGCACCGTCAGGACCGCCGAGTTGGGCCCGCAGGGATTCAACGGAATCCAACTCCCGGTAAAACCGGCCACCTCACCGGTGGCCATGTTTTTGGGGAAAAGGACCGTGAACGCGCCGTTGTTAACAAAGTTGGTCACCGTCACAGCCACCAGGGTATTGTTGCCGCAGTTGGTAACGGTGCCGCTAAAAGTGATTGCGCCGTTTTCACCTACGCCACCAACGCACAGTGCGCTGATCCGCACGCAAGGTTGATTCACCTGGGTGTTCACCCCTTGGAAACCGCCGCCGCGGCTGGGCACGTCGTTTTGATGAATATTTCCAAAGTCGTTGGCCGTGGCCAACAGCGCGCCGTTAGGCTGGATGTCCTGCGCCCGGACCACATAAGTGGCCACATTCGGGTAGAAATCCGACTCCCCGTTGTGCAATGTGGTGCGGACCAGAGTGATGTTGTTGGTCTTTCCGTCTGGCGTCACCACGAAGGCCTCGATCTCAGTCGCATCGCAAACGGTACGACCGGTGCCCACCAGCCCGTTGAACACGGTAGCACTGTAGGAAATTGTGTCGCCGATATGAACATCGGGGATGCTGGTGAAAAGATTGATTCCCAACCCGCTGCCCGTGCAACCGGCGGGAGTGCCTTGCCCCCACCCCGCCGCGGTCGCCAACAACAGGCACACCACTCCGCCGAGCCTGATGAGCAACTGGTGGAAAATGGACGCTTGCACGATGGCCGCTAACCCTCTCTTGCCCCCCCCGCAGGTAACTGGTTTCTGCACGATGCCATTCCGCTCGAGCCGCAGGATCGAAGTATTCATAGGTCTTGGCGCTAACAGAAGTTGTAGGTGTCCGCAGTCGGCGCCTTCGGTCGGGTGCTGGCTGACTTTCCAGTATGGAAAAGCATTCCGGGTCTCACGAGGTAAGATTAGATGAAATCCGATCGGCACTTCTATGGGCAGTTCGCCATAGGGTTTTCCCCCCATGCCAGGCCAATTCGCGAAACTCAATGCCCCCCGCTCGACGGCGAAGTTTCGAAATCTTTTCCGCCCTCCCGATGCGCTGCTGCCCCGCCAGAGAGCACGCGAGTCCCCGTTTCTGCCCCTTTAGAAGGTGAACCAATCGGGAGGGAGCAGTTTAGCCGACTAGGGTGCGAAGGTCATCTGGGCTACTCCTATGCAGCCGACGACCGGCGCGCGGCTCGGACGGGCAAAAAACCGTTCCAGGCCGATATTTCATCATCCGATGAAACAAAAACCCAGCCGAAGGAACTTTCCTTCGGCTGGGGTGATTGCCGCCCAGCTTGGGTCTTTTTAAGGCGTGGGGAATATCCGATAGAACCGCGCCTTCTGCTGGGTTCCGATCGCATCCGTGATGGCCTGAGTTCCGCCCGTTCCGAGGAGCGTCTTCAAGTCAATCCAGGTTGGATCACTCAATGAGTTTTTATACTGCACCGTGTACGATTGGCCGCTCTCGGTGGCGAAAGCCAATGTGAAAACACCGTTGGCTACCCGTACGGTGCTGATGACCGGTGGTGTTGGTCCGGCGACTGGGCAACTGGCCGTGTTGGAGACGAGCTTGCCATCGCAGATAGCCTGGCCGCTGGCCGTGACCGTGACAGAACCAGGGTTTGACCCGATTGTGACAAAGCCGGAGTATTCTTCTGATTCACCCGGAGCAAGTTCCAAGCCCGGTTCCATGACGTTGGTTCCCTGAGGGCCAAGCACCATAACGTTGGTCAGAACGACGTCGCCAGTGTTGGTAACGTAACCGCTGTATTGATACAAGCTGCCAGCGGTTAGCGGACTCGCCGGGCAATGCTGCACCACGGCGATACTCGGCGAGGTGAGGTACGGGCAGACCGATGTCGCGGTGGCGGTCACATTGCTGCCGAAGCAGCGGTCCTGGCCTCTTGCGGTAAGGGTCTCGAGGATGAAGCAACAGCAACTCGGTGCGATATAGCTGTTGGTGAAGCTCACTGTCACACCAGGGCCTATCGTGATGGGGCCAATGACCGGGGCGTTGTTGCTCGGCTCGTTGTCCACGACGAAGACATCGACTAGAGTGACCTGACCAGGGTTGCTAACCGTGCCGGTGTAGGTGTAAAGGCCACCGCGCAGCGGGGGCACGAGCGGACAATTCTTTGTCACCGCGATGATTGGAGCAGGAGTGGTCACCGGGCAGGTGGAGGTTACGCTGTCACTCACTGGTAGCAGGGTGCAGACGTTCAAGCCGCTCGCCGTGACGGTATCTGTCCCGCAGAAATCAGCCGGAACAATGTAGGAGGCGCTGTAGCTCATCGACTCGCCTGGTGCCAGGTCGATGGGCCCCAACAGAGGTGTACCTTTGGAGGACCGATCGTTTGCGACGGTCACATTGATCACGGTTATGTTCCCGGCATTGCTGACCGTGCCGCTGTAAGTCAGGAGATCACCCAACTGCAGAACGCCCGGTGCGCAAGTTTTGGTGACCACCAACCTGGGCAGAGTAAGAACCGTGCACACGTGGGTGTCGGTGTCGCTGACTCGGGCGCCGTCACAGCCCTGCCCGACTGCAGCTACCGTGCTCCAAACCACGCAACAGTTGGTCGGCACCTGGAAGCTGCCGCTGAAGTTGGCTGATGCGCCGGGGGCCAGCGAGGCGGCGGTGAAGATCACCGTGTTGGACGCGGGACGATTATCGTACACGATAATGTTGGTCAGGGTGATGTTACCCGGATTGCTGACAGTGCCTGTGTAGTTCAGGATGCCGCCCGGCAATACAGAATCCGTGGGACAAGTCTGCGTCACTTCAATTTCGGGCGAGGTCAGGATCGGGCAGGTTTTGGTCATACTCGCGGAGACTTGAATGCCCGTGCATTTATCATTGCCGGTACCGGTCAACCTGGACGTCACGGAACAACCACTGCCAACAGGCACAGTGTAGCTGCCGGTGAAGTTGGTGGATACGCCTGGAGCCAGGGTGGCGGCGGTGAACACCGGGGTAGCACCGCTCAGGTCATTCATCACCACCACGTTGGTGAGTGTGACGTTGCCGGAGTTTGCTACGGTGCCGATGTAAGTCAGCAATCCGCCTGGATTTGCGGGACCTACCGGGCAGGTCTGGCTGACCCCCATAGCAGGTGTGGTGATCAACGTGCAGGTGGCCGAGGCAGTGTTCATTACCAGGGCCGAAGTGCAGTTGTCGTCACCGGTGGCTGTCACCGTAGTGCTCACAGAACAGGCGTCCAAGGGTGTGGTGAACGTCAAGGTGAAGTCCGCGCTTGCTCCAACGGCTAGCGCCATCGGACCGAGGACCAGCTTGTTGGTGATCGGTTGGTTGCTCAACACGCGCACATTAAACAGCGCAACATCCCCCGTGTTACGAACGGTGCCGGTGTAAGAAACCGCGCCGCCTGTGTTCACGGATACAGCCGGACACAACAGTGAGACTACGATAGCGGGAGTCGTCACGACCTTGCAGGTGGTCGAAGCGGAGTTCGTGACCGAACCCAGCGTGCAGATGTCCTGGGCGGTTCCCTTTAGGGTGGCAGTGACCGAGCAGACGCTCGCCGGAACGGTGTATGCGCCGTTGAAGTTGGCAAACTCTCCGGGTGCCAACGAAGGCTGTGTGAACACTGTGGTATTGGCCGCAGGAACATCACTGACCACGACTACGTTAGTTAACGTGATGTTGCCGCCATTCCGCACCCTGCCGAAGTAGGTCGCTGAGGCGCCAGGCGTCAATGCATTGGTCGAGCAGGCCATCGTCGTCACGATCACAGGGGTGGTCAGGATCGGACAAGTCGCGCTTACCCTGCTCGTGACAGTCACACCACAGGTGCTCTCTGCGGTTGCAGTCGAGGTGCTCGTGGTGGAGCAATTCGTCGGTGCCAGGTAGCTGCCGGTGAAACTGGCAATCGCTCCAGGGGCCATAGTAGCCGCCGTATAGACCGGCGTTGCACCGCTGGCGTCATTCAGGACAACCACGTTGGTCAGCGTGATGTTACCCGTGTTTTTCACCGTGCCGCTGTACGTCAGCAGCCCGCCGGGAACCACTGGACTGGACGGACAGATCTCCGTCACCGCAATGCTCGGCGTGGTGATCAGCGTGCAAGTGGCTGATGCGGTGTTTGAGACGAGCACCGCGCTGCAGTCGTCCTTGCCGGTGACGGTAACGGTGCCGCTGACCGAGCAGGAATCGATCGGTGCTGTGAAAGTGGCGTTAAAATCGCGCGAGGCACCAGGGGCCAGGGTCAGGGGACCAATCACCGGGGTGTTTGCCGTTGGCTGGTTAATCAGCACACGCACGTTGCTAAGGGAAACGTCGCCGGTATTGCGCACGGTGCCGCTATAGGTAATCGAGCCGCCGGTGTTGGCTGACACCGCCGGGCACGCCAGCGTGATTGCAACGGCTGGGGCCGTTGCGACGCCACAGGTAATCTGGGTCCCATTTGTCACCGCGATGAGGGTGCAAATGTCCTTCGCGGTTCCGCTCAGGGTCGTGGTGACCGAGCAGGAGTTGGCCGGAAGCGTGTAAGAACCGCTGAACGCGGAGGACTCCCCTGGTGCCAGAGCGCTTTTCGCGAACACGGGAGTATTGGGAGTGGGCACATCACTCACCACAACCACGTTAGTCAACGTGATATTGCCGGCATTACGCACTGTGCCCGTATAGGAGACCAGGCCCCCGGGCACGACCGATGTCGCCGGACAAAGCGCCGTGACCACAATCTGGGGCGTCGTGAGGATGGGGCAGGTTGCGCTGGCGGAACTGCTGACAGCCACGCCGCAACGGCTTGTAGCGGTGGCCACCAACGTGTCGGACACCGAGCAATTGGTCGGGGCCAAGTAACTACCCGTGAAATTGGCAATCGCGCCGGGAGCCAAAGAAGCCAGGGTGAACACGGGCGTATCCAAAGCCGGTGCGTTATCCACCACCACGATGCTGTTCAAGGTCACGTCACCGGTGTTTTTGACGGTGCCTGAATAAACCAGCAACTGCCCGGGGGACACTGGCTGCGTGGGACATGACTTGGTCACTTGAATCCCTGGAGTCGCGCTATTCTGGCAGGTGATGGTAATGAAATCAGTCACCGTTCGGGGAGTAGAAGTGAACTGATCGGTGGCCAGCACCGTCAGGACCGCCGAGTTGGGCCCGCAGGGATTCAACGGAATCCAACTCCCGGTAAAGCCGGCGACCTCACCGGTGGCCATATTTTTCGGGAAAAGGACCGTGAATGCGCCGTTGTTGACAAAGTTCGTCACCGTCACGGCAACCAGAGTGTTGTTGCCGCAGTTAGTGACAGTGCCACTGAAAGTGATTGCGCCGTTTTCACCAACGCCACTAACGCACACTGCGGCAATCCGTACGCAAGGTTGATTCACCTGCGTATTCACTCCCTGGAAACCGCCGCCCCGGCTAGGCACGTCGTTCTGGTGAATGTTTCCAAAATCATTGGCCGTGGCCAACAACGCGCCATTAGGCTGGATGTCTTGCGCCCGGACCACATAAGTGGCCACATTCGGGTAGAAATCCGACTCCCCGTTGTGCAATGTGGTGCGCACCAAGTTGATAGTGTTGGTCTTTCCGTCTGGCGTCACCACGAAAGCCTCGATCTCAGTCGCATCGCAAACAGTACGACCGGTGCCCACCAGCCCGTTGAACACGGTCGCACTATAGGAAATCGTGTCACCGATATGAACGTCGGGGATGCTGGTGAAAAGATTGATCCCCAATCCGCTGCCCGTGCAGCCAGCAGGCGTGCCTTGGGCACTCACTTCCGCGGTCGCCAGGAGCAGGCAAGCCAATCCAGCCAGCCATTGCAGTGTACGGCGAGAGGCAGGAGCACGGGGCATCCCAGAGAGTTTGCGCTGACATCCGGGCGAATTCCCCGGCGTTTCAACGACGCCATTCGGCTCGTGAGGTTGAATTGAATTATTCATGGGTTCTTTCGGGTTTTCGGTTTATTGCGGGTCCGCAATTCGCGCTGGCGGTAGCGCGCACTCTATTTTTCCGTTCTGGAAAAACTTTCCGTCTATCACGGTGTTATAATGGACCAACCCTGCACAACGGTTCTATGGGCATTTCGCCATAAGGTCTTCCCCCCATCGGGCAGCGTCGCGCCCCCCTCACTCACAAACCGGCAAAAGACGCTCAATCCGAGCCGTGAGGAGAGGGCAAAACCGAGGCTTTTACGCCAGTCAAAGACTCCACAATCGCCTCCTGCACCGCTGGATTGAAAAGATTTCCCAAGTGTCCACCCTCCTCGAAAACGGTCATTTGTTCCGCACTGAAAGTAATGTGAAGCCAGGCTAGATCTTCTTCCGAAAGTAAAAAGTCATTTTGATTGACAATCAATCGGATCTTGGAGCTTCCGCGCAAACCAGTGCTGTAGGTCCGTAGATCGCCGGCCTTTTCCAGCGTTGCAGAGATCGGGGACAAAAGCCCCCGACTCTGGTAATAGGGAACCACAAACGTCTCAAAGTAATCCCGGTAAGAGTATTGAAGGATCTCTTGGTACAGTGGATCGCGCCTCAAATTCTTTACCGGGTGCTGCAGAATCCCCTGGTTATTGCGACGCTGACTGCTAAAAATAATATCCCGTAGGGCGAGTCGAAACACCACCCCGATTAGAAACCTGGATTCGGTAGCGCTGAACGGGAGCGTAGTTTGCGGCGTGAGCGTACTCTTGCTCAGGGCGGCCACTTTCAAGAACGTATTCTCGATGTTGTCCATTCGCTGGGTGCTCGGCCAATCCAGCGGGGCCCGGTAGAACTCGTCCAGCTTGGACACCCCATGGAGCAAGCGCACTGGCGTGTTGATGGCGACGTAACGATCGAATTTGATCAAGTCTCCCTGATTCGTCGCTTCGGTGCCGGCTATGAACAAGGATTGGAGAGCGCCCATAGAATACCCCAGTAATTCTCTGCTCCCCAAGCGGCGCGGGTACCGGACGTCCAACTGGTGGTCGATTTGAGTGAGTGCGACGTGCAGGTCGTGGCCGTCCACCGGCAGGTAAGCCGGCACCGCCGCGGTCGAAGCGTTCTCCATGAATTCGGAGTTGAAGGTGCTGCTCACGCACACAGCCGAAAAGCCGTGCCTGTAGACCAGTTCGGCCAACGCAAGGGAAGTTTGGGCCAGGCGGTGAGAGCCTAGGCCTGGGGCGATGTAAACGACGGGTGCTTTGCCTGGCTGCAGCCAGAATGTAAATTTCAACTTCCTGCCCGTCGTTGGAATCGTGGCCGACCGGGTCTTTCCCCGGTTAGGAAACTCGGGGTCCTTGTAACTGAAAAAGACGGATTCCATGGTTTCCAACGCAGCATTGTCGATCTCCCCCGTCACCCGGAAATCAGCCACCCGGTTCCTTCTAGCGAACGTCCAGGCGTACTGAATCTCCGAATAGGGGTCCATCTCAGCCTGGCTGAAGCGCGCAAACTCGCCCACGCTGTCGGCGAAATCGTTATACATGACCGCATAGGTGAAATAGGTGTAGGGGCCAAGATAGGTCAGTGGATCGCCGACGTTCAGTTTGTAAGGAGCCACATAGATCAGCGGATTGGCGGCAGTGTCGGTAGCCAGTCCAAGGGTGTCGCGCTCATTGCTCGGGCCGAATATCGGCAGCATCAGAAAGCACCTCGGTTTCCAGCCCCACTGCCCAAACGTTTGACCAAAATCGGCTTCTGCCTTTGGAATCTTCCACTTCGTTGCGACGTCGAACAGGCCCCCTACCCCAACAGTACTGTTACAGACAAACCGGTAAGATTCATCGCGGGCTCCGTTCCACTTCCCCTGCAGCAGGTTGTTGATTAGCCGTCCAGGGTAAGTGAGGTTCTTCCCGAAATGCCGGATTGCGGCTCGGAACGGCTCCACCACAAAGAATCGATAAACCCTGCTGGTGGGTCTGATCACACCAGTCATGAGCCCCTTGTTAAATTCCCACATCACCCGGTTGAAGGGCTCGATGGGGTCGGGGACGGATTTCGGTAAAACAACGATCTCCGCTGCAGACGATCCCGTAGGGCTGGATCGAGCCGTCTGGCCGTAGCCCATTGGCCAGAGCCACAAAGACATGGCGGTGAACCCCACACACCACCACACCCCTCCCTGATGGGTCTTCGCGTACCTCACCCTACCATTCGATCCGCCTTGCCACCAAGATGCGGTTCGGAGGCCTCGTGTTGTCCTGCAAGAACGTATTCAAGGCTTCTGCGTTTTTAGAAGGCTATAATTCTTGAGGCGAATATAATCCGACTCATCAACAACCCGTCATGGGGTACCCACGGTAATGTCTGTGGCTTACCGGACACACCATTCACACGGCGTTCGAAACGCCAGATCCGGATAATCATCAGGAGGGTCACTATGGCCCAGGCATAGAGAACACTCTATCGGGGATTCCCCCCATAGCCCACTGTGGTTGTACCCTGCGCCACCCCCCCCTCCGAAGGGGCTCTATTGCTGAATGATGGTCAACTGGACGCTATTCTCGATGATCCCAGTCGAGATGGCGTACCGTGTCAAGCCGGCCGTGTCGTGAATGTCGAGCTTGGTCATGAGATGCTGGCGATGCTTATCCACCGTCTTGAAACTGATGCCGAGCTCCTCCGCAACTTGCTTGTTGGGCCGGCCCTCCGCGATCAGCTGGAGCACTTCCACCTCGCGGGAGCTCAGACGATTGCCTTTCTTCTTGACCTGGCCCCCTCGGTCGAGTGCCGTTTGGTTTCGGCGCTGAATGCGCTTGGAAACGGCAGGGCTAAAGAACGTATTACCTTTGTGGACCTCTCGAATGGCCGCGACCAGCATGCTCGAGGCGCTCTGTTTGAGCAAAAAACCTGACGCGCCCAGGTCCATCATTTGATCCACGTAGGCATCATCGCTATGGGCGGACAGAACCAGCACCTTGCATTCAGGAACTTCCTGGCGAATTTGACGAGTGGCTTCCAGGCCATTGAGCAACGGCATTGCGATGTCCATTACAACTACTGCCGGCTTCAGCTTGCGAGTCAAGGTCACCGCCTGGCGCCCCGTTTCAGCCTCGCCCACGACTTCAATATCACGCTCGTGTTTCAACAACAAACGGAGTCCCTCCCGGACAATCGCGTGGTCTTCGACCAATAGGACGGTAATGGGTGTCATAGATGTTTAGAATCTAGGTTGACTTATCATGCTGCGGACAACTCCGTCCGCGCACCTTCTGCTCCCCCGAGTCGCCGTTAGTACGGCCTGCACCCGATACGCGGCTCTCATCCAACGGAATCCACGCCCGGACGGTTGTGCCCTTCCCCGCCACCGATTCCACCCTGAGCGTGCCTCCCACCATGTCAACGCGCTCTCGCATGCCCAACAACCCTAAGCGGGTGGTGCCCTTTGCGTTCATCTTGTGCTCCACATCAAAGCCAATGCCGTCGTCGGCCATCGTCATGCAGGTGGAGTTTGAGGCTTTGATAATACTAATATCTACGCGAGTGGCCCGGGCGTGCCTGACGACATTGGTCAGTGCCTCCTGCGCCACTCGGAACAATACCGTGCGTTTGGAAATATCCATTTCCTCAACGCCGGAATAGACCGTCAGCTGAACGCGGAGACGCTCTCGTTTGGCGAGAGTTTCCACGAAAGTGCGAAGCGCAGGAATGAGGCCCAGGTCGTCCAAAACCGCCGGACGCAAATCCCGGGCGAACCGATGCACAATGGCCACCGATTTCTCGACCAGTCGCTGGGTGCTCGTGATCTTGCTCTGGAGCCCTTTGGTATTGAGCGTCGCCGACAGCTTTAGGGCGGCCAGCTGGACGTTGATGCCTGTCAAAGTCTGGGCAATCTCATCATGCAGCTCGCGGCTGATCTTCTTGCGCTCTTCCTCCTGCGTCGCCAGGAGCTGGCGGGAAAGAAGTCGTAGCTGTTCCTGCATCCACTGCGACCGGGCCAGCAAAACGCTGTAGTGTTGCTCGCTCTTCCGGAGAGCCTGCTCTACGGCCTTTCGCTGATCGATCTCCTGTTTCAACTCCAGGTTGGACGCAAGCAAGTCAGCCGTGCGTTGGCGCAATGCCTGGTTAACTTGACCCAGTCGCGTATCAGCCTCCCGGGCGGTGCGGTGCGTACGCTCAATCGGAGTGATGACTTCGGCAAAAAACATCCCCCCTTTGCGGGCCCTTGCATCGGCCGTGTGGGATGAACCGTTCTCGGAAACCAACGCTAACAAAGCCTCTTCATGCATTCCGGCCAAACCCAACGTCTCCAACCCGAGCGTCGCGGCTTCGCGTCCGAGCGCCTGTGCCAGCTTTGAAACTTCCTTTCCACCTTGAGCGAGGTGGTTTCGCAATCCCGCTTTATAGTTTCGCGAAAAGCTGGCCAGTTTAGCCTTCATGATTTCTCCCGAATGCACGAGCGAATCGCTTGATGCTCTCAACCGATTTATCCACCAGTCGCTGCGTGTTGGCAAACTCCTTTTGAAGGCTCTTGGCGTCGAGCGCAGCCTCGTTCTTTAGGGTCAGCAGACGTACGTTGATCCCCAATAGTGTCTGAGCAATCTCATTCTGCAAATCCTGGCTGATCTTTTTCCTCTTGTCCTCCTGGGCCAGCAGGATCCGATGCGCGAGCTGTTGCAGATGCTTTTGCAGCCGATGCGATTCCTTGAGCAGCGCCTCGAAGTGCGCTTCGCTCTTTTTGACCGCTTCCTCCACACCCTTTCGGCGGGCCACTCCCTGCTTCAGAGACCGGTTGGAGGCCGCCAGATCCACTGTGCGCCGGCCCAGCGCTTTGTTAAGCTGTGCCAATCGCGCCTTGGTTTGGATGGCCGCGCGATGGGTCTCCTCAATCGGTGCGATCGTCTCCGCAAAAAAAAGCCCGGCCTGTTTAATGACGCTGCTTGTGCGAGCCGGGCTTTTCAGTGCGGTCAGCGCGCGCTCGTGGATTTTGGCGACATCCAGAGTTTCCAATCCCAAGCCGCTAGCCCGTTGGCCCAGCGCCAGCGCCATCTGCAACCCAGCTCCAGTCCGCTGGGCGAGGTGCTTCTGGAGCGCCGTTAGATACTGTTTTCTGAGCGCAGTCAGCTTGCGTTTCATTGGCATTACCGGACCAGTCGTTGCCAGCGACGCGGTGAACCGTTTTTGGCGTCCCGCCGCGTCTTCTGTAGGCCTCCAGAATCTGTCCAGCAAGCCCAACGCAATATGTGGCGCTTTAATCGGGTCGTCGATGGGGGGATTCCCCCAGCCTTGCGCTGGATGAATCCCGTGGATCGCGCGGCACCTCGATGGGACGACCGTTGCCCGCGCTGTGGAACGCGAGATTCACCGGGGGGGACACACCCCGCTGGCAACGGCAAGCCACCAGCTTAATGTACCGGAGCGGCAAAAGCGCCGCAGCACCTCGGGAAGACGAAGTCTATGAACAACCACAACGCTATCTTGGCGATCTACAAATCCCACGACGAAACCGAGATAGGCGTCATGGAACCCCACCAGGCGGGATTTGATATGACCAAGCTCTCGATTGTCGCACGCGACTCCCATAACGGCGACGATGTGGTCGGCTGCCACAATGCCGGTCATCGCATGAAACACTGGGGAAAACTCGGTGCTTTCTGGACCGGAATGTGGGGTTTGCTGCTCGGTTCAGCCTTCTTTGCCTCGAGGAGGCTTAGGTTGCCTCCCAAACCAAGCCCGTTAGCCAACTGAAAACTCACTATGAAAAACAAACATCTCGTTCTTCTACTCCTTGCTGTGGCGTTTGCGCCATTCCTTACTACATCTACCCTGGGCCAGGTCGAACCGGCAAAGATCGCCATTGTTCCGAGCCAGCCTCGGCTCTCAAACGATGACGCCTCCGAGGTGCCGCAAGCGGTGGTGCTCACGGTCCACGGAAGATGCGACTATTCCGAGGACGGGACCACCTTCAGCGCCTTCAAAGCGGGTCAGGTCTTCAAACAAGGTGCTTTAGTCCGGACCGCCGATGGTGCGCGCGCCGATCTTTTCTTTAGGCGAATTGGGACCACCGTCCGCCTGCAATCAGGCACAGAAGTGAAACTCGAGAAATTGGAGCGACACATGAAAGACGGCGTTCCAGTCATGGACACGCTGTTGGAACTTAGGACCGGTCGCATCTTCACGGTGGTGCGCTCCTTGATACCAGGATGCACGCTTGAAATCCGGAATGCAGCCGGACGATCGATTGTGGAAGGTGGTGGCGGCAAAGGCAGGTACATCATCACTGCCGACGGCACCCACGTGACGGAAAAAGACTCCGCTGTGCCACTTAAGATCATTCGCGAAAACGGTGTGACGGTGATCGAGCCGGGGATGACCTTCAATGCGAAAGAAGGGAAGATGTTCGCCCTGGAGCCCACAGCCGCTGTTCAGATGCTTATCGAGTTTGATGAGCTGGACGCCGTAGCGGAAACCGAAGCCTCTTCCGGAAATCTCCAAACCCCCAAGTAACTCGAACCTTACAGAAAACAAGAAATATGAACACGATCAAATGGCGGCTTGTCGGTCACTACGGATGGGTCCCGGCCCTCGCGGTTCTAGGCACACTGACGAGTTGCGTCGATGGTCCGCCACGTCAGGCCGTTTACGTCGAACCTCCCCCGGTATACGCGCAAGCCGAGCCCGTAATTCAGGATGACTATGTGTACTACCCTGGCTACCAAGTCTACTTCAGCAGCAGCCGGCACCAATACTTCTATCGAGAGGGTCGATCATGGGTGTCCCGTCCAACCCCAGCCCACGTTTCGGTCAACGTTCTCCTTGGGTCTCCCTCAGTGAGGATGAATTTCCACGACTCCCCCGCCGCTCACCACGAGGCGGTTATGCGACAATACCCAAGGCGATGGACGCCGCCAAACGGAAACTCCAATCACGGCCAGGAGAGGCACGATGACGGCAGGGCCAGAGACCGTGACGACAGAAGATAGGGAGGAATGATCACTGGCGGATCCAACGCTCCGATGCCGCTTAGCACGCCCGGCACCAACTTGGTCCACAGGCTGGGCGTGCAAGCCTGGGCACAGTGGCATGAACTACAGCACGCCGCGGCGGTCGTCGGGACGGTGCTTTACACCTGCGGCAGGCTGCGTGATTGGACGCAGCCGGTGCGAAAAGCACTGGCTCGCCAGATTCTAGCCATCGGCGTCGAACCGCTCGCGTTCGTTGGCGCCCTGGCGGTGTTCGTGGGCATCTCAGTGGGCGTGCAGCTTACATTCTGGGCGGGCGAAGCAGGGCAATCACAACTGCTAGGGCCATTGCTCGTCGCCGTCGTGGCCCGTGAACTCGGGCCGCTGCTAATTAACCTGGTGGTCATTGTGCGAAATGGCAGCGCGATGACAACCGAATTGGGCGTCCTCAAAATCACAGGTGAAGTTAGTGCCCTCGAAACCCGAGGCGGCGATCCTTTCCTTCAACTAGTGCTTCCGAGAGTCTTAGGCATGGCGGTCTCCACGTTTTGCCTGACAGTGGTCTTCATTCTGGTTGCTTTTGCGAGCGGTTACGTCTTTGCCGCTTGGACCGGCAGAGGTAGTCGGGATGTTCTTCTTTTTGCCAACACCATCTCGGGAGCGGTCCAGCCCAAAGACGTCTTCAACATCCTAGCCAAAAGCATCCTCCCCGCTCTCTTCGCGAGCGCCTCTTGTTGTGTTGGCGGCCTAGGGGTTGGCGGGTCCGTAGCGGAAATCCCTCAAGCTACCGAACGAGCCCTGACACGTTGCGTCGGGGGACTGTTTGCGATTTCCGTGACTGTGTCGCTGCTCACCTACCTCTGATTATGATCGAACCTGCTCAACCATCCGGAACGCGAGGTCCTAATCGACATGCTCCAGACTCAAATCATGAATTCAGATTTCGCCGAGTCAACGAAATCACTGGCACATTCGTCCTCATCGTTGTCGGGGTGCTGGTCGCCGCGGTTCTATGGGCCGGTCGCAGCCAGCGTTGGTTCAGAAGTAACATCACCCTGCGTATCGTCCTGCCAGAGGCGGGCGCAGCGGGAATCCGGCAGGGTTCCGAGGTTTACTTCCTGGGCACGCTGGTAGGCTCGGTTTCATACGTTATCGTGGAAACGACCGGCCGCATGGAAGCTGAGGCAAACATCCGGCGCGATTTTTTCCGCTTCGTACGAGCGGATTCCTCTGCCGTCGTAAAGCGGAAATTCGGCGTGGCAGGCGATTCGTTTTTTGAGATCACGCGTGGTCAGGGCAAACCCCTGGCGGAAAACAACGCTTCGATCGTCTGCAATGAACAATTCCAAAGCGCTCTTGAGTCCGCAATCGAGGAAATCCGACTCCAAGCACTTGCGGTATTAAAGAAAACAGCCACGAGCCTCGACGCCTGGTCACAACTAGGCACGGATCTCGGACAAACCCGTCAGCACCTGGATCAACTTACTCTCCGCCTCGAGAACATCGCAGAAGCAGTTCAACAGGGTGAAGGGACCGTTGGCAGTTTAATCACCGAAACGGTGGTCGCCGATCAGGCAAAGGAACTTTTGGGTCGAGCCGCCGCGGCCATGAATGAGTTCCGTGGAATGGTGACGAACCTCAACGTCGTCGTTAGCAACATCCAGGACGGCACAACCCGGCTGCCTGAGATCGCGGAGGCCGTCGCCACCGGTGCGAACGACCTCCCAGGCCTGGCCCGCCAAACTCAAAGTTCCATGGTGGAACTCGAACGCCTGGTGGAAGCGCTTCAGAGGCATTGGATGCTGCGCAAGTACGTTAATAGGACGAACCCGGCTCCGATCTGGCCCGCGCAAGCAAATGAGCCGCCAGTCCAGAAGCCGAATGCAAGCGTTCGCTCTGCGCGCCATCCGACAAAATGACCTCCGTGCCTCAGCGGAGCCAGGCGCGGCCGCGCAAGCGCAAAACAACCTCCATGCGAACCTACTGGCACATCACCACAGGATCGGTGCCTCGCGAGGCTCACCCAGCGCTAATGCCGTGCTGCTTTCCTTTTTTCAAAGAGGCCCAGGTTCCATTGCGAAGGGGGGATACCCCCATCTAGCTAGTATTTCGAGAACGCCGTAGGGTGGTTTCAATGCTAAGATCACAAGCCCTATACTCACAGAGGAAACCCACAATGAAACACATCTATCCGCTGGCACTATCACTAGCCTTCGGCGCCATCCTAGTAACAACCGTCTCGTTGCGCGCGTCCGACACGGACGATCGTATCGAGTCCGCGGCAAAGAAGTCCTATGTATTCAAGACCTACCTCAAGAACGACTCCATCAAAACCCAGTCCAAAGGTGGCGAGGTAACGCTAACTGGCACCGTCGCCGAGGAATCACACAAATCCTTGGCAGAAAACACCGTGGCCGGTCTGCCAGGGGTCAAGAACGTGGACAACCAACTTGCCGTCAAAGGTGAACATCCGGCAGAGCATTCCGACACCTGGATCAGCCTCAAGGTGAAAACCGCGCTGCTGTTCCATCGCAATGTCAGGGCAACTAAGACCGACGTGAACGTCAGCCACGGCGTTGTCACTCTAAGCGGCGAGGCCAGCAGTGCCGCTCAGAAGGAACTGACAACCGAATACGCCAAGGACGTGGACAACGTCAAAGAGGTTAGGAACGACATGACCATCGCCGTAAAGCCAAACGCACCCGAAGAAACAGTGGGCGACAAGATTGACGACGCGTCAATCACGGCCCAGGTCAAAGCCTCATTGATGTCTCATCGCTCCACCAGTGCACTCAAGACAAAGGTCGAGACAACGGATGGGGTCGTCACGATCAGTGGCATAGCCAAGAACGCTGCGGAGAAGAGCCTGGTAACGAAGCTCGTCACGGACATCAATGGTGTCAACAGTGTGGTCAACAACATGACCATCGCTTTGACATCCGCATCCAGCAACTAGACCCAGTTCTCCGACTGGCCGGTGCGCCGATCAGACGCGTCTGCTGTGCCAGATCGCAGGCCTATTCAATTACGATATCTAAGCGGAGTTAAACATGAAAGTGGCAGGTCCAGATATCACCGGTACAGCGCAAGCCGCAATCGTTGCCGCCATCAAAAACACAGACGATGCCACCAAGGCTACGCTTAAGCTCGTGACGGAACTTCTTTCCTCCAGCGTAATCGATGCAAGCATTGGGGGAGCCTCGGTGACCGCCGCCATTGGCAACATCGTCAGCGGCGCTATCCGCGGCACGTTGGAAGTCGGCGCCAACGTGGGCCACGCGGCTAAGGGAATTATCATCGGGGTGCTGCACGGAACCCAGGATACCGGAACGCCGGTTTTGGATACGATTCGCCACACTGCCTACGTTGTGATTCGGGATACAGCTTCGCTGGGCGGCGACGTTGGCGGCGCTGCGCTCGGCCTGGTCGCCGGAGTAATCGAGGCGACCAAGAAACTTGGTATCAGCGCGGAGGGCGCCGCTCACGTAGCCGTGGACGGCGCTTTGAAGGCCGCTAGTCATGTCAGCTCCATCACCGTGGAGACCGTTCGCAGGGCGGTGACCAGACCTTTGAACGCGATGAAAACTACAATCCACCAAGAAGAGAACAACTATTCCCGGAAATAAATTTGCACGCCGCGGCAAGCGGACGCAATCACGCCCCCGTCTGGTCGCGACTCGAAAGACAACTAGAAACAACGTCATATGTTATACACTATTGCAGTAGTATTGCTCGTCCTTTGGCTACTAGACCTGGTAACCAGTACCACGATGGGTGGGTTTATCCATGTCCTCCTGGTCATCGCCGTCGTCATGATCCTTGTCAACCTCATATCCGGTCGCAGAGCCGTCTGACGCCCGGCAGCCTAGACCAAACATCCGAAAGCCTTATATGAACACAAAATCTATGGTGGCCGTCCTCCTCGTCGTCTTGGGAATCGTGGTGCTAGCGTATTCGGGCATCACCTTCAAGACCCCGGGCAGACCGATCGATTTCCTCGGCATGCACATCCGGACGACCGACAGCCACTTCATTCCGCCGGTCGTCGGCGCACTCGCGCTTGTGGGCGGGGTTGTATTGCTGCTCGTCAAACCAAGCCGAGCCTGATGAGAGGATTCGAGCCATCGTCCCGCGGCCCCACAAGACCCTTTGCCTAGACGACCGTCAGAACAAGACCCTGATATGAATCCTGCCCTTCAACGGGCTCAAGAGGCCCTGGAAACCCTGCCGATCGATTCGATCGATGCCGAGGGTGCAACTCCTGAGTCGAACCCAGGAGTGGAGCAGGGCGTTCCGAAAAGCTTCAGGCGCCTGAAATGGAACGAACTAGTCCAAGTGGGCGACTTCGTTGTCCACCAACTCCGCGGCTTTGAACTATGGGAAGGCCCGAGCGGGTTTCGAGCAGACTCCTTTGTAAAACCAATCTACCGGCGCGACCGGCGACGACCATGTTAACTTCCAAGCCCTCGATCGGAGATCTAACGCCCGATCGGTCGGGTTCAGATGGCTGGGTTGCACACAGCTGGGATTAGTTCGCTCGCGAATCTGTTTACATCAACAACGGCGGTCAACCATTGAGCATGCAGGCCAACGCCCCAACGCAGCCCATCGGTGCGGAAATTGTTCCGCTGACCGATAGGCCAACGCCATCGACCCCCTCCACCTCAACGGCGACGAGCAAAACTACCGTCGGACAGATCGTCGTGGGCGTACTCGGCGTCATCGCGTTCCTCTACTTCGCCCGTCCGGTTGTCTTGCCGGTCGTCTTGGCCTGCGTCGCGGGAATGGGCTTGAAACCGCTCATCCGTTGGTTCTCCTACTGCCACGTCTCCCCGGCGCTCTCCGCTGCAATCGTGGTGCTTGTGCTGGTCTCCGCGGTCGGGCTTGGTTTTTTCCAACTAGGCCAACCGGCGCTGCGCTGGATGAATGAAGCGCCGCAGCACATGGCTGAGCTGAGACAGCGTGTCCAAACCATGCTCCCTCGCATCACTCGCTTTAGCAGGGCTGCCGCCGCGGTCAACAACCTGGGTGCAAGCCCCGAGGAGCAAAAACAGACCCCAACGGTCGAGATGAAGAACAACAGCGTTCCCAGCGCGTTCATCAACTGGACCGGGACCTTTCTAGGAGGCGTTGGGGAGATGCTGGTTCTTCTCTATCTCCTGCTCGCCTCGGGCGATCTGTTTCTGCAAAAGCTAGTCCGTGTGATGCCGACCTTGAGCGACAAAAAGCGCGCGGTAGATATCAGTCACGAAATCCAGCAGAACATCTCCAACTACCTCTTCTCTGTCTCCTTGATTAACATCGGGCTGGGTACGGTCGTAAGCGTCGGCCTCTACTTCCTGGGTGTGCCTAACGCGGCCATGTGGGGAATGCTCGTGGCTCTATTGAATTTTGTTCCTTATTTCGGCCCAGTGGCCGGGATCATTTTGCTCGCCACGGTCGGCCTTCTCACCTTCACCACCTTGTGGCAAGCGGTTCTTCCCTCCGCTTGGTACCTGCTGCTGCATATGTTGGAAGCCAACCTTATTACCCCGGTCTTACTCGGCCGGCGGTTTACACTCAACCCGGTAGTCATCTTCGTCTCATTGATCTTCTGGACCTGGCTGTGGGGCATCCCGGGCGCCTTATTGTCAGTGCCGATTCTGGTTTCAATCAAGGTCGTTTGTGACCGCTTTCCAGGCTTGTCACCCGCCAGCGAGCTTATTTCCCAATGAACCCGCGGCACCCATCTATCCCGAATCACTCCCCATTCACCAGTCATCACTAACTCCTAACCCCTCACCACTCATTATGATACAGAAACCCTTACTCATTACCATCCTGTCGCTCGCCACCCTTATGGTTGGTTGCAGTGATTCAAGCGACCAGAAGACCACGGCACAACAGTTCGACAAGGTCAAAAAGGAAACGAGCGAAACCGCGCAGGACATGAAGGATTACACCTTCGCCCAGAAGGATACCTTCATCGAGACCATGCAGCAGCAGATGGACGCCATCAATCGGGACTTGGAGAAACTCGAGGCCCGAATCGAGAAATCCAGCGACACCGCGAAGGCCGAAGCTAAACCCAAGCTACAGGCCCTTCGCGACCAGGCGGCTAAGCTGAATCAGAAGCTCGGAGATGCCAAGAATGCTAGCGAGTCCACCTGGAGTGACGTCAAAGCTGGATTCAAAAAAGGCTATGACGAGCTGAAGGACGGCTTCCAGTCAGCACGCCAATGGGTCAGCGACAAGATCGCGCCGTAAGCCCGATCAAACGGGCAAGGCGACGCCCGGGCGGTGACCAGCGGCAGACGCAGCGCTGGCGCCGCTTGGCTTTCTCCATCGAGGAACGTCGATGGCGCGTCTGGGGTTGAAACGGGTCAGGCGTTCTGATTTCATGAGGCTATCGCCGCATGAATTGAGACCTATGAAAATCAGAATTGCCGCTCCGACCCTCCTGACCGCACTGCCCGTCCTCGTCGCCGGATGGCTGTTGCTTCGCGCACTCCCCTGCGCCGCCCAGCCGGACCCTAATTGGCTCGACCACGACCGGATGCGGCCATTGCCACCCGTGGTAGACCCAGGCACCGCCAGCACGCCAGAGCAAGCCGGCACGCCACCCTCGGATGCCATCGTGCTGTTCGACGGAAAAGACACTTCCCAGTGGGTGAGCATGGACGGCAGCCCAACAAAGTGGATCGCCAGGGACGGCTACATGGAGTGCGTTAGAGGCAGTGGCTACGTTCGGACTCTGCGAAATTTCGGTGACTGCCAATTGCACGTCGAATGGGCGACGCCGACTCCTGGCGAAGGCGAAGGCCAGGGCCGGGGCAACAGCGGCGTGTTTCTGGGCCTGGACCGCTATGAGGTCCAAGTGCTCGATTCCTACGGTAACAAAACTTACGCAGACGGCTCCGCCGCGTCGGTCTATGGACAGTACCCACCCCTCGTCAATGTGAGCCGTCCACCGGGCAAATGGCAGACCTACGACATCATTTATACGGCTCCGCGATTCGATGCTGAGGCGAAGCTGCGCTCCCCTGCTCGACTGACGGTTATTCACAACGGCGTGCTGGTCCAGAACAACGTGGAACTGACCGGTCCGACCGGCTGGCTTGACCGAGTTCCATATCAACCTCACCCGGAAAAACAGCCAATTTCATTGCAGGACCACGGTAACCCGGTCCGCTTTCGAAACATCTGGGTCCGCGAACTTGGTCGACCTTCGAAGAAAGAGATCACGCCAGCGGACGGACTGCTCGACACCTACACTGGGACCTATGAAATCAATCAAGGATTCAACGTAGAGATCAGCAGGGTCGACCGTCAGTTGGTGGCCACTTTCTCCGGCACCAAGTTCCTGCTCTTTGCGGAGACGCCCACGAAGTTCTTTGCCAAAACCACCGATGTCCAGTGCGAGTTTCAGCCCAATGACCAGGGCAAGCCGGACAAGCTGACGCTATCGGTTGGGGAAGGCGGGATGGCCGCCAAGCGCATCCGCTAAAACTTCACCGTCTCCAGGTATCTTAGGCTATCTGGGATTTCTCCCGGGGCGAGCGGCGATTCGTCCTCGATGAAGTAGTATTTCACACCGGCCTTTTTGGCCGCGCGCAGCAGCGGAGGAAGATCGATTTGTCCGGTGCCCAGCGGGACGTCGTTGCGCACGTCAGTGCCACCGCTCAAGGAGCCGGTCTGCAAGCCTTTCTTCATGTCTTTGAGATGCATGAGTTGCCAACGAGAGCCGTACTTCTCCAACAGCTTCACAGGGTCCTGACCCGGGAAAACGATCCAGAAAATGTCCATCTGGTAGCTCACCTCCTTGGGCTTGGTCTCCGTGATGAGAAGGTCCAGGAGGGTGCCTTGGCCGAAGGGTTGAAACTCATACCCGTGGACGTGATAAAAGAACTTAAGGCCGTGTTTGGCCAGAACTTCGCCTGCGTGATTAAACACGGCGATCGCCTCGCGACAGGTCTTCTCGGTGAAATTACCTTCGTGGGGAATCCATGCGCAGCCCACATACTTTAGGCCGAGCACATTGGCCTCCTTGGCAACCGACTCCGGGTCATCCCGGTATTGCTCGTAAGGATAGTGCGCTGAGACCGGATTGAGATTATTGGCCGTGAGCATTTCCTTGAATTTTTCGGCGGGCAACCCGTAATTGCTGGCCAACTCGACGTCGTGGACCCCATAGCCCTTGACCTTCTCAAGGGTGCCTGGCACGTCGGACTTGAACAAGTCCCTCAGGCTATAAAGCTGCAGTCCAATAGGCCCTTTGAAGCTCGGACCAACCCCAACACCAGCGGCGCTTCCCTGCGCGAGAGAAAGCCCGATCGCCAGCCCACAAAGCATAAGTGCTCGAAATCTCAAGAGTGTGTTCATGCCAATTACTTGACACGATCGGCCTCAAATTGGAAAGCGGTTTCTGCACGGCTAGGCTCAGGGAGCGAAGCGTGATGCCAAACCGCGTCGGAGCAGGATGTCCGTCGCCTGGGGCGGTTGGGACGAATGTGAATCCTGAGCCGATTAGGAGCCCTGGGGTTGGACCTGCAGTTTGAAGGTCCGAATCTCGAATGGGTGGAGATCGAACTCGATCGAGTTGTTACGCACCTCCAGTCTTCGTCCGGAGTCTTCCATCAGATTCGCTTGCCTTGCGCCAAGCAATCGAGCGTGCAACTTGATTGAGGCGCCCGGTGTGGTTTTTCCAGCGGACTCATAAACACGAACCACCGTTGCCCCATCCTTCGCCAACTTGACCGCACTCAAGACCACGTTGCTCGGGGTTATTGCCAGGAGGCTCCAGCGATTGGGCAAAGTGCCGTTGTGCACGGCCAGTTTTCGCACAACCAACGGGTGAGTGAACTCCAAAGCCCCTTCCACGGTGCCGGCCGTTCGCCAGTCACCCTGATGAGGCGCCAAGGCGTACCTCAATGTCAATTCCCGGCCGAGTTCCAAGGCGGTGTCCGAACGTATCTCGCTCGGAGCGAAACCGCCGTAATCCTGAATCCGGGTCGAGCGCAGCAGCGAGAGCATCAAGGTGCCGTCCGCGATGTTGTTGCCTGGCAGCCCGCGGTTCAAGAGCGCGCAACCCCGCTGGTCGTTCGAGAGATCGATCCAATTCTGGGCTGGGAATTCCTGCGCTAGCGGCCGTTCCACCGCCCCGAAGGGGATCTCCTGCATGTTGCGCCCGTTTTGGATGGTCGTCGGCATCAAGAGGCGGTAGCGCACGTATCGCTCCTGGTTGAGAATAGAGGTTTCGAAATCCACGCGGCGGATGCCCTGATAGAGCCGCACTCGGGTGGCAAAGGTATTGGTGCCGAAGGGATGGCGAACCTGAAATTCCGAGAAAACAGGGCCCCTCCGGACAACGCCAGGCGCGCCGGCTGATTCATCGCTGAAACGGGCCTGGCCCCGCTGAGGAACCGGCATAGGACGCGTCATCATGAGGTTCTGCCCCCCATCGAGAGTCTTGTACAGTTCCCAGACATCACCTTGATCGGGCTCCTGTGCGACTACGTTGCCGGGCGCCGACATCGCTTCCCAGTCGCCATCCTTGACTCTCAAGCCGGTGAGAGCGCCGGTCCGAAGATCGAAAGTGGCCCGGTAGAACTCATTTTCCAGCATGTTGCCCGGCTCCACGGTAGCCTCCGCCGCGTCGGCGGTTCCTGCAGTTTTCTGCGAGACCACCCGGTAGATGGCGTATCCTACGGGAGGGATATCGCGCGCCAAAAACGCGCATTTCACCCGCTTGAGGCCCCCGTCCGCGTAGCGGTCGATCTGGATGAGCTGCGCTGGGACGCTCCCGCCATCAGCATCTTTCACGGAGAAACTTTTGATTCCGCCCTCGGCGAACCCGAGATCCACCTCGGCCACATCCGTCCGGATTGACCCCAGCGTGTTGACGACGACGACAGGAATCCCCTCCCCGCGGGTGTCGATGCGCCCTGAGATCGCCGCCAAACTGGCGTCGATCTGTTCGTTGGCCAGGCGCGCAGAAAAATCGTATCCCCGCCGTGTATCCTCGTAAACGTGGTCAGTCATCACCCCTGAAGTGAGGTCATGGGTCACATTGAACAGGACCGGTTCCCAGGCCCGCCAAAGCGTCGACTGGTCCGGCTGCTTACCCAGCAGAGCCGCAATCACATCGAATTCCTCCTCTGTGGTGAGCAACCGTTCCGCCTCGCGCATGGCCTGCTTCAGTTCGATGCGCGTGCTATAAACTCCTTGGAACAGAGGATTCCGCTCGCCCCGAATCACGGGTAAATTCGATAGCTTCGCCACGGCTCGTTGGTAATCCGTGGGCACGGCCAACTGCAACCTAAAGGGCGTGCCAGATTGTTGGTTAAACCTTTCGACTAACCCGGGAACGAATAGCTCTGGCTCGGTCACGTCGGCCCCGTCAAAACCCACACGATCCCCTGCCCCCCGCGAAAACGGGGCAAGCGCATCGTAAGCCTTCTTCATCGATTCGGTAAACCGCGGCAAGTCCGCGGGCGGGCCGTACACATTCCCATAAGCGAAGGGCAACCAATGCGCCGGGATCCGGCTCCCATCCAGTCCTTCCCAGAGGAATTCAGAGGGCATCATGGCACGATCCTCCACTCCTCTGAAAAACCAAAAGCTGTCCAGTCCCGCCAGCGTCAGGATTTGGGGCATTTGAGCATGATGACCGAAGGTGTCCAGTAGCCAACCAACGCGCACGTCAATACCCAAGGCCTCCCTGCAGTAACCCTTGGCGTATAGGAACTGGCGAACGAAATGCTCGCCGTCCGGCATATTGTCGTCGGGCATCACATTCATTCCACCCACGATCTGCAAGCGTCCTTCCCTCACGAACCGGCGAAAGGCGGTTGCCTCCTCGGGATAACGCTCCAGGAAAGGCTTGAAGTAAGCGACTTGGTCAAGCGCAAACCGATAATTCGGGTTCTCCTTGAGCAAGCGGACTGCCGTAAGAATATTGGGCAGCCCCATATCCAAATACTCCTCTCGCGTCTTGAATACCGCCCCCTCCCAATGGGTATGTGGGATGATGTAAAAGATCGGCCTGGAATTGGCAGCCGGCGCGGCCGACGCGGTTAACACGCCGGATGACAGCGCCGCGAACATCAGGGCAAAGAGCGGTTTCATTTTTGAATTGCAAGCCTTCAGCACGGCTCCTAAGGCGTTGTAGTTCGGTTAGAATCGAGATCGGTTCGGTGATGCGAAAGGAGCATAGCGTAATCACGCCTTCTTGTCAGCACAGGTCTTGCGCGGCGGCAAGGGTGTCTCCTCGAACTTCCGAAATCAAAGGCATGGACCTGCGAACAGCCCTTTAAAGCGGGGAACGGGGAATCGCGTGCAGGGCGTTGTATGGATCTGGAATTGTCCTCCCTCGACCCTCCACTCGCCGCGTTCGGGCAATTCTATAATAACTTACTAATCCAAACCGCGGTTTTGTTCGTCATGCTACGCCTGCGGAGCACGGTCACCTGATCTCACGACAAGACAGAGTCGTTGGAGGGAGTAGGCCCAGAGTCATGGCCAAAATCCATCAGGCTGTTCAAACCCGAACAAGAAGTTCTGTAGAGATTTGTTCAACCGCCCCTGCACGGCTTGGCCAACGCTCATCAATTTGCCACATTAGAATTTCATTAGACCATTAAGGCCACCTTGGCATGCCTCGTGCGAAGGCCGGTCTCCTGATAGTCAACCAGCTCAGCTATTCATGAAAAAAATCGAAGCGATCATAAAACCCTACAAGTTGGAAGAAGTGAAAGACGCCCTCGGTGAACTCGGCATCACAGGCATGACCGTAATCGAAGTAAAAGGCTTCGGTCGCCAGAAGGGCCACACCGAGATCTATCGGGGCAGTGAGTACACCGTGGATTTTCTCCCCAAGATCAAGATCGAGTTGGTGCTGGCTGATGAACGCACCGATGCGGCCGTGGCGGCGATCGTCAAGACCGCCAAGACAGGCAAGATCGGCGATGGCAAAGTCTTTATTTCCGCTATTCAGGATGCCATCCGCATCCGTACTGACGAGAAAGGTGATCAAGCCGTCTAGCTCCCTGCAATCTCCCCAAACCACACTCCAACTTCTCCAATGAAACGTTATCTCCTTACCGTCGGAATCCTCCTGAGCCTGGCCTGCGCGCCCTTATCGCTGCGCAGCGCCGATGCGCCCGCCACGCCACC
>Ga0265314_10001232_pt1 | contig 29204 bp, 23 predicted proteins | sample 4126metaG_FD_203106 | JGI IMG/M metagenome (GOLD analysis project Ga0265314, IMG submission 203106) | Rhizosphere microbial communities from Carex aquatilis grown in University of Washington, Seatle, WA, United States - 4-1-26 metaG | ecosystem: Host-associated > Plants > Roots > Rhizosphere >... | reverse complement strand
AAAACCGGCACCTCTGCTGGATGAGGCTCCGGCAGAGGTGCCGGTTTTGCCTGCGGCTCCTCCTCCGCGATCACTAGTTGCCCGCTTGGCTTGGCCTGCCGCGTTCGGAGTAACACTCCTGATCGCGGGTGCGCTAGCGTTCATTCACTTCCGCGAAACTCCGCCGGTTGCCGAGGCCGTGCGCTTCACGGCTGCGCTGCCAGAGAACGTCAACTTCACAATCGTCGGTATTTTCAACTTGTCTCCTGACGGCCGCAAGCTCGCATTTTCGGCCGCGGGCGCCGATGGCGTTCCGCGCATCTGGATCCGATCCCTGGACGCGCTTACAGCGCAACCGCTGCCCGGGTCGGAGACAGGGCCGGCTCTGGCATCGTTGTTTTGGTCTCCCGACAGCCGCTTCATCGCCTATCAGGCCGAAGGAAAACTCAAGAAGATCGACACGGCCGGCGGTCCACCTGTGGCACTTTGCGACGCACCCGATCAGGTCGTGGGAGGAGCCTGGAATCGCGATGGCATGATTCTTTTCAGGAAAGACGGAGCCCTCATGCGTGTTTCGGCGGCCGGTGGGACGCCTTCCGCCGTGATTGCGGCCGCTCAGGGCAACAGCTACGCATTTCCGGCGTTTCTGCCGGACGGCCGTCACTTCCTGTATCTTCGAGCCGCGCCGAAGGAACCTATGGGATTTTATTTCGGCTCGCTCGACGTCAAGCCGGAACAGCAAAGTACGCAGCGCCTGATGGAGGGAGCGTTCCAACCTGTTTACGTGGCTTCTCCGGATTCCAGCGTCGGACATATCGTCCTTCTTCGTGACGGGACGCTCCTCGCTCAACCCTTTGACGCCGGGCGCCTCCAACTCACGGGCGAAGCGACGCCGATCGCGGAGCAAGTTACCTCCATCTCAGGCCTGGGGTATTTTTCCGCGTCCGAAAACGGCGCCTTGGCATACCGGACTGGGGCCACGCGTGGAGCAGGTCTAAACCTGCAACTCTCATGGTTCGACCGGACAGGGAAATCCACCCTTGCAGCCGCAGAGCCTTCGCGCTCGGGTACGGTCAAGATTTCCCCCGACGGCAAACGGGCCGCATTGGTTCGTACCGATCCAGATGGCAAAACTTCGGACATTTGGATCGTGGACCTTATGACGGGAGCCAGCAACAGGTTTACCTTCGATCCCGCCCAGGACCAAAATCCCCTGTGGTCTCCCGATGGGAGCCAAATCGTATGGCAATCCGCGCGGGGAGGTTCGTGGGGGATCTACCGGAAAGCGTCGAATGGATCGGGTAATGACGAGCTGTTGTACAAGTCACCTGCCTCCGGCGGAGCCTTCGCTCTCACGGACTGGACGCATGACGGGCACTTTATCATCTTTCATGCCTCCGCTCCGCCGGCCAAAACCGATATTTTCGCGCTGCCGATCGGACCGGGCACTTCGCCGGATCGCCAGCCGCTTCCCGTAATCCAGACGCCAGCGCAGGAACTCGGCGGGTACGTATCTCCCGACGCCAAGTGGATCGCATACATATCCGACGAATCCGGCAAACAAGAGATTTACGTTCAGTCCTTCAACCCCGCAACCAAGTCGGGTTCCGCACCGGTTTCGGGGAAATGGATGGTATCCAGAGGAACCCTTGGCATGGCTCGATGGCGGTCGGACAGTAAAGAACTCGTGTTCATCAGTGCGGATGGAGCCATCATGTCGGTGGACGTGACGCCGGGTGCCGCGTTCCAAGCGAGCCAGCCGAAGCAGCTGTTCCAGCTACCAAGCACTGTTCTGGCGATGGGCGGGAGTACACCCGGAGCCCGCATGGACGCGTCGCACGATTTGCAGAGGTTTCTGGCCACCGTACCAGCCCAAAACAATTCCCGGCAGGAATTCACCATGGTCCTGAACTGGCAGTCGGCGCTCAAACACTGATCGTCCCAATCGCCAAGTAATGTGAACGCGGGCGAATAAAAAGCGTAGCCATTTCGGGACAACAAATCTCTTGCAATCAGCAAGAAGCCGCTGTAAACTCGCTCAAGTGGCCTAATGTGGGCTAAAGTGTCACGAAATGGCGGACTCGCAACAGAACGGGATCATAGTGGCGGAGCCTCCCCATTCGATCGCCCAAGCGAGCGTCGACGAGAAGGGGCGTTTAAAACTTCCCGCCGAGTTTCTCGAGTATCTGGAAGCGCTCAAGGTCACCAAGGTTTTCATCACCACGTTCGATCAGCGTCAGGCTCGAATCTATCCGATCGCCGTGTGGAAAGTCAACGAGGCGCTGTTCGAGAATTCCGCGGATCCGGCCGCCGAGCGGCTGGCGCTGCTGGCGAAAGCCTTCGGGGGCGACGCGGAGATCGACAAATCGGGACGCGTGCTGCTGCCGGCCAAGCTGCGCGAAATTTTGGATCTGGAAAAGCAGCCGGTGTGGCTGGACGTGTACCACGGCCGGATCAACGTGGTCAGCAAGAAGATTCACGACGAGCGCATGCAGCTGGCGCTAGCCAGCATGTCAGAGGATCTGAAGACGCTCGAGAAGATGGGTTTGAAGTAGCGGTTATGTATGCACACGCCGGTCATGCTCAACGAGTGCCTGGAGTACCTGGCGCTGAAGCCGGACGGCGTGTATCTGGACGCGACCGCGGGTTTAGGAGGGCATACCGGAGCCATCGCGCGCAAGCTGGCAGAGCTGGGTGGCAGCGGCCGGGTGCTGGCATGCGATCGGGATGCGGAAAGTCTGGAGATGGCCAAGGCAAATACCTTGGAAGTTTCCTCGCGCATTCGCTTTCATCAGAGTTTGTTCTCGCAGCTGGGAAAGAGGCTGACGGCAGAAACGGTTTCACAACTGGACGGTCTGCTCGCGGACCTCGGCGTATCACGATACCAGCTTACGGACGGTGGGAGGGGTTTCTCACTGATGGCGGACGGTCCCTTGGATATGCGTATGGGGCGCGATATTCCGGGTACCGCCGCCGACATTGTCAATTTCGAATCGGAAAAGGATCTCGCCGACCTGATCTTCGGGTTGGGCGAGGAAAGGAGGAGCCGAAGAATAGCCAGAGCAATCGTGCGGGCACGACCCATAATGACGACCGGTCAGTTGGCCAAGCTGATCGAAGAGGTGGTGCCCCGCACGGAAAAAATTCATCCCGCGACGCGCACGTTTATGGCTCTGCGCCTCGCCGTGAATCGCGAACTGGAAGAGTTGGACGCGCTGCTCGAATCGATTCCCGAGCTAGTCAAGCCGGGAGGACGCGCGGTGATCGTCACCTTCATGTCGCTCGAGGACCGCAAGGTCAAACAAAGTTTTCAGGCCCTAGCGAAAGCGGGCCGGGCGAATATTCTCACCCGGCACGTCGTGCGGCCTGCGGAAGAGGAAATCCGAAACAACCCACCGTCACGAAGCGCCAAGCTACGCGCGCTTGAGCTTCTGTGAAGGTCGGGTTGGCTGTAGAGAGGGAGTAGGTCGGGCAAGATGGCAACGCTAGCGACTGCATTAGACAAGCTGTTCGAGACTCAAAATAACCGGGCTGGAGCCCGCTGCGCGGAAGCGAGCGAGCCGGTGCGCCCCTTCGCCAACGAAGACATTTTCTTTCACGTCAAGCGCATCGACAACGGCCGCGTCGTGCGCGCCGCCGACCCCCAAGCGCGCCAGGCGTGCTGGAAGATGGTCGGCTCGGTGGTGGCCGCGGCCGTGCTCCTGATCGTCGTGCTGCTTCCTGGCGCTTATAGCCTGCTGGCGGGTTATCAAATTCAGACTCTTCGGCAAGAAGCGCACCGCCTGGTCAACGAACAAGCCTCGCTCGAACTGCAGGAGGCCGAACTGCTCTCGCCAGCTCGCATGGAAGAAATGGCGCGCGATCAGCAGTTCGTCGATCCGCCGTCGCAGAAGGTTGTGTACCTGGATGGCCAAGGCGATGCCCAGGTAGCCCAGAACGCAACGGTTGAAAGCGGCGGAAAGTAATCTCTCGGAACGCGTGCGATGCCTTTACCACCCACTACCCAGCGTCTTCAGTGGCTGCTTTGGGGTTTGCTCGCGTGGGCGGGCATTATTTTCGGGCGGCTGGTCTGGCTGCAGGTAATCCGGCACGATGAGCTGCTCCACCTGGCCGAACAGCAACAACAGAGAACCGAGGAAGTGCAAGCCCTGCGCGGGTCCATTCTGGACCGCACCGGGCAGCCGCTGGCGAAGACGTTGCCGGCCGATTCGGTAGCCGTCGATCCACAGAAAATTCCGGATCTCAAGATCGCGGCCGACCTGCTTTCCCGCACGCTGGGCGTCGACCGGTCCCAGCTTTTGCAGCGGCTTCGCGCGTCCCAGGCTCGCGGCAGCCATTTCATGTGGGTGGCGCGTAAGCTGGACGCGAAACCCGCCGATCGCCTGCGCAGCAAGAAGCTCCCTTATGTCGAGTTCCGCACCGAGCTGCGCCGCTTCTATCCGCACCATTCTTTGGCCTCGCATGTGGTGGGTTCCATCGGATACGTGGACGGCAGCGATGCGGAGCGCGGCAGCGGCGGGATCGAATCTTCCTTCGAAGAGGATCTGGCCGGGCGCCCGGGCGTGGCGCGCGTACTGACCGACGTCCACCAAACTCCTTACGAATCCTTTGTGACGCGGGCTCCCGAAGCGGGCGCCGATCTCACGCTCAGCATCGATCCGAATTTGCAATATGAGGCGGAGCGGCAGCTGGACAAAGCCATCGCGTCCAGTCACGCTCGCACCGGCTCGATCGTCGCGATCAACCCTTACACCGGCGACATCCTGGCGATGGCGAACTATCCGCGGTACGATCCGAATCTTCCTCCCAGCAGCGACGAGGATTCGGCGGCTCGCAGCAACCTGGCGATATCGACGCCTTTTGAACCTGGCAGCGTCTTCAAAGTGGTCACGCTTTCGGCCGCCTTGGAAACCACCAACCTGACCCCGGATTCCTTGTTCAATTGCGGCAACGGGGTCCTCAATCTGTACGGCCGTGTGATTCACGATACTCACCGCTATTCGATCTTGAGCATGGCCGACGTGCTGGCGAAATCGAGCAACATCGGAGCCATCCAAATCGCGCTAAAGACCGGCGAGAAACCGCTCTACAAGTACCAAAGGCTTTTCGGCTTCGGACAGAAAACCGGGATTGAGCTGGCCGGTGAATCGGGCGGCAACCTGCGGGATGTGAAGCAGTGGATGCCGAGCTCGATCGGATCGCTGGCCATGGGTCACGAAGTCAGCGTCACATCTCTGCAATTGGCGGTGGCCGGAGCCGCGATCGCGAATGGCGGCTTGAAAGTGAAGCCCCGGCTGGTGATCGCGCGTCAAAAGCCCGGCCAGCCATTGCAGCATATTCCCGCCGAGATGCCGGTTCGAATCCTGCGTCCGGAGACTGCCATCACTATGCGCCAGATGATGGAAGGCGTGGTATTACGAGGCACCGGCCGCGGCCTCGCGAATCTGAAGGGCTACACGTCGGGTGGAAAAACGGGATCGGCGCAGATCTACGACGCCAAGGTGCACGCCTATACGCACAACTACAACGCGAGCTTCCTGGGCTTTGCGCCGGTGGCGAATCCGCAAATCGTAATCGCCGTGACGCTGAACCACACCAGCGGCGGTTCACTCGGATATGGTGGGCCGGTGGCCGCCCCGGTTTTCCGCGAGGTGGCCATGGACGCGCTCCGGATGCTGGATGTGCCCAAGGACCTCCCGGAGAGCGACACAAAGCTTGCGCGCGGAAGCGACAAGAATTCGCCGAACGACTTATCCAACCCTTTATCCAACAAGGCGGGGCTATTCGCGCCGCCCGGACAACGACCTGTATCCTCCGTCACTCCGCCGCCGGTTCGGGAGGATGCTTCAGCTTCGGCTGAGACATCTTCCCCGGACCGGCGGCCTTTTTTGACTGCGAGTACGGAGATGTCAGGCGGGCCACGCACTCCCGATTTTTCGGGAAAATCGCTGCGGTCCGTGCTGGAGGAATCGGCAGCTGCCGGTTTCCCGGTGGAAGTTCACGGGAGTGGGCTGGCGCGTAGCCAGGACCCGCCACCCGGGACTCCTCTTCGTCCTCACGCATTGGTGCGGGTTCAACTCGGACGATGAAGCTCAGCGAGCTGCTGGCGGGAGTGACGCTCCGCGAAGCGCTCACGCCGGAGCTGGCTGATCTGGAAGTGGCTGGTCTCGAATACGATTCGCGGCGGGTAGGGAAGGATTTCGTGTTTTTCGCGTTCGCCGGGTCGCGGGTCGACGGCCGCCAGTTTGCACAAGACGCCCTGGCGAAGGGTGCGCTTGCAATCGCCAGTGAATCGCCTGAGCCCACCGACTTCGCCGGTTCCCCGGGCACGTGGATTCAAGTGGAGCACGGCCGCCATGCGCTGGCCACGGCTTCGCGGAATTTCTACCGGCACCCTGATGAACGCGTCCTGTTTACGGGAATCACCGGGACCAACGGAAAAACTACCACCGCCTACCTGATCGAGACCCTGCTGCGAGCCGCGGGCAAAATCACCGGGCTCATCGGAACCATCGAGTACCGTTTGGCGGATGAGATTCGGCCATCACCGAACACTACGCCCGAATCGCTCGATCTCATGCGTTTCGCGGCGGAGTTGGAAGCGCGCGGCGGCACCGACTTGATTACCGAGGTCTCCTCGCATGCGCTGGCGCTCGGCCGCGTGTACGGATTTCAGTTTCATACTGCGGTGTTCACCAATCTGACGCGCGACCATCTGGATTTCCACGGGACCATGGAAGAGTACGGGGCCGCCAAGCGGCAGTTGTTCACAAGTAAGCCCGGTCCTCTTTGGGCCGTGCTGAATGCCGACGATCCGGTGTCTAAAACCATGGAACCGGAGCGTGCGGGTTCGCGCACCATCTGGTACGGGCTCACGGAAAAGGCCGATCTGCGAGCGGAGAATATCGTCTCCGGGTTCACCGGTCTCGCGTTCGATGTCGTCTGGTCCGGGCGCCGTGCGAAAGTAGAATCACCGTTGTTGGGGCGTGTGAACGTATCGAATATCCTGGCCGCGCTGGGCGCCGGTCTGAGCTATGGCCTGGATCTGGAGGCAATGGCACGTTCGGTGGCCCTATGCCGCGCGGTTCCGGGCCGGTTTGAACCAGTCTTATTTACAACAACGACCCAAGGCCAGTCCTTCCTAGTTGCCGTGGACTATGCCCATACCGACGACGCGCTCCGGAACGCCATCCAGACAGCTCGAAGTCTGTCGAAAGGCAGGGTGATCACGCTGTTCGGCTGCGGCGGCGATCGCGACCGCACCAAGCGCCCGTTGATGGGCATGGCTGCCGCCGAGCTGAGCGATTTTGTGGTGCTGACGTCGGACAATCCCCGTTCAGAAGATCCGCTCGCGATCATGAATGACGCGATGGTCGGCTTGCGGCGCTTCGACACCCGGCACGTCGCCGAGCCCGACCGCGGTAAAGCGATTCAACTCGCGATCCAGGAGGCCCAGCCCGGCGATGTCGTCCTGCTGGCCGGCAAAGGTCACGAAACGTACCAGGTCCTGAAAGACCGTACCATTCATTTCGACGATCGAGAAACGGCGCGCGAGGTTCTTCGATCATTTGGGTACAGGAGTCAGAAGGCAGAATGAACAAGCCGCTGAAGTGGGTGGCGGCGCAGCTCGGGCTGAAAGCGGATGTCGCGCTGGAAAGTGACGCGCAGGTGACCGGTTGGAGCGTCGATTCGCGCACGCTCCGGCCCGGCGACCTGTATTTCGCCTTGCGGGGCCCTAATCATGATGGGCACGCCTACGTCGCCGAGGTGCTGGCGAAAGGCGCGGTGGGGGCGGTTGTGGATAGGGATGTTGAAGGCGCAGCGGCGGTTTTGAAAGTCGAAGATTCGTTAACGGCGCTTCAGACGCTGGCCTCGTCGGCGCGACGGGAGTGGGGCGGGGATGTGGTCGGCGTCACGGGGAGCGCCGGGAAGACCACTACTAAGGATGTGATCGCGGAGATGTTGTCGGAGGGATTATCGGGAGGAATGACGGCCAAGACCGAGGGGAACCTGAACAACCACGTCGGGCTGCCGCTGTCCCTGCTGCGGATGGACGATCAGGCTCGCGTCGCCGTCCTCGAAATGGGGATGAATCACGCGGGCGAGATCCGCGCGCTGGCCGAGATCGCCAAGCCCAACGTTGGCGTGGTGACCAACGTCGGCTGGGCGCACATGGAGAGCTTCGATTCCATCGACGGTATCGCCGCGGCGAAACGCGAGCTGATCGAGTCCCTGCCTCCTAACGGTACTGCAGTTCTGAACGCGGACGACGAGCGCGTGGCGGCTTTCTCGACTTCGCATGCCGGTCAAGTAGTCACCTACGGTGAATCCGAGAAGGCGACCATTCGCGCCGAGGACGTTCGGTTTTCCGAAGACGGTCTGGCGTTCCGCGTGGGCTCGATACGCTTCGAAAGTCCGCTGACCGGTCGACACAGCGTCTCGAACCTCCTCGCTGGAATCGCGGTAGCGGGGATTTACGGAATCACTCCCGAGCGCCTGACCGATCGGATCCGGAATATTCAACCCGGCAAAATGCGTGGAGAGCGACTCCGGCATCGGGGAATTCTCGTTTTTAACGATTGCTACAACTCCAATCCAGACGCGGCGCGAGCCATGCTCGCGGTGCTGCGCGATACCCCGGCACGCCGCCGGATCGCGGTTCTGGGGGAGATGCTCGAACTCGGCCGCTGGGCTGAGCCGCTTCATCGCGACGTAGGCAACTACGCAGCGGAGTGCGGTATTGATGTGCTCGTTGGACTACGCGGCGCGGCCTGTTACATGTTGGACGCGGCCAAGCGATCCGGCCTACGGGCCGACGCCGCATTTTTTTTCGACGATCCCGTCCCAGCCGGCCAATTGGTGCGCTCACTCGCGCAGCCCGGAGACGCGGTCCTCTTTAAGGGCTCGCGCGGGGTTCACGTAGAGCGCGCCCTGGAGCAGTTTCTCGCCTCGCAGGAAGGAGGTAGAAGCTGACCCATGTTTTACTGGCTCGGATACGAACACCTGTTTCACTATTTTTCGCCATTTCGAATTTTTCAGTACGCGACGTTTCGTACGGCCATGGCGAGCCTAACCGCCGTGATGATTTTTGCGCTGTTCGGCCCGTGGTTCATCGCACGTCTACGCAAATTCCAGATCGGCCAGCACATTCGGGAAGATGGGCCGCAATCGCACCTGAAGAAAGCCGGGACGCCGACCATGGGCGGCTTGCTGATCTGTGCCGCGATCGTGATTTCGACGCTGCTGTGGGCCAAACTGGACGTGCCCGCTGTCTGGGTCGCTCTGGCCGGATTGGTGACCTACGGAGCCATCGGATTCTGGGACGACTACGCCAAAGTCAAGCGCAAGCGCAATCTGGGACTCACGGCGCGCCAGAAGTTCGCGTTGGAAGTTCTCGCGGCCATCGTGGTGGGAGTGCTGCTTCTGGGCATGAACGCCAAGCGGCTTTACACCACGGAAATCAACGTGCCGTTCTTCAAGGATTTCAAGCCGGACCTGCTGATTCACTCTTTGCTGAACAATCCGTGGACCTATCCGCTGGCGTTCAGTTTCTTCTTCGCGTTCGTGGCGCTGATTCTGGTGGGAGCCTCCAACGCGGTGAATCTGACCGACGGTCTCGACGGTCTCGCGATCGGGCTAATGATCATCGCCGCGGGAGCGATGACGGTCCTGGCGTATCTCGAGGGCAACGCCGATTTCGCGCGCTACCTCGAATTATCGCGCCCGCGCGATGCCTCCGAGCTGGCCATTTTTTCCGCCGCGATGACCGGAGCGTCACTGGGCTTTCTTTGGTTCAACGCGCATCCCGCGGAAGTCTTCATGGGAGACGTCGGGTCGCTGGCGCTGGGCGGGGGACTGGGAACGGTCGCGGTGTTGTTGAAGCAGGAATTGCTGCTGCCTTTCATCGCGGGTGTGTACGTGCTGGAGTGTTTGTCGGTCATCCTCCAGGTGGGCAGTTTCAAGCTGCGGGGGAAGCGAATTTTCAAGATGGCCCCGTTGCACCACCACTTCGAACAATTGGGATGGGCCGAATCCAAGGTGATTATCCGCTTCTGGATCGCCGGGCTGCTGCTGGCGTTGTTCGCGCTGACGACCCTGAAGCTCCGATGAAAAGTGTAACTGCGATGAAGGTGGAAGGTGCGCGAGCTGTGGTGGTCGGAATGGCGCGCAGCGGGGTGGCGGCGGTGGAGTTGTTGATGGAACAAGGAGCGCGAGTGGCGGCGGTCGATCAGTCAGCAGTGGCGAATCGGAAACTTGTCGAGTTGGGCGTTTCCGTCCAGCCGCAGGAAGCCGCTGCGTTTGAGGGAGCGGATCTGGTGGTGCTCTCGCCGGGCGTGCCTGCCGACCTGGAGGTCTTGCAGCCGGTTCGTGAGCGGGGAATCCCGGTGGTCGGCGATCTGGAGCTGGCAAGCTGGTTCCTGAAGGGCGAAATCATCGGTATCACCGGTTCGAACGGCAAGACGACGACTACCGCCATGACCGGGCACATTCTCAAAGCCAGCGGCATTCCGGTGCAGGTGGGCGGCAACATCGGCACTCCGCCGGCATCGATGGTGCGAACATCGCGCGACGGGCAATGGAACGTACTTGAGCTGTCGAGCTTCCAGCTCGAGACGATCTCGAAATTCCGGGCGCACATCGGCGCGGCACTGAACGTCACGCCGGATCATTTGGATCGCCACTATACGTTCGAGAAGTACGCAGACGCGAAGGCTCGCCTGTTCGAGAACCAGCGCGCGGATGATTTCGCGGTGTTGAATGCGGATGATCCGGTGACCCGCGGGTACGCGGAACGCACCGCTGGGAAAGCTAGGTTCTTCAGCTCGACGAGCAAAGTCGAGTCCGGAGCATGGCTCGATCGCGATCAAATCGTTCTCGATGACCAGCTGCTGATGCCGGCCGCGGAAGTCCCGCTTCGCGGTGTTCACAACTTGGAGAATACGATGGCTGCGGCGGTCATGGCGCGACTCGCCGGCGCAACGCACGAGCAAATCCAAGCCGCCGTGATGAGTTTTCCTGGGGTCGAACATCGATTGGAATTTGTGCGCGACCTCGACGGCGTCGCCTGGTACAACGACTCCAAGGCCACGAATGTCGATGCGACGCTCAAGGCGCTGGCGGCGTTCCCGGGCGGGCTATGGGTGATCCTCGGCGGCAAGGATAAGAACAGCGACTATCGTCCCCTTGCCGCGGCGATGAAAGAAAAAGTGCGCGGAGTCTTGTTAATCGGCGCGGCGGCCGATAAAATTGGAGATCATCTGCACGGAACACTGCGCGGAACACGACACGGAGATGTTTCAATAGTGAAGTGCGGGACGCTGGAAGCGGCTGTCCTGCACGCTCGCGTCTCGTCTCATGCAGGCGACACTGTACTGCTAGCTCCCGCCTGCGCCAGCTTCGATCAATTCGAAAACTTTGAGCACCGCGGCCGGGAATTCAAGCGGCTTGTGAATGGGTTGGGAAGTAACTAATGGCAAGACTGAAAACCGACTGGATCCTTTTCCTGACCATTCTGGCGATGGTCGCGTTCGGACTGGTGATGGTCTACAGCGCATCGAGCGCCATCGCCGAGCTTCGCAACGGCGTCGCCCCGTATTATTTTGCGGTGCGCCAACTGGGCTGGGCCCTCGTATCGATCTTCGTGTTGATGTACTTCAAGCGCATGGATTACAGGCGGCTGAATACACCCGCGTGGGCGTTCTCCGGCCTGGGAATCGTGCTGGGACTGCTGGTGATCGTGTACTTCTTCGGCTCGCACCACCGCTGGTTCCGGTTTGCGGGCCTCGGCTCATTCCAGCCTTCCGAGTTCGCCAAACCTGCGTTGATCGTTTTTCTGGCGTACTTTCTCGACCGGCGCGCGCGGGTCATCAACGATCGCCGCACGCTTCAGCAGGCTTTCGTCGCGGTGGCGATGCTGGCGGGTGTGGTGGTGGTCGCCGACCTGGGAACGGCCATGGTGCCCGTGATTACCGCGGTGATCGTGTTCTGGGTGGCTGGCCTCGAAAAGAAATATATGCTGCGCGCCGGAGCCATCGCCGCGGCGCTGGGCACGGTTGCCATTATCTGGAGTCCTTATCGCCTGCAGCGTGTGATCGGGTACGTCGACCCGAACTACACCAAGATCGAGAAGATCGACACGCAAGGACGTCTGCGTGCGTGGCTGCAGCAGTCGACTACCGTGCACGACACCACCTATCAACCGCTGCAATCCAAGATCGCCGTGGGGACCGGCGGCGTGCTGGGCGTCGGCCTTACGCAAGGGAAACAGAAGTTGATGTTTCTGCCGGAAGCAGACAGCGATTTCATCTACGCCACTATCGCCGAGGAACTGGGCCTGTGGGGCAGCACGGCCGTGCTCGCGGGATTCCTCGTGATCCTATGGCGCGGCGCGCGCTTATTCGTGCTGGCTCGCGACGATTTCGGCAAGTATCTCGCGCTGGGTGTGACGGTGGCGATCGTGGTCCAGGCGTTCATCAATATCAGCGTGGTTCTGGACATGGGACCGACCAAGGGATTCCCGTTGCCGATGATCAGCCTCGGCGGCAGCTCGCTGCTGAGCACGCTGACTTGCTTAGGGATGTTGCTCAGCGTCAGTGAGCATGAGGGTTGAGCGCAGCGAGCATGCAGAATGACACAGCCCAAAAAGTCGGCGTCCTTCGTCATGGCAGGCGGAGGTACGGGCGGTCACGTGATGCCTGCGCTGGCGGTAGCGCGCGAGCTCCGCGCACGAGGTCACGCCGTGCGCTTCATCGGAACACGGCGCGGTCTGGAAGCCAAGCTTGCGCCGGCCGAGGGCTTTCCGATCGAGTGGATCGAAATTGGCGGCCTGAATCGAGTGGGATTGCGGAAGGCGCTGATCACCTTGGCGGAACTGCCGTTCAGCGTGTGGACGGCGTCGCGGATGCTGGATCGCGATCGTCCCGCGGCCGTCTTCTCCATGGGCGGCTTCGTCGCCGGACCGGTTCTGCTCGCAGCACTCTGGAAGCGTGTACCAGTCGTCGTGATGGAGCCGAACGCTATCCCCGGATTCACGCATCGCAAGCTGGCCCGCTTCGTTTCGCGCGCGCTGGTGACTTTCCCAGAGACGGCGAAATGGTTTCCGGCCGCGGTCACCGAAGTCACCGGGATGCCGGTGCGCGAAGAGTTCTTCGCCATCCCGCCCAAACCGCAAGGCGGCAAGCTGACGGTGCTGATCACCGGCGGCAGCCAGGGCTCGCGGACGCTGAACCGCGCGGCGCAGGAAAGTTGGCCGCTCTGGGGCAGCACTCTTGTGCGAATCATCCATCAGACCGGGCCGAGCGCTTACCAACAACTGGAAACGAGCTTCCGGGCATCGGGAATCGACGGCGAGATCTCACCGTTTCTTGCCGATATGCCCGCGGCGTTTGCGGCCGCGGACGTCGTCATCAGCCGCGCGGGCATGAGCACGGTGAGCGAACTGGCCGCCGCTGGCAAGCCGTCGATTCTGGTGCCTCTGCCGACAGCCGCCGATCAGCATCAGTTGCGCAATGCCGAGGCGATGGAGCGGATCGGTGCGGCGCGTATGGTTCTGGATGCGGAGTTCAACGGACAACGTCTCGTGGAGGAAGTTGTGCGCCTGTCCCAGACTCCGGATCTGCTCAATGCGATGGGCCAAGCCGCGCGAAGTTTCGCCAAGCCGGACGCTGCTCGCCGCGCGGCAGACGTGCTGGAGTCGCTCCGGTAAAAATGTCGTGTTGACACAGCCCTCAAAAGCCGAAACAATACATTAGTAAAATGTTTTTCAAGCCTCAGCCTGTCCACTTCATCGGTATCGGTGGAATCGGCATGAGCGGATTGGCCGAAGTTCTCCTCGAACTGGGCTATCGCGTCAGCGGATCCGACGCAAAACTTTCTCCCATCACCGAGCGTCTGACCATACTCGGAGCGGTCATCCATGAAGGGCATGCCGCGGCGAATGTTGCCGGGGCGAATGCCGTGGTCGTTAGCTCCGCCGTTCGTCCCGATAATCCGGAAGTGGTCGAAGCCCGCCGGCTGGGCCTTCCCGTGATCCCGCGTGGCGAGCTGTTGGCCGAGCTGATGCGCTTGAAGTTTGGCATCGCCATCGCCGGGAGCCATGGAAAGACCACGACTACGTCGATGGTCGCGGCCGTTCTGATCCACGCGGGCCTCGATCCGACCGTGATGGTCGGAGGACGTGCGGCCGTCCTGCGTGGCTCGAATGCGCGCGTCGGTGTGGGCGATTATCTGGTGGTCGAAAGCGACGAGAGTGACGGGTCGTTCCTGAAGCTTGCCCCGATTCTGGCCGTGGTCACCAACATCGATCGCGAGCATCTGGATCACTATAAGGATCTCGAAGAGATCTGCCGGGCGTTCGTGGAGTTCGTGAATCGCGTTCCGTTCTACGGCGCGGCTGTCCTTTGTCTGGACGATGAAAACGTGCAGAAGATCCTGCCTCGCGTGAACCGCCGAGTGGTCACTTACGGCGCCAGCGCCCAGGCGGATCTGCGAATCACCTCCTGCTCCACCGGCCACATGGCCAGCGAGTTCCACTTGGTCCACGGCTCGTTAAACGGGGGCCGCGATCTGGGATGTTTCAAGCTGCACGTCCCGGGCGCGCACAACGTGAGTAACGCGACAGCCGCCGTGGCCATCGCGCTCGAACTCGAGATTCCGATCGAGACGATCCGCGAGGCTCTGGCCGCGTTCAGCGGCGTCGATCGCAGGTTCCAGGTGCGCGGCGCCGAGCGCGGCATCACTGTGATCGACGACTACGGCCATCACCCTACCGAGATTCGGGCGACGCTGGCTGCCGCCCGGGCCTGCCGCTATCGCCGCATTCATGTGCTCTTTCAGCCGCATCGCTACACCCGGACGCAGGCGCTGATGGACGATTTTGCGCGCGCCTTTCACCAGGCCGATACAGTTCACGTCATCGATATTTACGCGGCGTCGGAGTTGCCTATCGAAGGCGTGAGCTCGCAAGTTTTGACCGAGCAACTGCAGACCTTCGGCCACCGTGGCGCAGTGTACGCCGGCAGCATGGACGCGGGCATCGAGTCCGTCCTCAAAGCGGCGGAATCGGGCGACGCGATTGTGACGCTCGGCGCGGGCAGTGTGTCGCAAGCAGGCGATCGGATTGTAGAGAAGCTAAGGAGCGGGCGCTAGCGTGGGCCGCAAATCCTACGAAGGAACGGGTGTATTGCCGGGCATCGACGACCCTGTCCGGGAAGCCGTGGCTCAAGCTTCGTCCAAGAAGGCTGCCGCGAAGTCACCGCGCACACAACGGTTTTCGACTCCCCGCTTGATCGCCAGCGTCGTGGCCGTCGCCGCGATCCTGGGTGCGGTCCTTTTGACGTTCCATTTTGTCGAGCAGTTCCTGATCACGGATCCCCGCTTCGCGCTGGGGGGACCTGGCGAGAATTCGTCGCTCGAGATTGGCGGGGCGGCCCACATTTCCCGTCCGGCGATCGAAAAAATCTTCGCCGACGATGAGGGTGTCAGCGTCTACCTGATCCCGCTCGCCGAGCGCCGCGATGCGATCCGCGACGTGGCCTGGGTCCGGGAGGCGTCGGTCGCGCGCGTGTGGCCGAATCGGGTGATTGTCCGCGTACAAGAACGTACTCCGGTCGCATTCGTCCGCCTGAACGCATCGCGCTTCGGGCTAATCGATGCTGACGGGGTGATTCTTCCACCGGCCACGGACCGATTCAAGCTTCCGGTGCTGGCGGGCGTGCGTTCGTCCGATCCGGTTGCGCAGCGCCGTCAAGGCGTGCAGCGCCTGCTCCGCCTGACCGCGGATCTGGGCGATGCCACCGCCAACATTTCGGAAATCGATGTATCCGACGGCGACAATCTTAAGGTTTCGCAGCCCTACGACGGGCGCTTCCTCACGTTGCTGCTGGGGGATCGCAACTTCAAAGCCCGCTACGGGAATTTCTTGAGTCATTATTCGCAGATCCAGCAGCGGCTGCCCGGCGCGGCGGTTCTGGATTTGCGCCTGGAAGATCGCATTACGGTGGTGGAGTGAACGGGATGTATAAGTATGGCCGGTAAGCAACAACTCGCGGTTGGTCTGGATGTGGGAAGTTCGCGCACGCGCTGCGTGATCTGCGCGCTTCAAGGCGACCACATGCGTTGCTTGTCTTATGGGTTGGCTGTTTCCAGCGGCTGGACCAAGGGCCGCATCACCGATCAGGACGCCGTGGCCGAGTCCATTCGCGCGGCCGTAGCAGACGCCGAGCGAGGCGCGAAAGTCTCGGTCGAAGCGGCTACCCTGGGCATCGGTGGACGATCGATTCACGGCGCGCATGGCCGTGGATTGTATGAGTTCGGCCGCCCCCGCGAAGTCGATGCAGACGACCTCACCTACGCGGTGGAGATCGCGTCGGACGTCCAACTGGAGCGCGACCGGATGATTCTGCATGTCGCTCCGCAGGATTTCGTGCTCGATGGTCGGGCCGGATTCCGCAAGCCGACCAGGGGCATATGCTCGCGCCTGGAAGCCAATGTCCATCTGGTGACCGCCTCCGTGCAGGAGCATCAGGCGCTGATCGCGTCGGCGCACCTGGCGCACTTGCCGGTCGAAGAAACCGTATTCGAGCCGATGGCCGCGGCTTACGCCTGCGTTGGTTCTGAGGAGCGAGCGCGCGGCGTGGCCGTCGTCGACATCGGCCTCGAGTCGAGCGGCTTGGTGGTGTATGACGGCGAGAAATTGGTTCTAGCGTCGAGCATTCCAGTCACCGCCGATCATTTCACGCGCGATATCGCCTGGATGCTGAAGGTCGACTATGAGGACGCAGAAATCCTCAAGCAGCAGTACGGCTGCGCCATGCTGGGCCTGACTTCCGAGTCGACGCTGATCGAGATTCCCTCGGCGGAAGGTCGCCCGGCTCGCGAAGCACATCGCAGCGAGCTGATCGAAGTGCTGGATGCACGGGCTGACCAGCTGTTCGGTTTCGTGCGTGCCGAGATCCAGCGTGCGGGCATGGATCGGAATCTGCTCGAGGGCGTGATTCTTACTGGCGGCGGGGCGCTGCTGCCGGGCATGTGGGATATGGCGGAGAAGAAGCTCGACTGCACCGCGTGTCTGGGGTTCGCGAAGGGGATCGGAGATTGGCCGGAGGAGCTGCGCAGTCCCGTTTGGGCGACGGCCGCCGGCTTGGCAATGTATTCGGCGAAGTTGAAACTGCACCGGCCGCCGCAGGGACGTAGCCGGGGCCTCATGGGATTGGTGATGCGATGAGCGAATTACTAAAAGGCGGATCGCGCACGAAACAGAAGACAAAGGAAGGGGAATCCATGGCACTCGATGCACTGAAGTTCGTGATCCAGGAAGAAGTCGCGCCCCGGACGCGCATTCGGGTCTTCGGCGTGGGCGGAGGCGGCTCCAACGCCGTCGCGCGCATGCTGCAGGAAGGGCTCGTCGGAGTTGAATTCTGCGTCCTGAATACGGATGTGCAGGCGCTGGCTTCGTCGCCCGCGCCAAGCAAGCTGGCGATCGGCTCCAAGATCACCAATGGCCTGGGCGCCGGGTCCGATCCGTCGGTCGGCCGTCAAGCTGCGCTCGAGGACACCGAAAAGATCATCGACCTTCTGGAAGGCGCCGACATGGTGTTCGTCACTGCGGGTTTGGGCGGCGGAACCGGCACTGGAGCTGCCCCCGTGGTCGCGTCGCTGGCGAAAGAACTGGGCGCGCTCACAGTGGCCGTGGTCACCAAGCCGTTCGCGTTCGAAGGATCCAAGCGCCGTAAGCAAGCCGAGCAGGGCTTGGCCGAGCTCGGCGGCGTGGCCGACACGGTCATCGCGATTCCCAACGACCGTCTGCTTGACCAGGCGTCGCCGGACACGAGTATTTTCGACGGATTTCGCCTGGCGGACGACGTTCTGCGGCAGGCTGTTCAGGGCATCAGCGACATCATCACCACGCCCGGCCTGGTGAATCGCGACTTCTCCGACATCCGCAGCATCATGGTCGGCATGGGCTACGCCATGATGGGCACCGCGACGGCCAAGGGTCCGAACGCTGCCGCGGCCGCGGCTGAGAAAGCCATCGGGTGCCCGCTGCTCGATGAGGGCGGCGTGCGCGGCGCACGCGGCGTGCTGGTGAACATCACCGGCTCGCGCAGCCTTGGCCTGCACGAAGTCAACAAGGCCTGCACCCTGATCCGCGATGCCGCCGGCAATGAAGACGTCGAGATTAATTTCGGTGTGGTGCTGAATGAGGCCATGGGCGACGAGGTCAAGGTTACGGTGATCGCGACCGGTTTCGAGCGCGCTGGGTTGCCGACGATTACGCGGCGTCCCCGCACGAGCCCGGTGATCACGGAGCATGTAACCGCGCCCGCGCCGCCGCGCGCCGAACCGCCTCGTACTGAAGTCGTACTGGAAGCCGTCGCGCCCGAGCCCGTTCATCCCGAACCGGTCCCGATGGAAGTCGCGCCCGAGCCGCAGCATCCGCAATACGATGAGCCTCCGATGGCCGCGTCGGCCCACGCCAACGGACCCACCGAGCCTTTGTTTGACGACCTGGATGTCCCGGCGATCCTGCGGCGCGACCGCCGCTTCGTGCAGTAAATTCAGCAGCGCGTCAAAACTGATATTCCGCCGGGGTGATTCCCTTGGCGCGCAGGTACATCTCCGCCGAAGCCCGATGATGCGTGGTGTGATCCATCAGGAACATCAGTAGTTCCAAACCAGTCATGGTCCCCTCGCCGCTCATGTAGGTCTTCGATATTTGCGCCGGAGTGAGTTTCGATACTTTGTCGATCGAACTGTCAAATGCCTGCCGGACGTATGCCAGGACGTCCTTCTTGTTCATCGATGCCGGCCTGCTGGGATTGGGCTTGTCGTTTGAAAACGGAGCCAGAAAACCCGCCTGCTCTTGTGCAAGATGCGTCATCTGTTCCGCAAAACTCATCTGCGGAGGAGTGAGCTTAAAGCCGTAATCCGCCTCCGGCATCTGATCCGCTACCTTCAGCGTGAAGTCGCGCGAAGTCTTCAAATGCTTCAGTACCACCGCCTTGATGTCGGTCTGCGCGAACGCGGGTAGACCGGCCAGAGCGATGCAGGCGATCGTCACTCTGCGTATCAGGATTCTAGAAGTCATCGACTCACTCCTCGTTACAGATTGTAGCCAGTATGGAACGACCAAATTCTTTGCGGTTGACAGCCTTCCCTAGTCTGGGCTATATCTAGTCTGGAAAGGGGACGGCATGAGTCAGGATCTGCTTCCCGGCACGCTCTACATGATGGTGCTGCGTACGCTGGCCGCAGGGCCGCTGCACGGGTATGCCATCGCTAAACGGATCAAGGACGCCTCCCGTGGCGATCTGGCGATCGAAGATGGTTCACTCTATCCAGCACTCAATCGCATGCTGGTCAAGGGCTGGCTCAAGGCCGAATGGGGCACCTCGGAGAACAATCGCCGGGCGCGCTTCTATCGCCTGACACCGGATGGCCGCAAGCAACTGGAACAAGAGGCCGGCGATTTCGACCGTCTGATCAAATCGATTCAACTGGTGATGAAATCCGCATAGGAGGCGATGCATGCTTCGCGAAATCGTCCGTCGTCTGGGCCATCTGGGGCGCACATCCCAATTCGAACGCGAGCTCGATGAAGAAATCCGGTTCCACATCGAGGCACGCGCAGGGGAGCTGGAGCGATCCGGCCTCCGCCGTGCCGATGCCGAAGCTCAGGCACGCCGCGAATTTGGTTCGCGCGCCCGATCCAACGAGGACACGCGTTCGGCGTGGCAGTTCCGATGGATCGAGGAAGCCGGCGCCGATCTGCGTTACGCGGTGCGTTCCCTCCGCCGCAGTCCCGCGTTCGCGCTGACTGCGATCGCGTGCCTGGCTCTCGGCATCGGGGCGAATGTTCTGATCTTCAGCCTGGTGGATGCTGTTCTGCTGCGCTCGCTGTCGTTTCCCGAGCCTGACCGGCTGGTCACCATCTGGTTTATTCCGCCCAATCAGTCCGGCCAGAAGGCCGGCACGAATGCCTTGGCTTACGTGACGCTGCGCGATCACAATCGTTCCTTCGAGTACCTCGGCGCAGCTCGTCTGGATGCGGCCTTCAACGTCGGCGACGATTCGCCCGGCGCGGCGCCACCGGAGCGAATACGGGCGCAGTGGTTCACCGTGGATCTGGTTCGTGGTCTAGGAGTGAACCCCGTGCTGGGCCGGTGGCCAAACGGGCGGGGTGAAGACTCGGGCGTCGTGATCAGCTACGGCCTCTGGCAGCACCTCTTCGGCGGCGCAACGGACGTCATTGGAAAGCAGCTGCGCACCGACTTGACTCAAACTCCGCTGGCGATCCTCGACGTGACGCCGGCAGGATTCGAACTCTTGAATCCCGACGCAGGATTATGGGTCTTCCAATCGGATCAGAACCTGCGCAGTGGAGCGTATCGAAGTTCCAACCGGATCTTCACCTTGATCGGCCGCTTGAAACCCGGCGTCACTCTGGACCAGGCGCAAGCCGACCTCAACTCGTTGATGCCCAGCCTGGTCCAGGAAATGCCGGACATGAACCGCGGCTGGAGCATTCGGTTGGAGAAGCTTCACGATACCTACGTCGGACAGATCCGCAAGCCCTTGATGATCTTTCAGGGCGCAGTGTTCTTGGTCCTGCTGATCGCCTGCGCCAACGTGGCTGGACTGCAACTGGCGCAGGCCTCCCTGCGGCAGAAGGAGCTTTCGATGCGCGCCGCGCTGGGATCCAGCCGGGGAAGAATCATCCGCCAGCTCCTCACGGAGAGCGCTCTGCTGTCCGTCCTTGGAGGAGGCGTGGGGCTGGCGCTAGCCTGGGGCGGCCTGCGTCTATTTGTGAATCTATCGCCCGGAGGATTCCCGAGGCTTGGCGCGATCGGTCTGAACCCGACGGTGCTCGGCTCCACACTGTTGCTGTGTTTGATCAGCGGTGTCGTCTTCGGGACGGTGCCGGCCATCCAAATCTCGCGGCCGGATCTCATGGATGTTTTGCGGGAAGCTGCCCGCGGGTCCACCGCCGGCGGTACGCCCGAGAAACTCCGCGGCGTCTTCGTTGTCGCTCAGGTGTCGCTCGCATTGGTGCTGCTGGTCGGAGCGGGACTACTGGTCCACAGCTGGCTGCGTCTGAACATGGTCCAGCCGGGGATCGACCCACGCCGCTTGATCACGTTTCAAGTTCCGTTCCCACGGAGCCTCTACAATGCTTCCGGCAGCAGCACCCCAGCAGGCGGTTTCCAGGCGGACCTCAATCCTCGAATCCATCTGTTGAGCGAGCAGATACGCGCACGTCTGGCCTTGGTGCCCGGTGTGGAATCAGCCGCATTGGCTGTCACGCCTCCGTTGGGAGGGGTGCCGCGCCGCATGGACTTCCAGAAGGAGGGCCAGGTGGTCGCGCCAGGCCAGCAAGACAACTGGTCGGCCGAATGGTACCCGATCGGCCTGGATTACTTCCGCACGCTGCGAATTCCGTTGCTGGCGGGCCGCGATTTCCGGCCGGAAGACAAAGATACGGGTGCGCCGGTGGTGATGATCAGCTCGGCCATGGCCCAGCAGTACTGGCCTCACGAGAATCCCGTCGGGCAGCGCATCCAAATGAACTTGCTCTACGATCCGCCTCGCGAAATTGTTGGTGTGGTCGGCGACGTTCGGCAAGACCGTTATCAACACGATCCACAGCCGCAGTTGTATGTTCCACGGGCCCAACTGCCGCTCAAGATGGATCTTGCGTTGAGCCAGGCCATCATGCTCACCAACACGTTCATCGTTCGCACCAAGGCCGACCCGGCGCAGCTGGCTTCCGCGTTGCGATCCGCCGTCGCCGAAGTGGATCGCACCCAGGCGGTCACCAATGTTCGCACGGTGGAAGAATACGCCGGCGGCCAGCTCCAGGACCTTCGCGAATACGTCGCTCTGCTGAGCGTATTCGGCGGGATTTCCGTGGCCCTCGCGGTCATCGGGCTGTTCGGCATGATGGCCCACGCGGTCAGCCAGCGCACCAACGAGATCGGGATCCGCATGGCTCTGGGCGCGCCTCCGGCCACCGTACTGGGACTGATGCTGCGGCAAGGATTGGTGGTGACCGCAGCCGGTTTGGTTATTGGCTTAGGTGCGTCCCTGATCCTCACGCGGGTGATCCAAAGTTTTCTCTGGGGCGTGACGGCAACCGATCCGTTGACCTTCGCTCTAGTCGGATGCGGTCTGGCCGTGATTGCGCTGCTGGCTTGCTACCTCCCGGCGCGGCGGGCCTTGCATATCGATCCGGTGATCGCCTTGCGCAGCGAGTAGGGCAGTATTCGCCCGTGCCGGCGTTCAGTTCCGTGTATCAGGCCGGTTGCGGCGTCCGCTAGAAGGCCAGAGTTTGGCCATGCACGCCCGGAGCTGAAGGATGGCTCGCGACCGGATCCAGGATATTCGCGACTCATGCAAGCCGGTGATCTTGGATATTTCCCGAGGTCGAAGTTCGTCTCTGTAATACAGGCTCAAGACGGTTTGGTGGATCTTCGGCAGTCCCGAAATCGCCGTGGCCAAGGCATGTTGCAGTTCGCTGCGTTCGAGCACGGCGGACGGCAACTCGCGCGGATCCCCGCAAGGGAACGGGAGCAGACCGCGTTTCTCGGAATCGCCCGATTCTTCCGTTTCCAACCTTCCCAGGTTCAGTCCGCGGGCATGCGCCTGCCACTGGCGATAGCGATCGACCGGGATGTTGAGTTCGCTGGCGATCTCCAGTTCCGTCGGTGCGCGATGCAAACGTTGCTCCACAGCGGCGATCGCAGCTTGAATCTGCTTGGCGCGCTTGCGCTGCTGGCGCGGCGCCCAATCCAGACGGCGCAGGCTGTCTAGCATCCCTCCCTTGATCTTGTGCTCGGCGTAGGCTTTGAGCTGGGCACGCCGCGAGGGGTCGCAGCGATCGATCGCCAAGATGAGACCCACCACTCCGGTGGATATCAAATCTTCCAGACTCACATTCTCGGGCAGGCGGCCATGAAGCTTGCGCGCCAGCAAACGGACCTGGGGCAGGTGTTGCAGAATCAGGGACTGGCGTTCTTCATCGGACAGGGATTTAGTATTAGAACGTGGATCGTACAATATGTTTTACTCACTTCAATGGACGATTCAGGAACTACTTAGAGGAACCCCCAGACGGAGCAATTGGCTGGCCACACTTCTTCTGAAGTTCGCATGATCATAAGTTCTTTGCATACGTTGGCTGAACCGGATAGTCGCTTCGCGCGTGACGAAAACTTTTTCCACACGCTAGAATCTTCCGAATCGCGGAGGGAGAAATTTCCGAGCGCCGAAGAATATTCCTAAGGTCTGTGCTATTCAAGTAGAGTCATGATCAAACTTACCCGGCGGCAGTTCGGAGCTCCCTTGGGGGGCGTGCTCCTCCTCGGAACGCAGGCGCAACGCCTATTCGGCACATCCACATCCACCAGTGCGATCGACACGACTCTGCGCGATGGCATGGAGCGCAGGAAGATTCCCTGCGTCGCCGCGATGGTCGCGTCGCAGGACAAGATCCTCTATAGCGGGGCTTTTGGAAAACGCGATTCCATTTCGGGACTCGCCATTCAGCCCGATTCCATTTTCCAGATCGCTTCCATGACCAAGGCCATTACCTCGGTCGCGGCGATGCAGTTGGTCGAGCGCGGAAAGCTGAAGCTCGACGAGCCGGTGGCGAAGCACCTTCCGGAGTTAGGTAAGCTCGACGTGATCCAGGGGTTCGACGCGGCCGGGAAACCGATCCTTCGTCCGGCGATGAAGCCCATCACCTTGCGGCATTTGCTCACCCACACTTCCGGATTCGCCTACCCCACTTGGTCCGAGGAAATGTTCAAGTACACGCAGGCGACCGTGCCTCTTCCTCCGGGTGTGGTCGCTCCGCTGGTGCCTCTGGTGTTCGAACCAGGCACTCGCTGGCAGTACGGCTACAGCGCCGATTGGACCGGACGTTTAGTAGAGACCGTCAGTGGGCTGAACCTCGAACAGTATTTTCAGCGCAATATTCTTGGTCCCTTGGGAATGACCGACACGACGTTTATTTTCCCGGCGGACAAGTTCGATCGCCTGGTCAGCCAGTCGCGGCGCCAGAACGGAGGCCCGCTGCAGGAGGTTCCACGAACTCTTCCAGCAAAACCGCCCGCCTTCAATGGAGGAGGAGGTCTTACTTCTACCGCGCCCGATTACATCAAGTTCATGCAGATGATCCTGCGCTACGGCCGGTCAGGTGTGCGCGACGAGATTCTCACCGCGAAGTCGGTAGAGGCGATGTCGATGAATCAGATCGGCGATTTGGGTGCCGGAAAACTAAAGACCTTCCAGCCCGACCTGTCGAGCGACGTGGATGTGCAACCCGGCGAGGTCGAGAAATGGGGATTGGGTTTCCTGATCAACCAGGTGGCCTATCCCGGCGGCCGATCCGCGGGGAGCCTGGCATGGGCGGGCGTATACAACACGTTCTACTGGATCGATCCATCGCGCGGGATCTGCGCCGTGATCATGATGCAGTTCCTGCCATTCGTCGATAAGGAAGCGGTCGGGCTGCTGGGCGACTTCGAACACGCTGTGTACGCGAATCTATAGCCGCAAATGAACGCGAATGAACGCAAATAAAACACTTGCGTTTCGTTCTGGCAGAACCGATGTTGCGTCCCGGCACACCGACTACTTTCGAAGTTTGTAGGAACCGGTCACAGATTGTGACCAGTTGTTATTCGCGTTCATTTGCGGCTAAGCAAGGTGTAGAACCACGCTTCGCCGCTGCGGACCCGACCGGTGCTCGAACACGTAGATCCCTTGCCAGGTGCCTAGCGCCATGCGTCCGCCGATCAGGGGAATCGACAGGCTGGTCTGCGTGAGTGCGGAACGAATGTGCGCCGGCATGTCATCGGGACCTTCGGTGTCATGACGGTAGCTGAATTTCTCCGGAGCGATTCTTTCGAAGAAGTCCGCTAGATCCAGCACCACGTCGGGATCGGCGTTTTCCTGAATCACCAGTGACGCCGAAGTGTGCTGGATAAACAGCGTCAGCAGGCCGGTTTCGGCTTTGGTGGAAGTTACCCACTGCGCCACTTCACGAGTGCAAGGATACAGACCCTTGCCGCGCGTGCGGATTTCGAGCGTATGGTGCACTACTCGACAGTCACGCTCTTGGCCAGGTTGCGAGGCTGGTCGACATCGCAGCCGCGGCGAACAGCGATGTGATACGCCAACAGCTGCAGCGGGACCACTTCCAAAATCGGCAGCAGCAGCTCGTTCGTCGTGGGGATGGGAATCACGTGGTCGGCCGTCTTGACCACTTCCTCATCGCCTTCGCAGGCTACTGCGATCACCTTGCCCTCGCGAGCCTTCACTTCCTGGATGTTGGAGAGCGTCTTCTCGTACAGCAAGCGGCTGTTCTCATCGGCGAAGTCGCGCGTCGCCAGCACCACCGTGGGGAGATTTTCGTCGATCAGCGCGTTGGGGCCGTGTTTCATCTCGCCGGCAGGGTAGCCTTCGGCGTGGATGTAGGAGATTTCCTTCAGCTTGAGCGCGCCCTCGAGCGCGATGGGAAAATGAATGCCGCGCCCCAGGTATAGGAAATCCGAGGAGCGGGACAATTCCTTGGCCAGATCGTCGTAGATATGGTCGTGCCGCAGGATATCTTCCATCTGGCTGGGCAGGTGCGTCAGCTGCTCCACCAGATGCTTGGACGTGGCCTCATCCAGCACTTCACGCTGCTGGCCCAGGTACATGGCCAATAGGAACAGCGCCGTCAACTGGCAGGTGAACGCCTTGGTAGATGCCACGCCGATCTCGGGACCCGCGTGGGTAATCAGCGTGCCGGCCGCCTCGCGCGTGATCATGGATCCCACCACGTTGCAGATGGCCAGCGTCTTCGAACCCTTGCTCTTGGCCTCGCGCTGCGCCGCCAGCGTATCGGCGGTCTCGCCCGATTGCGAAATGACCACCGTCAGCGTGTCCTTGCCGACCAGGGGATCCCGATAGCGGAATTCGCTGCCGTAGTCCACTTCCACGGGGACTCGCGCCAGCCGCTCGATCATGAACTTTCCCGCGAGCGCGGCATGCCAGCTGGTTCCGCAGGCCACGATGCGGACCTGACGAAATTCCTTGAACTCTTTGGCGGAGATGTCCATCTCGTCCAGGAAAATGCGGCCGGATTCTTGCCCTACGCGGCCCAGGGTCGTGTCCCGCACCGCGCGCGGCTGCTCATAGATTTCCTTGAGCATGAAGTGCTTGTAGCCGCCCTTTTCCGCCATGATGGGATCCCACAGAATGTGGGAAACCTGGCGTTTCACCGGACGTCCGTTGAAATCGGTGAGATGCACGCCGTCGCGCGTCAGGATGGCCATGTCGCCGTCGGCCAGGAAGAACATGTCGCGGGTGTAGCCCAGGATCGCGGGCACGTCGGAGGCCACGAAATACTCGCCGTCTCCTAAACCAACCACCACGGGAGGACCAGAGCGGGCAGCCACGATCTTGTTGGGATCTTTTCGCGAGATCACGCTCAGCGCGAACACGCCGGTCATCTGCTTGACGGCATCGCGCACGGCGCTTTCCAGATTCCCGTCGAAATACTTCTCGACCAGATGGGCGATGATCTCCGTGTCGGTCTCGGTGACGAACTTGTGCCCTTCTTGAACCAGTTGCTGCTTGAGGGCGAGATAATTCTCGACGATGCCGTTATGCACCACGACGATATCGCCGTGGCAGTCGCGATGCGGATGGGCATTCTCTTCGGTGGGACGGCCGTGGGTCGCCCAGCGCGTGTGACCGATGCCGTAAGAGCCTTCCACGGGATTCAGCCGCAGAACCTCTTCGAGGTTGCGCAGCTTGCCTTGCGCACGGCGCACGCCCAGGCAGTTGCCCTTCTCCAGTACGGCTATACCCGCTGAATCATATCCGCGGTATTCCAGCCGCTTCAGCCCGTCCAGGATGATTGGAACGGCCGCTTGCTCTCCGATGTAACCAACGATTCCACACATATTAGTCTAGGATCTCCACCCGGTAGTCTTCCATGACGGGGTTGGCGAGCACATCGCGCGCCACTTGGTCCATTTCCTTCTGAACTTCTTCTTTGGCCGTTCCGGCCTTGATTTCTATGTCGAAATACTTCCCCTGCCGCACTGCGGTGATGGTTTTGTGCCCTAACCCATTGAGCGCGCTCTGGATCGTTTGCCCTTGCGGATCGAGAACGGTGGTTTTATAGGAGACGTAAACGCGAGCTTTCATAACTTAGAACCATTGTAGTGGGTTATCATGCAGTTTAAGGGAGAGACCTCTCATCGTAAAAGGTTGGGTACTTGCGTCGTCTAGTACTGGGAACGCCACGCTCCTGGCGACCGAGAAGACCCGTCTCCTGATTGATGCCGGCCTGAGCCGCAAGGACACTTTCGAGCGTCTGGAGCGGATCGGCATTTTGCCCCAGTCCCTCACGGCCATTCTGATCACCCACGAGCACAGCGATCATGTCGCTGGACTCCCGGTATTGGCCAAGCCCCGTGACGGCGTTCAGATCCCGGTGTACGTTTCCCGTCTTACCGCGCCCTGCATTCCCTGGGGCGATTGTGTCCCGAATCTCCAGTTGTTCCAGGCCGGGTCGGCCTTTACCATCGGGGATATCGAGGTCACCAGTTTCACCATCCCGCACGACGCCGTGGATCCGGTGGGATTCTCGTTTCGAGCCGAGGGCATCAAGATCTCGATTGCCACCGATCTGGGCTATCTGCCCGATTCGGTCCGGGTCCAGTTGCGCGGCTCGGATGCGCTGCTGCTTGAGTCCAATCACGATCTGAACATGCTGAAGGTGGGGCCCTACCCGTGGTCGGTGAAGCAGCGCGTAATGGGGCGCATGGGCCATTTGTCGAACGACGCGGCGTGCACCTTCGTCCGCGACGATCTGGACCATAGCACCTCGACCCTCATCCTGGGGCATCTGAGCGAGCACAATAATCATCCCGAACTGGTCCGGCAGGCCGCCCTGGGCGCCCTGGACGGCCGCAGTCTCTTCACCAAATTACTTATCGCCGAACCGGGCCAGTTATTAGAGGCGTTTTGTTATTAGTTCGGCAATGTGGGGCAGGATTGTATCCTGCTCGCGGGTTTGTAACCCGCGCATGGCGCCGATTAGAAATCGGCGCGCAGGTTGAAAACCTGCCCCACTAGAATCCCATGATCAAACGATACACCCGGCCCGAAATGGGCCGGATCTTCAGCGAACAGAACAAGTTCGATCAATGGCTGGCGGTGGAGATCGCGGCCGCCGAGGCTCTGGCCGAGTCGGGAGAAGTCCCTCTGGAAGCCGCCCGAGCGCTCCGAGCCCATGCCGCATTCGACATCGAGCGCATTGATGCGATTGAGCGCGAAACCAGGCATGACGTGATCGCCTTCACCACCGCGGTCGCAGAGAAGATGGCGGCCGCCAGCGCCGCCGATGCTTCCCGTTGGCTCCACTACGGCCTCACGTCGAACGACGTGGTGGATACGGCTCAGGCGCTGATGCTGAAGCAGGCGTCCAAGATCCTGATTGACGGCGCCCGCGAGCTGGCGGAGATTCTCGAGCGCCGGGCTTACGAATTCAAGAACACGGTCCAGATAGGGCGCACGCACGGCATCCACGCCGAGCCGATTACGTTCGGCTTGAAATTAGCCCTCTGGTATGACGAGGTGGTTCGCGGCACGAAACGTCTGGAAGCCGCAGCCGAAGACCTGCGGGTGGGGAAGATCTCCGGCGCCGTGGGGACCTTCGGGCATATCGGGCCGGAGGCGGAAGAAAAGATCTGCGCCCGGCTGGGATTGAAGGCTGTGGCGATCTCCTCGCAGGTGATCGCGCGCGACCGCCACGCGGCCTGGGTGTCGTCGCTGGCGCTCATCACCGCAACCCTCGAGAAGATCGCGCTCGAAGTCCGCCACCTGCAGCGCACCGAAGTCCGGGAAGCCGAGGAACCTTTTGGAGCAGGGCAGAAGGGGTCGTCGGCCATGCCCCACAAGCGCAATCCGGTGGTTTCCGAGCAGATTTGCGGGCTGGCTCGGGTGGTCCGGTCGAACGCGCAGGCGGCCTTCGAGAATGTCGCACTGTGGCATGAGCGGGACATCTCCCACTCGTCAGTGGAGCGGGTGATTCTCGCTGATTCCGCGATACTTACGGATTATCTACTGGCCAAGACCCGCTGGCTGGTGGATGGCATGCGAGTGCATCCGGAGCGGATGCTGGCGAATCTGGAATCGACCCAGGGGTTGATCTTCTCGGGGCAGTT
>Ga0265314_10001231_pt1 | contig 29237 bp, 27 predicted proteins | sample 4126metaG_FD_203106 | JGI IMG/M metagenome (GOLD analysis project Ga0265314, IMG submission 203106) | Rhizosphere microbial communities from Carex aquatilis grown in University of Washington, Seatle, WA, United States - 4-1-26 metaG | ecosystem: Host-associated > Plants > Roots > Rhizosphere >... | reverse complement strand
GGACTAGCGTGCCGTTCAAGATGGGCGGCAACGAAAACGGCCGCGGCAACGGCGAGCGGATGAGGGTGGATCCCAACAACGGGAACATCATCTACCTCGGCACGCGCCAGGCTGGCCTGTGGCGGAGCACGGACCGCGGGGTGACCTGGAGTAGGGTCGAGAGCTTTCCCGATGTTACCGAGCCGGGGCCGCCGCCCAAGCCGCAGGAATGGTGGAAACGTCCCAACGGCGTCGTGTTTGTGGTTTTCGATGCGGGCAGCGGGTCGCGCGGCAAGGGCAGCTCCACGATTTATGCCGGGGCATCGCTGATGGGGATGAGCAACCTGTTCCGCAGCACCGATGGCGGGAAGACCTGGCAGCCGGTGCCGGGGCAGCCGACGGCGTACCGGCCGATCCGCTCCGCGCTGGCGTCCGATGGGACGCTGTACATCACTTACGGCACCGATCCCGGTCCCTGGAGGATGACCAACGGCGCCCTCTGGAAGCTCAACACGCGGACTGGCGCGTGGACCGACATCACGCCCGATAAGCCCACTGCTGAGAGGCCGTTCGGCTATGCCGGGGTCTCGGTGGATGCGCACCATCCCGAGGCGCTCATCGTCAGCTCGTTCTATCACCAGCATGGCGAGGAGATCTTCCGTAGCACGGACGGCGGCAGCACCTGGAAGCCGGTGTTCCAGGGCGGGGGAACCTACGATTTCTCGCTGGCGCCCTACGTTGCCCGCACGCCGATTCACTGGCTGTTCGACATCGAGATCGATCCGGCCGACTCCGATCACGCCATCTTCACCACCGGCTACGGCGGGTACGAGACTTTCGATCTGACGGACGTCGATTCCGGCAAGCCATCCAAGTGGAGCGTCATGAGCACCGGAATCGAGGAGACGGTGGCGCTCGAACTGCTCAGCCCGCCCCAAGGCGCGCACCTGTTCACCGCGATCGGCGACTACGGCGGATTCGTGCACTGGGATCTGGACAAGCCCGCGCCGGAGGGTAACTACGATCATCCCCACTTCGGCAACACCAACAGCGTGGACTGCGCCTGGAACAAGCCGGAGATCGTCGTGCGCGTGGGCCATGCCTCCGGCAATCGTGGTGGCGGCAACATCGGGTACTCGCTCGATGGCGGCAAGTCCTGGCAGACGACGGCTTCCACGCCGCAGCGCAGCAGCATACTGGGGCACATCGCGGTGTCGTCGGACGGAGCCACCTGGGTCTGGACTCCGGAGCACAGCGCGGTCAGCTTCACACGGGACCGCGGCGCCACGTGGGCCGAGTCCCAGGGCATTCCCCGCGACACGCGCGTCATTGCCGATCGCGTGAATCCGCTGAAGTTCTACGGAGTCGCGTTGTTCGACGGGAAACTGTTCACGAGCACGGACGGCGCGGCGACCTTCACGGAGCGGCCGCTCAGCCTGCCGGATGGCCTGCCGCAGCGCGGCGGCAACCGTGGCGACGATCGCGGCGGGCAGGACCACCTCTACGCGACTCCAGGCCACGAAGGAGACCTGTGGGTGGCCGCGTTCAATGGCCTCTATCGCTCGACCGACACCGGCGCGACGTTCGTGCGGCTCGGCGGCGTCCAGCAGATCCACGCCTTCGGCTTCGGAAAAGCGGCGCCTGGCGCGGAGTATCCGGCGCTGTATCTGGTCGGCGTCGTGGATGGCGTGCGCGGCATCTTCCGGTCCGACGACACGGCGCGGGGTTGGGTTCGCATCAACGACGACCAACACCAGTGGGGACTGCTGCTGCAGATCACCGGGGATCCGAAGCAATACGGCCGCGTCTACGTCGGCACGCACGGCCGCGGCACTCAGTACGGCGACCCGCGGTAGCGCTTTTGTGGCGCAGGCACTCTTGCCCAATGCCACTTAGTTTTCCCAGACGCGGACGGCCGGAGTGGGGCGGCTCTCCAGAGCTGCGCCGGACGTCCACGTCCGGCTTGCTTCGTTTCAGGAAGTTGGACGGAGGCGGGTCTGGAGACCCGCTGCAGGACTGGAGTCCTGCCCCACATCGCGTCGAGACGAGTCTCGAGGCGGCGGACTAAGAGTCTGCGCCACGAAGGCCCGGGCTCCGAGTTACTATTGTGTCGATGGAACGCTTCTACTGCTTCGTTGCAATGGCGCTTCTGGCGCCGCAAGGTCAAACCGTGACACCACCGTACAAGAACGCCAGTCTCTCAGCCGACAAGAGGGCTGACGACCTGTTGGGGCGCATGACGCTCCAGGAGAAAGTGGCCATGCTGGCGGGGGCCACGTGGATGGAGTCGGCGCCCAACGAGCGGCTCGGAATCCCCTCGCTGAAGATGGCCGATGGCCCGGTGGGGGTGCGGTCCTGGGCCGGCCCGTCCGCGCTCACCAATGCCGCGGGGTCGAAGATGCCGCAGATCTTCAGTACCGCATTCCCGGCGGGCGTCGTCCTGGGCGCGAGCTGGGACCCGGAAATCGCCGGACGAGTCGGGCAGGCGCTCGGCGCCGAGGTCCGGGCGCTGGGGCGCAACATGCTTCTCGGCCCCAGCGTCAACATCCACCGGACGCCCTGGGCGGGGCGCAATTTCGAGACCTACGGCGAAGACCCGTACCTCACCTCGCGCCTGGCGGTGGCCTACATCAAGGGCATGCAGAGTGAAGGCGTCATCGCGACCGTGAAGCACTTCGCGGCCAACAGCCAGGAGTTCGAGCGCCGCACCATCGACGAAAAGATCGGCGAGCGCGCTCTGCACGAGATCTATTTCCCGGCCTTCAAAGCCGCGGTCCAGGAGGCGGGCGTCTGGTCCGTCATGTCGGCCTACAACAAGGTGAACGGCCTGTGGTGCGCCGAGAACCCGTACCTGCTGACGGACACGCTCAAGAAGAGCTGGGGCTTCCAGGGCTTCGTGGTTTCGGACTGGGGCGGTACGCACAGCACGGTTGACGGGGCCGTCACGGGCCTGGATATCGAGATGCCGGGTCCGGCGTCGGTTCGCGCCTTGTTGAACCATGAGGAGACCACGCGGCAGAATTTCACCGGCGGCTTCCAGGCGCCAGAAAAAGTCCTGCCGGAGATCGAAAGCGGCAAGATCCCTCAGGCCGCCGTAGACGACCGGGTCCGGCGAATGCTGCGGGCGATGTTCAGCATTGGAATCTTCGACCGGGGCGAGGAGCCGGCCGGTGCGGTGGATACGGCCGCGGAAATCGCGGTTGCGCGCACGGCAGCCACGGAAGGCATCGTTCTGCTGAAGAACGAGCGCGGCCTTCTTCCTATACTGCCAGGCAAGGTCCGTTCGATCGCAGTCATCGGGCCCAGCGCGGCCGTGGCTCGCACCGGCGGCGGAGGCAGCTCGAACGTGAGGCCGAAGTACGCCGTCACCCCGCTCCAGGGCATCAGCGAGAGAGCGGGGAAGGAGAAGCAGAAGCAGAAGCAGTTCATCGTCGAATACGCGTTGGGCGCCGCGATGGAAGGCGAGGAGCAGGACAAAGACAGCGCTACACTCCTCAAGGAGGCAGTCACGATCGCAGCGAACTCGGATGTGGCCGTGGTGTTCGTGGGGAACTCGTCGAAGCTCGAATCCGAGAGTCACGATCGCGCGACCTTGGGTCTTCCGGCTGGCCAAGCTGAGCTGATCCAGGCCGTGGCAGCGGCCAACCCGAGAACGGTGGTGGTCCTGCTCGCCGGTTCGCCGGTCCTGATGGACGCTTGGGTCGGCAAGGTTCCGGCGCTGCTCGCGGCGTGGTATCCAGGCCAGGAAGGTGGCCACGCGATTGCCGACATCCTGTTTGGCGATGCCAACCCGTCCGGCAAGCTGCCGATGACCTTTCCCAAGGAGTGGAAGGACTCGCCGGCCTTCGGCCACTATCCCGGAGAGAACGGCGTGGTGGACTACGCGGAGGGCATCTACGTCGGGTACCGGCACTTCGACAAGCACAGCGTCGAGCCCTTGTTCCCCTTCGGGCACGGCCTTTCCTACACGACGTTCGCCTACAGCGACCTGAAGGTGAGCCCGCATGAGGTCAGCCTCGCGGTGCGCAACACCGGCTCCCGCGAAGGTGCCGAGGTGGTGCAGTTGTATATCGGAGACTCGCACTCAAGCGTGGATCGGCCGGTCAAGGAGCTGAAAGGATTCCGCAGGGTGGTGCTCAAGCCGGGCGAGACGAAGACAGTGACCTTCGAGCTCGACAAGAGCGCCCTGTCGTACTACTCGACCGCCAAGAAGGATTGGGTCGCGGAACCGGGGACATTCGAGGTCCTGGTAGGCGCTTCCTCGCGCGACATCCGCCTCAGCGGGAAGTTCGAGCTGGCGGGAGAGTGATGGTCCAGGCCCCGCCCGGCGGGTCTGGAGACCCGCTGCAGGCGTGGACGCCTGCCCCACGGGAGGCAATATGAAACGGCTAGGCTCGATCTCGCTGGCGATGATGGTGTTGCTGGGAGCCGCTTGGTCCGCGCCTCCGGCCAAACAGTTGAAAATCGTCCGGACCCAACTGCATCAGTACGACGGCGGGCCGCCGCTGGCGTCCGGTACCCCGTTCCTCATCGGCGACCTGATCTTCCTGACCTTCCAGATCTCCGGCTACCAGGTTTCGCCCGAGTCGAAGATCGACCTCAGCTACACGGTCGAAGCGTTGGATTCCGATGGTGTGCCGTTTGTCGAAGCCATGCACGGCAAGATCGCCACGCAAATCTCGCCGGAAGACAAGGACTGGATGCCGCTCGCAAACGAGAGCGCGGCCATCCCGCCGCTGGCCTGGGGAGGGAAGTACCGGCTGAAGCTGTCGGTGGAGGATAACCTGTCGAAGCAGACGGCGAAGGCCGAGATCGAAATCCCGGTGCGCGGCCGCAATATCGAGCCCAGCCCGACTCTAACGGTGCGGAATTTCCGCTTCCTGCGCACCGAAGAGGACGGCGACCCGCTCCTGGACGCGGTCTTCCACCCCGGCGATGCCGTCTGGATACGGTTCGACTTCACCGGCTTCCGCTACGGCCCCAAGAACCACATTCACGTCGAATACGGTGTGTCTCTGGTCGACTCGGCGGGAAAATCGCTTTTCTCGCAGCCGCAGGCGGCCGCCGAAGACGAGGACGCGTTCTATCCCAAGCGCTACCTGTCCGGGGCGCTGAGTCTTAACCTGGAGAAGAAGATCAAGCCGGGGCAATACGTGGTGGTGCTTACCTTGAAGGACTACGTGGGGGATCAAAACCAGGAGACGCGACACGAATTTCGCGTCGAATAGATAGCGGGGCCAGAGCCACTGTCCCCGCCGTTCTCCGCCGATGCTCCTCAGACCAGGCCGTGAATGCCCTGCGTTCGGAACTCGTATCGTTCGATTGCGATGGCGGCCACTCCGGCCTCGCTCCGAACAACGCGGCCCGTGGTGACCAGCTTCAGCGCGCATTTGTGGTCGAGCTGCGCCGGCCAGTTCACCGCCACTTCCAGCCTCTCTCCCAACGACAGTGCTCTCTCGGTGGTGAACAGCACACCGTTCGAGCTCATGTTGACCGTCTTGCCCATGCCCACTTCGATTGTGTTCCGCGTGAACACCTTGTAGCGTACGTCCTGCTCGATGGGGAACCGAACCGCACTGCGCCGGTCGGCGTGGTCCGCCTGCATTGGGGCGCTGGGCAGCGCCGGGCTTTCTTCTCGCATTGGCTGGAACACGTCCTTTTCCCTGTTCAAGCGGCCACCCCCGATCGGAAGAGTTGCTGCGTTGCTGAGAGTTTGTAACATCACGTCTCTAGTAAACGCTATTTAGGCTGGTTTCGCCTATAGTCGAAACGACTCAATTTCACATTGGCACGTCGGTACCATGATGGACTTCAAGTACCGCCGCGCGACGGCCCCTCGGGTTGCTCTCGACTATAGCAGGACCCAGGAGCGCGCTTCGTAATAGCCGAATTGAGGGGTTCGGCAGTCCCAAGGTACTAGGACGCCTGTAGCCCGCAGCCCATTGCCGTCGGTACAAGCGGGGTCTCACGAGCCACGGGCCTTGCGGATCTCCTCCAGCCTCTCCGCAATCCGCTTTTCGACACCGCGGCCGGTGGGGATGTAGTAACGCCGGCCGGCCAGAGACGGCGGCAGGCACTCCATCTCCGGCAAGGCGTCTTCGAATTGGTGTGCGTGCTGGTAGCCCGCACCGTATCCCCACTCCTTCATCGAGCGGGTCGGCGCGTTGCGCAGTTGCATCGGCACCGGCTCTGCGACGGTCTGCCGTACGTCTTCGAGGACGCCGTTCAGGGCCTGGTACGCGGCGTCCGACTTCGGCGCCACCGCCAGATAGATGGCGGCCTGCGCCAGTGCCTGGTCGCCCTCGGGAGTCCCCAGGAAATGGACTGCCTGCATCGCGGCTACGGCCTGTTCGAGCGCCCGCGGATCGGCCAGGCCGATGTCTTCCACCGCCATGCGGATCAGGCGGCGTGCGATGTAAAGCCGGTCCTCGCCGCCCTCGAGCATGCGCCCCAGCCAGTAAAGCGTCGCGTCCACGTCGCTCGAGCGGACCGACTTGTGCAGCGCCGAAATCAGGTTGAAGTGCTCCTCGCCGGACTTGTCGTAGAGCAGCACCTTGCGCTGGATCGCATCCTCCACCGCCTGGTTCGTAAGCTCTTTGTCCTTCGCCGCGGCCACAGCGGTTTCGAGCGTGTTGTAGGCGGCGCGCGCATCGCCGTTGGCGAAGATGGCGATCTGCTCGAGCAGTTCGTCCGAAGCGCGGATCTCCAGGTCGCCCAGCCCGCGCTCGCGGTCTCCCAGCGCCCGCCGTAGCAGGGTCATGATCTCCGGCACGGTCAACCCGCGCAGCGCGTACACCTTGGAGCGCGACAGCAGCGCCGAGATGATTTCGAAGGACGGATTCTCGGTGGTGGCGCCGATGAGCGTGATGTCGCCGCGCTCCACGTAGGGCAGGAAGGCGTCCTGCTGCGCCTTGTTGAAGCGATGGATCTCATCGATGAACAGCAGCGTGCTGCGCCCCAGCTTGCGATTGCGCTCGGCCTCGGCCATGACGGCTTTCACTTCCTTGATGCCGCTGAGCACGGCGCTGAAGGGAACGAAATCGGAACGCGTGACGCGCGCGATCAGGCGAGCCAGCGTGGTCTTGCCGACTCCGGGAGGCCCCCACAGAATGACCGAGCCAAGCTCGCCGCGTTCGATCTGCGCCCGCAGAGGTTTGCCCGGGCCGAGGATGTGCTCCTGGCCGCTGAAATCCTCCCAGCGGTCTGGGCGCATGCGTTCGGCGAGCGGGCGGCCCTTGTCCACCGCGGCGGCTGCCTCGAACGCAGGCGGGGTATTGTCGAAGAGGCTCATGGGCGGGCCCTCTGGCGCTGTGCCTCATACAACAGGATAGCGGCGGCCGTGGCGGCGTTGAGAGATTCGACTCCGCGCGTTGGAATCCGCAACCCGGCCGCGCCCGCGTTCCATTCAGGGCTCACCCCGCGGCCCTCGCTGCCGATCACGAACGCGCACGCGCGCGACAAGCCGGCTGCGTCGAGATCCTTCGCGGCGGAGGGGGCAGTTGCGTAGATGTCGAGTCCGTGCGCCTCGAGCGCAGCGCGCGCCGGGGCGGCGTCGAGGCCCGTGACCAGCGGCACGCGGAAAATCGAGCCCGCCGATGCCCGCACCGCTTTCGGGTTGTACGGGTTTGCGGTCCCCTTTAGGAACACCAATCCGGTCGCTCCGAACGCCTCCGCGGCCCGGACGATCGCGCCAGCGTTGCCGGGATCCTGCACTCCATCGAGGACGACCACCAGCGCCTGCCCCGCGAAGAGCTGGTCGAGTTCCCACTCCGGCGGGCGCACCAGCGCCATGACTCCTTGCGCGGCCTCGGTGTCCGACAAGGACCGGAACAGGGCGTCGGCGAGCACGACCAGGCGCGTCTCCGGGCGGCCGCGCAGTTGCGCCTCCACCGCGGACCGCACCGACTCGGCCGTCAGCACTGCGCCAATCTCGCAGCCGCTGCCCAGCGCTTCTTCGAGCAGGTGGAAGGTTTCGGCGATGCAAAACCCGTCCTGGGTACGCGCTCCGCGAGCGATGGCGCGCCTGACCTCTTTGAGCAGCGGGTTCGCCGGACTGGTCACCGCTTCGGCTTTTACCACGTCCTCTCCAGTTTCGCCTATCATCGTAGACTGTATCAGTGGTCGTGGGGCAGGCGTCCACGCCTGCAGCGGGTCTCCAGACCCGCTCCGGCCCGGGTTTCGATGAGGCGCTTCCTCAAAATCGCGGCGATCGCGCTGCTGGTCGTGGCCATTGCCATGGCCGCGCTGGTGCTGCGGACAGCGCACCGCATCGAGCAACAGTCCACGCTAGAGGAGGCGCAGCCCGCCGACGTGATCCTGGTCCTGGGCGCGGCCGAATACCGCGGCAAGCCCTCGCCGGTCCTGCGCGGGCGCCTCGACCATGGGCTGGAACTCTACCGCGCCAAAAAGGCGCCGCTGATTCTGACCACCGGCGGCGCGGGCGGCGATCCGACGTTTACCGAAGGCGAAGTCGGCCGCGACTACCTGGTACGCCAGGGAGTGCCCTCGGAAGCCATCCTGGTGGAGTCCGAAGGCGACACGACCATGCACTCCATCGCGGCCGCCGGCGAGATCATGCGCCGCATGGACCTGAAATCCTGCATCGTGGTCAGCGACGGCTATCACATCTACCGCACCAAGAAGATGCTGGAGAAGCTTGGGTTCGAGGTCTACGGGTCGCCGCGTCCCGAAACCATCCACGACGAAGGCCACCAAGACTGGCTGTATGTGCGCCAGGCTGTCGGCTACCTGCTCTGGCGGTGGGGAATCCCGATCTGAACGAAAGGCTCGTCGCTTGTCGCTTGTCGCCCGTCGCAACGAAAGCGTGCGGGAAGGAGTCGACGGGCGACAGGCCACGGGCGACGAGCGCTCTTCCTACAGCTTCAACAGCACCCGCAACCTCTTCGTCTGCACCCGGCTCACCGGAATCTCGGTCTGCTTCTTGTCGTCCATCCGGAGCATGTAGCTGGATTTGAACCAGGGGATCACTTCCTTGATCCGGTTGATGTTGATCAGGAAGGAACGGTGTACGCGCCAGAAGACATCGGGGTCCAGGTTCGATTGCAGCTCCTCGATGGTGCGGTAGTTCGACTGACCTTCCAGGCCCGGCGCGACGATGGTGATCAGGCCGTCGTTGATGGTGGCGTAGATGACCTCGTTCGCATCCACGATGAAGTTGCGGTTGGCGGCGCGCACCATCAGCTTCGTGCGGTGAGGCAGGTTTCTGGGGGCCGCCGCTTCGGGCGGCTGCGACTTGGTGCGCTCCTGCACGAACCGGCGCGCGCGCTCGACCGATTCCGTCAGCCGTTCCTTATCCACCGGCTTCAGCAGGTAGTCGAGCGCTTCCAGGCGGAACGCCTCGACAGCATATTGCTCGTAGGCCGTGGCCAGGATGAAGTAGGGCAGGGGATCGCCCTTCTCTTTGAGGGCCCGAATGACGCCCAGTCCGTCCATGCCCGGCATCTGGACGTCCAGAAACACCACATCGGGCTCCAGATCCTCGATGAGCTTGACCGCCTGCAGGCCGTTTCGGGCGGTGGCGATCACTTCCACGTCCGGAAAGTCCTTCAAGAGATAAGCCAGTTCGTCGCTGGCGAGCTGCTCGTCGTCAACGATGAGGGCGCTGATGGTGGCGACTGCTCGATCTGCCATTGCGTCCATTTTAGCGCCTGCCAGTTCGCTCCTGCAGACGCCGGCGGAAATGCCCCAACGCTGCCGCCGAGTTGGAATTCCGCTCCGAAATACGGATAAATGGGGTGTACAATCGGGTTGCGAGTCGGGCAGTGCAATCGAAACAACGAGGGGGACTCGATGGCAGTTACTCGTATAGAGTGGCATTCTTTCAACGCCTGGGGAAACGGCTATTTCACCGTAGACGTGAACATTCCTCCCGCGACACTGGGGGCTCAAACGGCGCTGGCCGGCCAGTCCGGCGGCGGCACGAATTACACCGGCATCAAACACTACCGCCGGAGGCTCGGGGATGGCTCGGACCAGGACATCGATTTTGGGGAATGGGGGAATTGGCCGCCGGTCATCTTCGACCACATTTCCTCAATTACATTCGCGATAGCAACGGGCAGCGACCAACATGCATGGCTTGTAGCGCGCATGGACTACTGGGGCTAGAAAGGGACTGCTATGAACTTTCAGACGACTGGTCAGGGTAAGGTGAGTTCGGTCTCCTGCTGCTTGCTTTTCGATCCGATGGACGGCAGGATCTGCCACGTTCATCGCATCATCACCATGGAGGGTGCGCCAGTCACGGCGCAAGCCGCGCTGGAGTCGCGCACTCTGCAACTGGCAAAAGAGCTGGGCCTCGATACGGGGCGCCTCCGAATCCTGCACGTTGCCGAGGAAGCGCTCACCGAGGCCGCTCAGTACACCGTTGATCCCGTTTCCAGCACGCTCGTGAAGCGGAAGATTGCGGCCATCCCGCAACCATAGCTCAGGCCGAGCAGGCCTTCAGCAGCTTCTCCTTCATCTCGGCCTGCTGCGCGGCGCTCAGCTTCGCCCCTTCCGAAGTCACGTAGAAGACGTCGAGGGCCTTGTGCGCCCGGGTGTCGATCAACACCACGTCGATGTTGGCGCCGGTCGAGGCGATCGCGGACGTGAGAGCGTAGAGCAGCCCCGGCCGGTCCTCCGCCACTACCTCGATCAACGTAGCGACCTCGGAGACGCGGGAATCGAACGATACCGTCGGCGCGACGCGCGCTTTCTTGGTCGGCGGCGCCGGCGCCGGGCGGCTGCGCAGAAGTTCCTTGACGTCGAGGCGGCCCAGCGTTACGCGCTCGAGAGTGAGCCGCAGGCGGTCCACCTCGGTCGGGTTCAGCTCCAGGGTGTGGTGCGGATCCTCGAATACGAAGGTGTCGAGGATGATGCCGCTGCGGTTGGCGAATCCCTCCGCGCGCAGGATGTTCATGCCGAAGCCGGCCATCGCGCCGGCGATCGCGGAAAGCAGCGCCGGCCGGTCCCGCGCCACCAGTGCGAGAGCGTAGAACCCGTTCTCCCGGCGGATATCGACGGCCACCCCGCGCTCGCGGCTGCGCTGTTCCAGTTGGAAGTGCGCCTCGATCTCGGCGGCGGAGTGTTTACGCAGGTACCGCACCGGGAAGCCCTCGAGGAACTCCTCCATCCCGGCCTTCTCGACTGCGCCCTCGTGGATGCGGTCGGATTCGAGTTCGCGAGTCAGCTCGTGGTAGCCCAGAAGGTAGACGCGCCAGAGCTGCTCCAGGCGCCAGGGCGACATGGCGCTGGGGTTCACCGCGCTGATGTCGGCAAACGTGAGGACGGTGAGCTGCTTCAGGATTTCGAGCGTGCCGACCTTGGCGGCGATGAACGGGGCGGTAGCCGGGTCCTCCAGGTCGCGCGAGTTCATCACCGAGGACAGCGCCAGGTGATGTTCAATCAGCGCGATCACGACGCGCCGGTCTTCCTCCGGCACGCCCAGCCGCTCCATGGCGGCCGCGGCCTGCTCCGCGGAGGCACCCACGTGGGCGAGGCCCTCCTTGAGGGCCTTCCCGAGATCGTGGAACAGCAGCGCGAACGTTACCAGGTCCAGCCGATCTATCTCCGAGTACAGGCCGGCGATGCGCTTCCAGCCGGGATCCTTCGGGGCCCGCAGGTCCTCCAGAATCCGTATGGCGCGCAGCGTGTGCTCGTCCACGGTGTAGCGGTGATAGAAGTCGCGGATCACCAGGCACTCCACCGGTCCCCATTCGGGCAACAGGGCGGCCAGTGCGCCCGTTTCGTGCATGGCATTGAGCGCCAGGGCGCAATACGGCGTCGCCAGGATGGCTTTGAAGGCCGGCCACAAGGGTGCCGGCGGCGAAGCGAAATAGCCGCTTAGCGCGCCGGAATGCTGATCCAGGCGGCGCACCGTTTCGAGAGCCAGATGCATGCCGTGGCGTCCCACGAACTCGAACAGGCGCAGCGCCATCGCCGGGTCGTGCTCCAGCCTCTGCGGCGCGCGGAAGTAAACGCGCTCGCGGGAGACGTGGAACTCCGCGTTCGAGACGCGCGAGCGCCAGTCGCGGAACTGCACCAGCAGCGAGCTGGACTGCTCGTCCACCGTCTCGATGGCCCGCAGGGCCTCCCGCGCGATGCCGCGCGCGGAGCTGTAATAGCCCCGCATCCAGAGGGCGGGAGAGGTCGCGAACAGTTCCGCAATCTCGTCCTGAAGCTCGAAGGTGAGCGTATTCGAGTCCCGGCGCGCGCGCTGGTGAAGATAGGTGCGCAGCCCGAACAGGAAATCGCGGGCGGGGATCAGATCGGGCGTGTCGTCTTCGTGGTCCGCTGCGTTGTGCCGTGCGTCGCGCAGCTTCTTCAGCCAGGCGATGAGCTGGTAGTCGCGCAGCCCACCCGGAGCCTCCTTGATGTTGGGCTCGAGCTGGTAGATCGAACCGCCGTGCTTGGTGTGGCGATCCCGCACCATGCGGCACAGATGTCCGGCCAGCACCTGCCCCTGGCGGTCGAGGTACCGCGCCATGGCCAAGTCGAGCTTGGCGTGCAGGCCGCGGTCGCCGGCCAGGAAGCGCTGGTCGAGAAGACTGATGCTGAGTTCGATGTTCTGCTCATCCAGCGCCGAGCAGTCCACCGGCGTCCGTACCGAATGGCTGACGCGCAGGCCAGCGTCCCAAAGGCTCTGCAGGAAGGCGGAGATGGCTGCTCGCATCCGTTCCGGAACGCCCTGCTTCTCGATCAGCAGCAGCAGGTCCACGTCCGAGTACGGAAACAGCTCCCGCCGTCCGTAGCCACCCACGGCCAGCAGCGCGAGGCCGGCGGGCGCGGCGGGCTCGAGGTGTTTGGCGAACGATTCCGAAACCGTTCGATCGACGGCGACGGTGCGGCGCACGAGCGCTCCGGCAGGGTCGTCCCAGAACCCGCGCGGGTCCGGTTCACTATAGGGCTGATTCGCCGCGGTCATCGTTCCTTATGCGGACGGCCTCGGCAACCTCGTAGACGAACAGCTTGCCGTCGCCGATCTTGCCGGTGCGGGCCGAGCGCGTCAGGGTGCCGATTACCTCGTCCAGGCGCGCGTCGGGAATCACCATCTCCAGTTTTACTTTGGGGAGCAGGTCAACCTCGTACTCCTGGCCCCGGTACACTTCCTTGTGTCCCTTCTGGCGGCCGTGCCCGCGCACTTCGGTCACGGTCATGCCGTCGATGCCAATTGCCTTCATGGCCTCTTTCACGTCGTCGAACTTGAACGGCTGGATGATCGCTTCGATTTTCTTCATGGGGAGACCCTCGCGCCTAGTTTCTCATGGCCTAGGCCTCGAGATTGTAGGCCTCCTCCCCGTGCATGCTCAGATCCAGTCCTTGCGTCTCGTCCACGGGTTCGGCCCGCACGCCCAGAATCCAGTCGCATATTTTCAGGATCACGAGCGTGCCCACGATGGCCAGCCCCCAGGCGATCAGCGTTCCCACGAGCTGGCTGACGATCTGCGCGCCGTTGCCATCGACGGCGCCCAGCGGCCGGTTGAAGCCTTCGTTGACCAGGTTGGTGGCGAACACGCCTGTCAGGATCGCGCCCAGCGTTCCGCCGGCGCCGTGAACTCCGAAAGCGTCGAGCGAGTCGTCGTATCCGAACCAGCTCTTCACCTTGGTGACCATGAAGTAGCACACCGCCCCCGCCGCCAGGCCGATCAGCAAGGCTGGGAACGGCTTGACGAACCCGGAGGCCGGCGTAATGGCCACCAGGCCCGCTACGGCGCCCGAGATGCCGCCCAGCACGCTCGGCTTGCCGGTCCGGATCCACTCTACGAAGACCCAGCTCAGGGCCGCGGCTGCGGCGGCGAAATGCGTCGCCACGAATGCGCTGGTTGCCAGCGCCGAGGCCGCCAGCGCGCTGCCGGCGTTGAAACCGAACCAGCCCACCCAAAGGAGGCACGCGCCGATAAAGCTCAGCACCAGGTTGTGCGGCTTCATCGGCTCGTGCGGGTATCCCTTGCGCCGGCCGAGATAGAGCGCGCACACCAGAGCCGAAACTCCCGAAGTGATGTGCACCACCGTGCCGCCCGCGAAATCGAAGCAGGGTATTTTGCCTCCCAGAGAGGCGTTCAAAAGGCCGCCCTTGCCCCACACCATGTGCGCCATCGGGAAGTACACCAGGAAGGACCACAGTGTCATGAACAGCAGCATGGCGCTGAACTTCATCCGCTCCGCGAACGCGCCGCTGATCAGCGCCGGGGTAATGATGGCGAACATCAGTTGATAAACCATAAACGTCTGCTGCGGAATCGTCGCGGCGTAATCCGGATTGGGCGCCGCACCGACTCCATTCAGAAACAAATACTTCAGGCCGCCCAGAAACGGCGAGCCTTCGGAGAACACCAGGCTGTAGCCCACCACGGCCCAAAGCACGGTCACCAAGCCCATCAGAATGAAGCTCTGCATCATCGTTCCGATGACGTTCTTCTTCCTCACCAGGCCGCCGTAAAACAAGGCCAGTCCGGGGCCGGTCATCATCAGCACCAGGGCCGAGCTGATCAGCATCCAAGAATTGTCGCCGGCCGATTGCGCGGCTTTCACCGAGCTTTCGACGGCCGCTAACCGAGTGCCGACATCTTGCGGCCCTTGCGCCAGGGCGGTTGCCGACACGAATAGTAATAGAGAAACGACATGGTTTCGCTGCAAGTTCGGGACCTCTCATGACATGATGCAACGGCGGCCCGCATGCAACAAACGCAATGTTTCTATGAGGGCGATAGGGAAAACTTATAAGGCGCCCGTCGCTCGTGGCCCGTCGCTCGTCGCACTGTCCCTGCAGCTGTCGCGGGCTGCGCCTCGCGGATCTGTTGCGGTGCGCAGCTTACGAAGCCCGATGCTTGCGACGGGCGACGAGCGCTACTCCCTAGAAAACAGCGGCGAGCCCCCGCGCGGGCCGTTCGACAGGCGAGGAACCCCTATGCGTTTCCCGGGCCATTCGAGGCGCATGTCCTCGGACACCTCTTCGAGCATTTGCAGGGTCGTGGTCTTGCTTTCCAGCGCGAAAGCGGTCAGCAGCAGGTTGTCGCAGATCGCGTTGATGAGCCGCGGAATCCCCTGCGAGCGGCGGTGCAGTTCCGCTACAACTTCCGGCGGGAACACGGTCTGCTCCGTCATCCCGGCCTTCTCCAAACGCGCGCGGATGTACTCGGTCGCGTCGTCCAAGCTGAGCGGCTGCAGCATGCAGCGCAGCACGATGCGCTGTTTCAACTGCCGCAGGCTGGGGGCGTCCAGCTTACGATCGAACTCCGGTTGGCCCGCCAGGACGATCTGCAGGAGCTTTCCGTGGCGATTCTCGAGGTTGCCGAGCAGGCGGATCTCCTCTAGAACGTCCCACTCCAGGTTGTGCGCTTCGTCGACGATGAGCACCGTCGTGCGCCCCAGGTTGGTGTTCGCGAGCAGCATCTGGTTGAGCGCGATCAGCACCTCGGTCTTGGACCGGTGCTCGCACTGCAGGTCCAGATCGTAGGCCATCATCTCGAAGAACTGCTCCACTGTCAGGCGCGAGTTGAACAAAAAGGCGAAATCGAACTGGTGCTCGGAAAGAAAATCCTGCAGGCACTCCAGCAGCGTTGTCTTGCCCGTTCCGACTTCCCCAGTAAGAACCACGAAGCCTTTACGGCTTTGCACCCCGTAGATCAGATTCGCCAGGGCCTCTTCGTGCTGCCGGCTGCGGTACAGAAAGGCGGGGTCGGGCGTCAGGTTGAACGGGTTCTCGTTGAAGCCGAAGAAAGCGTTATACATTCAACTCTCATGCTCCCGCCGAAGGACAGAAAACGCCCCTTACTCGGCTCGGAGTTTGGCGCCAGGGCGCTCCCCTGCACCGAGCGTCGCTCGACGTTGCGCCTCAGCAAGCTCCCTATGCCCCGCGCCGGGGCACGGAAAGCGATGAACGTCGCCTCCGAGGCGCGCGACGTTCGATGGAGCTGCAACGCCCGGCGCCGGGACAAGGTCCAGAACCAGTTTAACATCGGCGGCGCCGCTCCGATTCCTTAGTGGTAATTTATAGGGAGAAGGGGGTGTATGGCAGAGCATTTCCGGATTCTGGGTATCGCCGGCAGTCTACGCAAGGACTCGTATAATCGGGCCGCTTTGCGCGCCGCGGCGCAACTGCTTCCGGAGGGGGTCACGCTCGAGATCTTCGATCTGGACGGGATCCCTCCCTACAACCAGGATGAGGAGGCCCACCCTCCCGCGAGAGTTGCGGAATTCAAGGCGCGGATCCGCGCGGCGGACGCGATTCTGTTCGTCACTCCCGAGTACAACTACTCCATCCCTGGTGTGCTAAAGAACGCCATCGACTGGGCGTCGCGCCCCTATGGCGACAGCGCCTGGGACGGCAAACCCGTAGCGGTGATGGGCGCCACCGTCGGCCAGATGGGAACGTCGCGCGCACAATACCACCTGCGTCAGGTCTTTGTCTTCACGAACATGCACCCGCTCAATCAGCCCGAAGTGATGATCGCGGATGCCGCCCGCCGTTTCGACGAGCGAGGGAACTTGACCGACGACAAGACAAAGGAGTTGATTCGCCAACTGCTCGCGGGGCTGGTTGCCTGGAGCCGGCGGCTCGAAAAAGGAACCGCAGGGCGAGCGACGCCGGCTTAGCCGTCGCGCGGTTGGGAGTGCGCAAAGCTGGTATACTGAAAGAACGTTTGATTGTCCGCGCATATCCTGGCCGCCGCGATTCCGAGCTCGCCTCGTATAGCCCGCTATCAAATGCAAGGAATGCAAGGAGAGATCACTTTGAAGAACATATTCGTAGGCAACTTGGATTTCGGCGCCACTGAAGATCAAATTCGCTCGCTGTTCGAACCGTACGGCGCCGTGGAACGCGTCAGCCTGATGAGGGACCGGGACACGGGTCGCTCCAGGGGCTTTGCATTCGTCGAGATGACCAACGCAAACGAGGCGGACCAGGCGATCGCGGGCCTCAATGGCACCGACCTCGGCGGTCGTGCGCTCAACGTCAACGAAGCTCGTCCGAAAGTGGACCGCGCCGGCGGCGGCGGCGGACCACGCGAACGCCGCGCAGCCCGCTGGTAAATCGGTTTTTTTCCATCCTGACCGGCCGGTGTGAAAACGCCGGCCGGGAGAGCGCGAAGGGAGTCTATGGCTTCTCGCCCACATACGACCTACAAGAAACGTCAAAAAGAACTAGCCCGAATGGAGAAGCAGCGCGACAAGGCTGCCAAGCGGGCGCAGCGTAAGCTTGACAAGAACAACCCGCAGTCTCCCGATGGGGATGGCGCCATCGAGGGCTTGGACGGAGAGCCCGTGGACGTCGCCATCGAAGGCGCGGACGGCCAGGGTACGAACGGCCAGGGTACGGACGCCGGCAGCCCGAACCCGCCGGAAGACCCGACCCCATGACCGGACGGATCAAGAGCCTGAGCAGCGGGAACGGATCCGGCTGCATTACGGCGGACAACGGCGTTAGCGCCCTCTTCCTCTCCAAGTCGGTGCTCGAGTACGACGTCACCTGTCTCGCCGTGGGCCAGATGGTCACCTTCGACCTTGAGACCGGCAGCCTGCCCGTGGCCGTGAACGTTTCCGTCCAGCGGCAGCACCGGATTCCTCTCCCGACGGGCAAGCAACAGGACAGGATTCCCCTGCGCTATGTGGGCTTCAATCAGGCGGGCACCGCGCGCCTGTACAAGTTCGAGCGGCTTAAGCCTGGCGAGCCCACCGAGACTCTGTTCGTGACCGCCGAGATGGCGCTGTTCACCAAGCACCGCGTGGGGCTCCAGGAAGGTCCGGGCCTTTGCCTGCGTGCGCTCGAGACCGGGCCTGGCGACGCAGGCTTGCACAGCACGCTCACCGATCAGCACATGCTCGCGTACCTCGCCAGCCGTCCGGCCCCCCGGGCGAAGCCGCGCCACATCCCGCCCCCGCGCCATCCGGCCGTGGTTTGAATCACCCGCTCGATCGGGCCAGTTCGCTGTATCGGAAGCAGCTCTCCAGATGATCGTTGACCATGCCCGTGGCCTGCATGAAGGCGTAGCAGATTGTGGATCCCACGAAACGGAAGCCGCGGCGGGCCAGGTCCTTGCTCATGGCGTCTGAGACGGCCGTTCGTGCTGGAACGTCCGCCATTTCCCGCCGGGCGTCGAGGATCGGTTTCCCCTCCACGAAGCCCCACAGATAGGCGTCGAAGCTGCCGAATTCCTTTCGGATAGCCAGGAATGCCTTGGCGTTGGTGACAGCGGCCGACACCTTGAGCCGGTTGCGAACGATGCCGGAGTTGCCCAGCAGAGTCGCGATCCGCCGCTCACCGTAGTGCGCTATCTTCCTGGCATCGAAATCGTCGAACGCCGCGCGGTAGTTGTCGCGCTTGTTCAGGATGGTGGACCAGCTCAGCCCTGCCTGCGCTCCTTCCAGGATGAGAAACTCGAACAACGCCCGGTCGTCGTGCAGCGGCACACCCCATTCGTTGTCATGGTAGGCGATCATGGCCTCGGTCTGGGCCCATGGGCAGCGCATGCTTCGGTTGTAGCATGTGGGGCAGCTCTCCAGGTCCGGCAAGCGGGTCTGGAGACCCGCTGCAGGCGTGGACGCCTGCCCCACTCCAGCTAGCTCTCGAAGTCGCGCTCGATCTCCGCGGACTGATCGGCAGTCAGCGGCGTCTCGGCCCGGTAGCCCGGGTGATCGACCACGACGCGCACACCCTCGCCCCAGCGCGCGCGCTGTTCGGGCGTCAGATCGAACCGGATGTACTGCACCGCGCTGATGCGCTCGGATGCGATCTGCCGGACGTCGAACACCGCCTTCGAGGGCGCGAGGTCGGCGACGGCAAGGAAAACGTGATCTTCGAGGCCGAGCAACTCGCGCAGCTTCTCGTCGCGCTCCTCCGCCGAGGCGTACTCGATCAGCAGGCAGGCCGAGAGGCCGCCCGGCGGCGGGATCAGCTCGTTGTAGGTCTCCACCTCGTGCCGTATGGCCGCCAGATCCACGATGCGCTCGATTCGCATCATCTCCTGAATCTGGTAGCGCACCGTCTCGCGGTTCTCGAACAGGAAGGTGAGGTGCTCTCCCACCCGGACGCGGCGGCGGTCCTTGAGCGCCATCATCCGCGGGCGCAGCGTTGTCCGCTCCAACTCGTAGTCGGCGATGTTCGCGATTTCGGAAAGCTCGACTGGTTTCATGCGATGGCCGTGGGGAATCCGTCGGGGCGGTAGGCGCGCGCCAGCACCTGGATGGGATGAATCGGCCGCGTGCCCAGGGCCTGGTCGAACTGAATCGACGCCAGCGGGCAGTCGCTCGCCAGCAAGTCGGCTTCGGCCGCGGCCATGGCATCGAACGCCTTCTTGCCGGTGAGCATCGCCAGGGGGAAGAATTCCCGCTTCATCGCCCAGGTGCCGTCGTGGCCCGAGCAGTGCTCGACCAGCTTGATGGTGGTCCCCGGAATCAACCGCATCAGGTCGCGCGAGCGGTAGCCGATGTTCTGCGCCTTCAGGTGGCAGGGCAGATGGTAGGCGATCTTACCCGGAGTGGAGCGGAAATCGCGGCAAAATCCGCCCTCTTGTTTCAGCTCGAACAGGAACTCGCAGACGTCGCGCGTGGCCGTCGCCACCTCACGCGCTTCCGGCGTGCCCACCAGTTCTGGATACTCCTTGCGCAAGGTGTAGGAACACGTAGGGTCGATAGCGACGATCTTCTTCCCCGCCTGGGCGTGCGGATGGAGCGACGCCACGTTCTGGCGAGCCAGACTCTTGGCCAGCTCGATATCGCCGTGTTCGAGGGCCGGCATTCCGCAACAAACCTGCTTCGGGCAGGAAAGCGAAATGCCGTTCTTCGAGTAAACCTCGACCGCGTCCTTGCCCACTTGCGGCTCGTTGTAATTCACCGAGCAGGTGTAGAACAGCACCGCGCGCGACGGATCGCCCGGCGGCGTCGGCTGCTTGCGGAACCAGTCTTCGAACGTCTCGCCATGGAAATCGGGCAGCAGCTTCTGGCGGTGTATGCCGAGCGTGGCCTCCAGGCCGATCCTCAACAGCGGCTGGCGGTTCGACCAGTTGGCCAGGCCCGCGCACATACCCGCGGCCCGGCCGAGCAGGTTGGGGCGCGAGAGCACGCGGTCGCGCAGGCTGAGTCCGCCGGCCTTCTTTCGTACCGCGTTCGCCCGCAGCATGAGGCGCGGGAAATCGAGCTGGAACGCGTGCTTGTCGTCCGGTGTGTAGGGGCACTTGACGTAGCAGATCTTGCACTGGAAGCACAGATCGGCGACGCGGCCGGCCTCCGCCTGGGAGACCTGGCGCGCGTCGCCCTCGTGCGCTTCGATGGCCCTGAACAGCTCCGGAAAGCTGGGGCAGAGATTGAAGCACAGGCGGCACCCGTTGCAGATGTCGAAGGCCCGCTCGATCTCTCCGCGGAGAGCGGCCGGGTCCCAATAGACGTCTTCGTTGGGGTTGTAGGACAACCCCGCTGTGGGCGCGCCTTTGATGGGTGGCATCGCAGCCAGCTACGAAATCGAGTTCAGGCCCTGCTGGAAGCGTCCGGCGTGCGATTTCTCCGCCTTGGCCAAGGTCTCGAACCAGTCGGCGATCTCGGCGAAGCCTTCCTCTCGCGCCGTCTTGGCCATGCCCGGATACATGTCCGTGTACTCGTGGGTCTCGCCCGCGACCGCGGCGCTGAGATTCTCCTGGGTGTCGCCGATGGGCAGCCCGGTGGCGGGGTCGCCGACTTCCTTCAGGTAGTCCAGGTGGCCGTGAGCGTGGCCGGTCTCGCCCTCGGCCGTGTCGCGGAACAGGCCGGCTACGTCGGGATAGCCCTCGATGTCCGCCTGCTTGGCGAAATAGAGATAGCGGCGGTTGGCCTGCGATTCTCCGGCGAATGCGTCCTTCAGATTCTGGTGGGTCTGTGTCCCTTTGAGTGCTGCCATAGTTTCATCTCCCTTGAGTGTCCGCGGCCCGAAGGTCGCGGTTCCGTAATAAATCTACCTCATTATCCCGCATCTCAAATGTGGGCGTAAGCCAATTGGATGCCGGCCGGCCGGCGGAGGTCGCAGGAGTCTGGCGGGCGTACCATAGAGGTGCAAAGCGATGCCCACCCTGGCTCAGGTCCTCTCGGAAAGCACGCGCGAAGGCGAACTCTGGGAGCGCCTGGACGACAAGCGCATCCGCTGTTTCGCCTGCGGCCACCGGTGTCCCATCTTCGAGGGACAGCCGGGCGTCTGCAAGGTCCGGTTCAACGCTGGCGGCACGCTCCGGGTCCCGTGGGGATATGTCGCCGGCGTGCACTCGGATCCCATCGAGAAGAAGCCGTTCTTCCACGTTCGCCCCGGCGCGGCGGCGCTCAGTTTCGGCATGTTGGGATGCGATCTGCATTGCGGCTACTGCCAGAACTGGGTGACCTCCCAGGCTCTCCGCGACCCTGAGGCGATTTCTCCAGGCGTGCGCACCACGCCCGCGGAACTGGTCGAGGCGGCGCTCGAAAGCGGCGCCGAAGCTCTCGTCAGCACGTACAACGAGCCGCTCATCACCGCCGAGTGGGCCGTGGCGGTCTTCAAAGAAGCGAAGGCGGCCGGGCTTCTCACCGGGTTCGTCTCCAACGGCAACGCCACTCCCGAGGTGCTCGAGTACCTCCGCCCCTGGCTCGACCTTTACAAAGTCGATCTGAAGAGCTTCGACGACCGCCGCTACCGCGAACTGGGCGGGCGTCTAGAGCCGATCCTCGACAGCTTGCGCCGCATTCACGCGATGGGGCTCTGGCTGGAGGTGGTGACGCTGGTGGTGCCGGGATTCAACGACTCTCCCGAGGAGTTGCGGCAAACCGCCGAGTTCCTGGCGGGGATTTCTCCGGACATTCCCTGGCACGTCACGGCGTTTCACCAAGACTACAAAATGACCGGCCCCCCCGACACCCAGCCCGCCGATCTGTTGCGCGCGGTCGAAGCCGGCCGAGCCGCCGGCCTGCGCTACATCTATGCCGGGAACCTTCCGGGCGAGCTCGCCGGCCACGAGGATACGCGCTGCCCCGGGTGCGGAGAGACGTTGGTCCGCCGGCGAGGATACCGCATCCTGGAGTACCGCCTGACCGCCGCGGGCGCCTGCCCAAGATGCGCTGAGGCGATCCCGGGGCGCTGGAGGGCGTTAACTTAAGCGGTCGCCACAAGCTTGGACCGTGGCGTAGACTCTTAGTCTGCAGCGTCGAGACTCTTCTCGACGCGAAAACCGGCCTCGACACGAATGTCGAGGCGGCAGGCAAGAGTGCCTGCGCCACGAAAACTGCGAGCCGACCAGGCCGACGGGGGCGTCGGCCGCGGACCAGGGGGTCCGCCCCACAAGGGCCTCAGCCCGCCTCGGTCGCCTTCGCCAGCGCCTTTTCCAGCGTGGCCTTGTCCAAAGTCGTGCTGATGAAGAGTTCCTGGCGCGCGCCGGCCGAGAGGGCGATCGCTTTCCAGCCGTTGGTAGTGGGCACGGTCACGTGAACGCGGATCTTGCCGCGCGCGTCGCGCACCGGGCGAATCACCCCCGGAACCACCGAGCGGATGGTCGACGGGTTCTCCTCCAGCAGGCGCCGAAGCATGTCGCGCACGCCATCGATGATGCTGTGCTCGATCTTCAGCTTTCCCTGCACCGTCCGAAGCCGCATGCCCATCCTCTCAGTCTACCCGTGGCGTGGCTTCGCGCAGCGGAACGAAGCGGCAGTACTCCGCCACGTGCCAGTCGATCTCGCCGCCCCTCTTTCGCACCACGCGCAGCTCCTGGTCGGCGAAAGGACCGACGGGTATCACCATGCGGCCGCGGTCTTTGAGCTGCTCGATCAGAGCGCGCGGAATCGCAGCCGCGGCGGCCGCTACCGAGATGGCGTCGTAGGGCGCTTCCGGCGGGTAGCCCAGCGACCCGTCGCCCGCGATCACCGTAATGTTGCCGAGCCTGCCGGCACTCGCCAGGTTCTCGCGCGCCATCGCAGCCAGCTCAGGGATGAGCTCGACGGTGATCACCCGCGCGGCCAGCGCGCCCAGGACCGCGGCGTGGTAACCGCAGCCGGAGCCGACTTCGAGCACCGTTTCGGTCCCATCGAGTTCGAGACACTGCGCCATCAGCGCGGTCATGTAAGGCTGCGAGATCGTCTGGCCATATCCGATGCCCAGCGGCTCGTCCGAGTAGGCAGTCGAGCGGTTGTCCTCCAGGACAAACTCCTCTCGCGGGATCTCGAGCATGGCCGTGAGCACCCGCTCGTCGCGAATCCCACGGCCGCGCAATTGGCGCGAAACCATCATGCGACGCTGGAACGCCCAGTCCATGCAGGAAGCCTAGCATAGCCGTCAGCCGGCGGCTAAGTCGAAGCTGAAAGCTGACAGCTGATAGCTGACAGCTTCAAATAGACGGCCCTGCGGGCACGTCTATTTGATCTGCTTCTTGTACAGAAAGTCGATGCCGAACAGACCGTTCTCTTCTCGCACCGCCAGGCCGCTCCAGTTGGGCGTGAAGTCCCACTCCATCTGGATGGTCTGCGCCTGCGCCCGGGACAGATCGGTAATGTACGTGAAGGTGAGGTTGTTGGTGACATTCTGCTCCAGCGTGATCTGCGCGGCGGCGTTGCTGGTGGTGAGTCCGGTAACCAACGGGTTGATCTTCAGGCGGCTCACCCCGAAGAAGCGCTGCAGCCGGCCGGTGAGCGGGCTGCCGATGGCCTGGCTCAGCAGCGCGCTCGCGCCTCCCTGTTGATAGTTCTGCCCCACCAGCGCCGAAGCCGTCGGCGTCGTTCCAGACAGCTGCCCCGGCTCGCGCCCAGTGGTCAGCAGGGCCAGCACGTCCGAAAACGGCAGCGGAGGGTCGGACGTGTAGCTCATGTTCAGCTTCTCCATGGGCCCGGAGATGTGCAGCGTGACGCTCACGCCGCGCACCCGCGTCTCGAGGCTGAGATTCATCGTCGGCTCGATCTTGGTCGCGTTCACGAAGAGGATCTGGCCGGAATTGATGGCGTACTGGGTACCGAAGAAGTTCACCTGCCCCTGGTTGAGCAGCACCCGGCCGAGCAGCACGGGGCGGGCGTCGTCGCCGCGCAGCAGCAGGTCGGCGTTGACTTCCACGTCCTTGGCCACGTTGGTCTCGACGCGCACCTGCGGCGCCGTCACGATGTGCAGGTCGAAGCGCAGGCCCTGCCGGAAGCGGCTGGGCTCGAGCGGCGCCTGCACCGGCTGCGCGCTCGTCGCCAGCATCGAGCCCAGGTCCGATTGCAGGCTCAGCCCCACGCGCGTCACCGTCGCGTTGCCCGACAACAGGCTGCTCTCCGGCGTGCCGTTGAACGTCACCGACGCGTTCGACGTCGAGCTGATGCCCTGCGGATAGCGCACGCGCACGCCCGTCGTCTTCGCCTGCAGGTGAAACGCGATCCCATCGGCCAGGCTGACGAATCCGCTCACATCGATTCGTCCGCCGCCGCTCTGCGCGGTCAGCGTTTCGATCGTGGCGCGGTCGCGGTAAAGCAGGATCGTGCCGTTGGTGTTCTCAAAACCGTTGGGGAAATCCACGAAGCTGACGTTTGCGTTCTTCAGGTCGATGCGCCCGTAGACCTCCGGATTCGACAGTTCGCCCCGCAGCGACACGTCGAGTCCCACCGATCCGGACGAGTACATGCGGCTCTCGAAGTCTTCGAGCAGCGCCAGGTTGACGGCGCCCTGGAGCCGGAGGTCCCACGGGCTCCTTGCGCCGAAGGTGAGGTGGCCGCTGGCGTTCACGTCCGTGTCCTTGGCCTGGAAATGCGCCTGGCGCACGTGGACGCCTTTGGGATCCACGTCCATCGACACAGCGCCCACGTTGCGGAGGGTCAAGCCGGGCGCTTGAGCTTCCGTGACGAGCCTCGGAGACGGCCGAATCTCGAGCGAAGGCAGGTTGAGCGTCGCCCGCCAGCTCTGGGCGTTGGCGGGCGAGCCGGAAAACTCGACCGAACCCGCGGCAAAGCCCTCGAAGGGAAAAGGCTCGCCGCTCTTCTTCGGGTGAAACCGCGCGATCAGGGTCGAGAATTGAAGTGGAGTAAAGTCGATCCGTCCGTGCGCCGGGTAATCCCCTTCGAGCGTCCAGGCGCTCGTTCCGGTGACGGTCGAGCCGGCCAGGGTCCCCTCCAACTTGGCGTCGAGGGCGCGGCCGTGGGTGGTGGCTGTAAGAGCCAAATTGCCCAGCCGCTCGCCACTCACCCCGAAATCGCGCAGGCCGGCTCGCCCGTTGAACAGCGCCGGCTGAAATCCCGCCGTGGTAAAGGTGACTTCGCCAGACGCCTGCGCCTCGATCTTTCCCTCGATGCCGGGCACGCGGTCCGCCACGGCCTTCACCAGGGCCAGGTCGATGCCGCTGGTGTTCACTTCGAACCGCAGGCGTCCTTGCCGCCAGGTCCCGTGCGGGTGGTCGTAGCTTCCGGAAAGCTGAACCTTGCCGGCGCCTGCGGTGAACTGCGCGTTCAGAAGGTCCAGTTGCGTGGCAGAGTATCGCAGATCGCCTTCCACGCGGTCGATCGCCTGGCCCGCCGCCACCACCTTCAACGCTCGCGCGTGTCCGGAAGCCACGGGGGCTCCTAGCGTGCCTGCCAGTTCGAGGTTCAGAGAGAGATCGCCGGTGGTGACGTCGCTTGGCGCGACGCCGGCGGCGGCGAGCACGTCGGCCAGGTGCGGCGAGCGCAGCGATAGGTTGCCCGAGAGCGTCGACGAATCCGTTGGCTTCCAGTTTTGAAAGTCCAGTCGCAGGTCGCCCGAGGCGCGCATCCCGAGCCGGCTGACGGTTGCATGCAGCGCGGCCAGTCCCGTGCTCGCGACTGCCACGTCCGCTTCGGCGCGGTCAATCTGCCTGCCTGCCATCACGAAGTTGGTGGCTTTTAGGTGCCCTTCGATAGCCGGATCGGCGAGCGGCCCTGTAACGGCGCCATGGAACGACGCGCTGCCATTGACCAGCTTCAGCGGCATCTCGGGTGCAGGCCCGGCGGAGAACATGGCGATGGCGGTCTGCACGTCTTCCCCATTCGTGGTGTCGAGCGCGACGTTCAGTCTTTTTCCCAGCGCGCCGCTGAAACCGACGTGGCTGAATTTCGTGGTCAGGTTCGAAGGCCCGAAGTCCACCTCGTGCGCCGCCATGTTGTAGCTGAGGTCGATCAGCCCCTGTATGGGATTCGGTCCCGCACCGGGCGCGATGTCGAGCCGCGTCTCCAGCACCAGTTCCTCGAGGCGCCGATTCCGCACTTCGGCGCTCAGGCGCACCGGCCCCGACGCGATTCCGTCCCAGGCCACCCCCCGCACCTCTCGAATGAGCTTCATCTGCTGGAGCGAAAACCCGTTGGCCACGCCCTCCACCAGGAAATGGCGGAAGTCCGCGATCTCCACGCGGCCTGCGAAGCGGCCTCCGAGCGCGGCGACGGCCAGGTCGTTGAGCGTGACGCGTCCCGGAGCCGCCGTGAACGCGGACTCGGCGCGAACGTCCTCGATCCGGACGCCGCCCGACTCGACGATCAGGCCGCCGGCCCGCAGTTTGCCCCATAGGGCGTACCGCCATCCGTCCCCGATCGTGGCGTGGCCAGCCAGCCACAGGATGCCGCGATGCGCCAACGGACCCAGGTCCACCCCCGGCGTGACATCCTTGACGCCGACGCCGGCCGAATAATCCAGACGGATTTGCTGAGCGCCGGGAGCGCGATCCGCCACGCCCGAGACGTAGAGCCACGATTCACCCAGGCCGAAGCGGGCCCGCCGGATTTCAAGCCGGTCGCGAAGCAGCGCCCACTGCGTGTCCACTTCGATGGGCAGCGCCGGACGCGCACCGAGCTTCACATCCAGGTCCCGGAACGTGACGTCGCCCTCGTAGCGCGCCGGCCCCGCCTGGTAGACCACCGCGGCCCGCAGATTCTCGCCGCGAACCGCCAGCGGAATCCGGCGCACGCCCGCTTGTATGACGCCGTCCACCACGTTGAAGCGCTTGATGGCGAGATCGAGGACGCTCTCGATCGCGTCGCGGTGCGGCTTGGCGGCCGCCTTTGGCTGGGGAACGTTGGTGTGCCCATCGGCATACACGATGACGTTCACCTGGGGCCGCTCCACCAGGGCCGATAACAGGTCGACGCGCTCTTCGAGCGCCGAAATCACTTTCAGTTCCACGCGCACCAGGTCGACGCGGGCGAAGGGCGCCTCCTGCGGCCCTTCGGTTCCGTGGATCACCAGGTTGCGCACCGTGACGGTCATGCTGTGCCAATCGAAATCGAAGGAGCCCAGCTCGACGCGCCCGCCCGTGGCGTCCTCGATCTCCCGCACCACGCGCTGCCTGACCTTCTCGTGGAACCAGGCGCTTTGGATCACGATGAGCGCGGCGACCAGCAACACCACTGCCGTGGCAACCAGACCGCCCAGCGTGTACAGCGCGATCTTGACGAAGCGCCTCATCGGAACGCATCTTCATCGTATTCGATACGAGCCCGCCCGCGCGTTTCGGCCAGCCAGGTATCGACGCGCTTGTCCACCAACTGGATCGTGAGCGCCTCCTCGCAATCGTCCTGGGCGTCGTCGAAGGAGGGCTCGGGCGTGACGCCTTTTTTGCGGATGTCGGGCAGGTAGACCGTCTCGTAATACTGCTTGACCTCGCTCTCCTGCACCTGGACCTCGGGGCGGAACCGCAGATCGATGAAGCGCAGGAGCGTGGTCTGCCGGCGGAGAGCGTTCTCGATCTGCCGCTGCGTCAGCTTGGATTCCGCCAGCGCCTGCTGGAATTGCATTTCGCTGGGGAACCGTTGCTTCACCTGGCTGAAAGTCTGCTCAATCTCCGCGGCAGGAGGCTCCGGATAGCGCGTGAGCTCCATCTCGCGGCGAACCAGAACCTGCTCGATCAGACGGTCCGCCATCCGCCGTCGCGCGGCCGGGCTGAAATCCGGTTTCTCGCCATTGAGGAATGCGGCCACCCGAAGTGCCTCGCCGATCTCGCTGGTCGTGATGACCTGGTTGTCCACCGTGACCGCGATCCGGTCGATGATCTCCGCAGAAGCAAGCGCCGCGAATAAAAGGGCGGCGAAAAGTGCAAACCCTCTGTCCGTCTTCATTCGTGTGCATTCGTGTCCATCCGTGGCCCCGTTGCTTTGCTTGGTTTTTTGGGCCACGAATGGACACGAATACACACGAATGGGTCTCATCAGAATGCCTGCCCCAGTGAGAAATGAAACTGGAAGTTGCTGATCTTCTGAGTCGTCTGGATGCAGCCGGTCGTGGGCGGAACCGGGCCCGAGCAGGCGATGAGCTGATCGAGCGTGCCCTTGAATCCGTAAAACGCCGGAGGGTTGAGGCTGTAAGCAAGGTCCAGCCGCACCGGCCCGATGGGAGTCTTGTACCGCAAACCGAAGCCGACGGCATGCACCATGTAGTTGAAATCCGCCTGATTCCGTTGAAGAACGCGAAACGAGATCGTCCTCAAGTCGGAATAGACGTTGCCCGCATCCCAGAACAGCACTCCTCTGAGGTCGTCGCCGGCCAGCGGAAAGCGCAGCTCGGTCTGGTTCACCAACAGGGCGTTGCCGCCCAGGGGGAACCCCGTCTCGAGATCGCGGGGCCCCGCCTGGTCCTCTGGAAAACCGCGATGCGAGGACGCGCCGCCGCCGAACAGCTCTTCCGGGAGCGGAATTGTCTGGCCGACTCTCAACGGTTGCAGCCAGCCGAACGTAAGCGACCGCGCCAGCACGTAGCGGCTGCCGAAGCCGAAAGGATGATAGGTGGCGTTTTGCACGATGAGACGCGTAAAATCGGTCTGCGAGCCGAAGATGTGAGAGGCCAGGCCTACGTCGACGGTGGAGTAGATGCCTCGGTGCGCGTCGGTCGGATCGTCGCGGCGGTCCAGAATATAGTTGACCGTGAGCATTCCAATGCGGGCCGGCTGGGAGAAGCGCGGAATCAGTTCCGGGCTCACCTTCAAGTCGCTCACGCTCACCCGGCGGAACGAGTATCCGTACAGGATCGTGCTCGCCCGGTTCAACTTCTGGCCCACCTGCATCGAGCCCTCGCGCCGTCTCGCCGAGAACGTCCGGACATCCCGGGAGTCGTCGAACAGGCCACTGAACAGAAGGTTCAGAGTGGGCCTGCCCAGGAACTGCGGCGCTTCGTAGGTGAGCACGGCTCGTTGCTCCAGGGTCGAGACCCGGCTCTGAAACGAAATGATGTGTCCCTGCCCCCAGAAATTTCTGCGCGTCACGCCGAAGGAAGCGCGTGGGCTGAAGCCGGCCTGGCCCGCGGGCGCGTCCAGGCAACTCTGGCAGCCGCCGATCTTGGCCACCTCCGCGCCGAAGCCGGTGGTAATCGTGTAGCGCCG
>Ga0265314_10001230_pt1 | contig 29278 bp, 15 predicted proteins | sample 4126metaG_FD_203106 | JGI IMG/M metagenome (GOLD analysis project Ga0265314, IMG submission 203106) | Rhizosphere microbial communities from Carex aquatilis grown in University of Washington, Seatle, WA, United States - 4-1-26 metaG | ecosystem: Host-associated > Plants > Roots > Rhizosphere >... | reverse complement strand
AGTGGCTCAAGGTTTGAGCCACTACCGACTCCGTCCATTCCCGTTTGACCAATCTAAAGCGGCCGCTACAATCAACGTCGCTTATCAAAGGCTGCATGCTGATGACTGGCAATGTGCGAGCTGCCGGCGCGGCGCGTTTGAATGCTCGACGACCACCATGGAAGACGAAATAGGATCGACGCTCGCCGCGCGCATCGATGCGATTTGTCGGCAGTTTGACGCGGCGTTGCGCGCCGGCGATCGTCCGTCGGTTGAACACTTCGTAAGCCTCGCCGAGCCCGCCGATCAGGCCGCCCTCCGCCGCGAGCTGAAGCTGCTTGAGAACAGCTACCTGCAGCAATTGGCTGTTGACGCTGACAGCGAGTCGATTGTTTCGACCAGAATTCCACCGCCCTACGCGGGCGGAGCCGCGAATGAAGCAGTCCGCCACGAGCCCGGCGGCTCGGCGTCGCGGCATTCGCAGGAATTGCCGGCGGCATTTGGCCGCTACCGAGTGACAGGCCTGCTCGGCAAGGGGGCGTTTGGAGTCGTCTACCGGGGCTTTGATCCTCAATTGGCTCGGGACGTGGCCATTAAAGTGCCGCGACCCGACCGCTTGTCGTCGCCGGGCGTGGCCGAAGCTTGTCTCGCCGAGGCGCAGTTGCTGGCGAAGCTCAGGCATCCCGGCATCGTGCAGGTGCATGACTCTGGTTATTCCGACAACGGCTTGTTTTACGTTGTTTCGCAGTTCATTACGGGCGGCGACCTCGACGAATTGATGGCCAAGGGACGGCTTGGCTTCGAACGATCGGCGGAGCTCGTCGCTTGCGTCGCCGAAGCGCTCGACTACGCACACCAACGCTGCCTGGTGCACCGCGACGTCAAACCGGCCAACATCCTGATCGATCAGGACGGTCACCCGCTCGTCGCCGACTTCGGCCTGGTGCTGACTGATGAATCGTACGGCGAGAGCGCCGGCGGCTTTGGTACGCCCGCCTACATGAGCCCGGAGCAGGCCCGTGGCGAGGGTCATCGCGTCGATGCCCGCAGCGATATTTATAGCCTGGGCGTCGTCTTTTATGAGCTGCTTACGGGCAGGCTGCCTTATCGGCGCAGCCACCGCCGAGATTTGCTCGAGGAGATTTCCAGCGGCGAAATTCGCCCGCCCCGAATTCTCGATCCCGCCATTGCCGATGAATTGGACCGGATCTGCCTGAAAGCCCTGGCCAAACGCGCCGCCGACCGCTACACCAGCGCCCACGACCTGGCGGAGGATTTGCGCCTTTACGCCGCGCGGCGCGAAGCGATCGCGGTTTCTTCCGCATCGGCCGAGGACCGATCCGGCGGGCTTTCGAGGTCTGGCGATGGCAACCCTGCCCTCGGCCACGTCGAACAGGCCATCCGCCATTCGCCTGCCAGAATCATTCCCAAGGGTCTGCGCTCGTTCGATGCGAACGACGCGTACTTCTTTCTGAATCTTTTGCCCGGCCCCATCGATCGCACCGGCCTTCCTGAGAGCGTTCGCTTCTGGAAATCGCGCATCGAAGAGCTCGACGAAGACCAGACGTTCGCCGTGGGCGTGATCCACGGGCCGAGCGGGTGCGGCAAGAGCTCGCTCTTCAAGGCGGGCCTGGCGCCGCGGCTCGCCGCGCATGTGACCGTGGTCTATCTCGAATCCACGGCCGACGATACCGAGCGCGAGCTGCTGCGAAAGGTACGCAAGCATTTTCCCGATGCGTCGACAGGCGGGCTGGTTGAAACTCTCGCCGCGTTGCGTCGCGGTGGCGGTCTCGCACCGAAAAATAAATTGCTGATCGTACTCGACCAGTTCGAGCAGTGGTTGCATTCCCATAGCGAGAACGAGGCGACGGAGCTGGTGCGCGCACTTCGGCAGTGCGACGGCGCAAGGGTGCAGTGCATGGTGCTTGTCCGCGCCGACTTTTGGGTGGGCGTTTCGCGATTCATGCGCGAATTGGAAATTCCGCTGGTCGAGGGCCAGAACAGCGCCTTGGCCGACTTGTTCGACTTGCCACACGCCCGAGGCGTGTTGGAGCTGTTTGGCAGGGCCTACGGCCGCCTGCCCGATACTGGCGCCTTGTTGCCTGCCAACGAGGAGTTTCTCGATCAAGCCGTCTCCGCGTTGTCTGAAGAGGGAAAGATCATCCCGGTACGGCTGGCGCTCTTCGCCGAGATGCTCAAAGGCAAGCCATGGGTCTCCGAGACACTCAAGGCGATTGGGGGCCTAGCCGGAGTCGGACTGACATTTCTCGACGAGACCTTTAGCGCTTCCACGGCGCCTCCCCGGCATCGCGCGCATCAGAAGGCGGCCCAAGCGGTGCTGCGCGCCTTGCTCCCGCCGGCGGGTACCGACATCCGGGGCCACACGCTCACGGAAGGCGACTTGCTGGAAGCATCCGGATACGCCGGACGGGTCGCGGAATTCAACGAGCTGCTCCGCATTCTCGACGGCGAGCTCCGGCTCGTCACGCCCTGCGGCGAGGAAAACATCCCATCGCGGGCCCAAAGCGCAAAATCGGGCAATCCCGCCGCCTTCGAACCAACATCCCAAACTGGATCGACGGCGGGTGGACCAAAATCGTATCAGCTCACTCACGACTACCTTGTGCCCTCGCTACGCGATTGGCTCACGTCCAAGCAGCGAGAAACCCGCCGCGGTCGCGCCGAGTTGCGTTTGGCCGACCGTGCCGCCGCTTACAACGCGACGCCCGACGTGCGACATCTGCCCTTCTGGTGGGAGTGGGCGGATATCCATTTATTCACACGCAGGAGAAGTTGGAAGCCGGCGGAAAGACGCGTGATGCGGGCCGCCGCCTACCGGCACGTGGTCAGTTTCGTTCTGTTGACGGCAGTGCTGACGATGGCGGCGGCGCATGCGTGGAATTTGTCGCGCCAGAAATCAGAAGAGGAAGCGGCGCGGAGGACTCGCGAGAGAACGGCCGAACGCGACATGCTGTTGCGTCTGAGCAACAGCCAATTGGGCGTCCTTGAACTGACGACTCAGTTTTGGCGCGACGTTCACGACACGCTCGATCGCCTCGTGAGTCTTGATCCCGCGGAAGAGCGGCAGCGACGAGAATGGTTCGAGGCGCGTTTCTCAAAGGAGCTCGCGGCCGAAATCAAAGCCACCGTGCGCGACAAGCCAGGCGATTTGGAACGCTGGTCGGATTTGGTTGGCAAGCTGGAACAGCGCGACCGAGACGTTGCCGTTGAGCCCAGGACCGCGCTCGACATGTTCCTGGCCGCGGCGAAATCGACGATCGATGTTCGCCCTCCGTTTCTCGAATTGCCGGAATTCATGCGCGACAAAGTTTCGGTGCCAGCAGGTCAGCGGGGGCTTGCCATCAAGCGGCCGCAAGCTGGTTCACCCCCTGGCGCCGCTCTCACGCTTCCCGCCGACACGAGGGATCATTTCGACGTCGAGCTGGCATTCGACACGGGTGAGTTAAGCGAGTACCGGGTCGGCCTGCAACTGCAAGCCAGCGAGGGCTCCGCAGAGCGGCCCGCGCTCTATTCGTTCGAAATCAAACGGCGTAATAAAGGCGCGGGGGAAATCGCGATCCGCCGCGGCCAAGTGCTGGTGCGCGCGCGGGAAGTCGCCGACTTGCCCCGCGGTTTCACCTTGACGGTCAGTCGCACCGATGGGAACTTCAACTTCAATCTTAATGCGCCCGATTCCGTGAGCCTCGCGGCTTTAAGCTATCGCGACCTGATTCCGCCTGGTGGAGGCCGGCCGGCGCGCCTGGCGATTATCTGGCCGGCGGGTGCGTTGCTCACGCAACTGCATGCCCGGCAGCCGGTGCCCCGCGACGTGACACCGATGATGGAAGCCGACGGCCTGTTCAACGAGGGGAAACCCGCCGAGGCGAAACGTCGGTACGAACAAGCGGCCGCCGAAACCACGGTCGCAGCCGAGGCGCATTACAAAATCGCCTTGTGTGAACGCGCCCTGGGAAATCGCGAAAATGCCATTGCATCATTCGCGAGGTTGGCCGCCGAGAAGCATTCCATCTGGACCATGCTGGCTGTTTGCGATTGCGCCATTTGCTACGCGGAGCAAGACGACATGCTCAAAGCGGATGCCGCTCTCGGCCAGCTCGAGCACGAGTCGTTGCATGGCGAATCGTCCGATCTGCTCTTCGATCGATTCAGCGCCCTGTTGCGGGTCTATCCGGGCGACGTGGGTGTCGACATCCCTCGCCAGGCCCGGTTGGACGGCGATCTTGTCGGGAGGCTTGGCGCGATGGCGCGTCGTCTTGAAGAGCGAAGCGCACGCGACCGGCCCTGGCAAGCGCGCTACGAAATCGACTGGCGAATCGGGCTGGCCTACGCGGCCATCGGCAACGACGACCAGGCCGCCCCCATGCTCAAGCCCTGGATCGATTCCGCGGGCCTCCGGTCGTTCCTGGGCGATTATCTACGCCTCGTGCAAGAATATGTGGCCGTTTTGTTGCGCCAGGGGAGGCTCGTCGAGGCCGGCGAGGTGATCGCCCAACTTCGCGGCGGTGACTCGCCGCCCGCGGTGTTGAACGCGGTCCTGCATCTGGAAAGCGCTCGCGTGCTGGCGAACCTCGCCGATGGCGTCCGGGCACGTCAAGAACTCGTCGAATTCTTCCGACTTGCGCGCGACGACAAAGACATTCCGCCGGACTTGCTGGCCGATGCCTGGCTGCTGGATGGGATTCTCGCGGGCAGTGAGCACGAACACGACGTATGGGCCTCCGGCTTTCAAGAACTGCGCCAACGAAAGCCGCCCCTTGAGGAATTGCACTGTTTTGTGCTCGGTTCAATTTCCGGAGAATTGACCGATGACGACATCAAGAGCGTCATCAATTCGGTCGCCGGCAAGTTCGCCAACAGCTTCCCCGTGGCGAATATCATCACTTCACAGCAGACGGGAATGCCTGAGCTGAAACGCGGTTTGCAGCGCACCTGGGCGGGCGACCGGGCGCGACCCTTCGCGCGGCAATTGGCATTGGGGACGATCTCGTTTCACGATCGCTTTCTGATCCAATTACCATTGAGCGTATACGAAATCATTCTCGCGGGCGCGTTTCAGCAGCAGCCTTCGCCCCAGGAGGAGCAGCTACTTTGGGAAACGGTCAATTCGGCACTTAAAGCCTTCGAAGAGGGGCGTCTGACCTTGATCGACGCCACCAGGATGCTCTTTGTATGGTTGAGAGGAACCACAGGCCAGTTTGGTTGGGACGGGGCCTCATCGTCGCTTCAAGGCGATCGACCGTTACGCGGGTCGCTGGCTTTCATCGCCACCTGTCGAATGCAATACTTAAACAACATCGAGGCGGCAAAACATTTTCTGGAAGCGGCGGCCCAAGACGCGGTGCCCGGCTCACTGCTGGCCCAGGTGATCGACGGCAAACGCAGTTCGCTTTCCGCGCCCCGCGCTGAGTGAGCTCCGCCAATCAATGGCCCCATGTTGGCGATTCCGCCGGTATCGCGCCGATCGGCCGCCGGGGTAGTGGGGTAACAGGTGCGTTGCTGGCCGCGCCGGCGACGGTGCCTAATCCGCAGGCGGACGATTAGGCGGGGATGCTCGATTCAGGGCATCGTCGGATTTGGGTGGCATGAAGCCCGCAATGCACATCCACAACGCGACCAACGCCAATCCGCCAACAATCGCCGCCCCCAGTCGTTCGTCAGGTTGTCGCGCCGCACCGATGAACAGGGCAACTTCGCTCGCGATTGCCGTGAGCACGAACAACGAGCGCAAGCGGAATTGGCGGGGCATTTTATTGCGGTGCCTGAGAAGCGGGAATCAGTGACTCCGCACCCCAGCCGGGGGCGAGATGGGCGGCCGTCTGCTTCGGGAATTGAACAAACACGCGCCGGCAATCCATCGTGAGTTCAATTCCCTCGCCTTCCCGTATCCGCCTCGCCACGTCCTGACGCTCTTGATATTGGCGACCGGCGAACCAGCCCCCGAACCAGCAGGCCACGGCCAGCGTGATCCAGAGCAACGTCGAAAGGCGGAATTGGGGACGCCAATTGACCAAGTTCAGCGTTCCTTGCGTCGATGGAATCGGTAAAAGGCCAGTACGGCGGCTAATGCGGCAGTCGAAGCGCCACCAATCAATAAAACTCTCACGCCAAGCTCCCGCCGAGCTGGCGGCGTGGGACCGCCAAAACCCATTTGGTCAGCGTACCTGTCATCCTGCAGCTTGGCACGCTCTGCTGGCGGCAGGCGCGAAATGCGTAGGTCTTCGTCACGTCCCTCTTGAAGAAGTCGTTCTTCGGGATAGCTGTAGAGCCAATACGGCACGGCCACTATCCCCCAGCCGACGAGCGCCGTTAGGGCGAAGATCGTCAAGAGCCGGAACTGAAATCGTGGGCGGCGCATGGGGGTATTGTAGTGGAACTTGCCGGCACCGTAAAATCAAACAGCCGCCCGGTAAGTGGGTCAGGCCCGTCGGGAACTCACGTCTACGCTTCGGTTGATCCAGACGGCGATGCTGGGCTGCGGAAGTTTTTGCACGCGATGGACAGCTTTTCTGGATACGACGTCCTTGTAAAGCAGAGGAAATCCACTCGCGGAAATGTTCGGTGCGCTTCCTGTAAGAGGGATATCGCGACGTGTCCCCATTGCAAGGAACGACTTCAGCGAACCATTGAAAAGGCCATTGACTCTGCGATCATCACCAACATGATCCAGATGGCCCACGACAATATCTACGACGTGGCCCTGATTGGATCGAACGATGCGGATATTGCGCCGGCAATTGAGTTCATTCAACAACGGTTGGGTAAGCACGTCTGCCACCTATGGTTCCCAGGCAAGGGCGACACTATGCGCAATACGTGCTGGGATCATCTCTCCATGAAGGATATCCTTCATGACCTTGGCCTATTGCCACTGCCTCCGAAGAATTGACGCACCCTCCGCCCTTCCTCCCCTCGCGGCAGCCCCGGTAGAATGGGGAGATGGCCAAACGCAAACCTAAACGAAGGAAACGCAATCGGGACACTGCTGAGAAGCGACTGCGTGCCCACCTAGCTGCGAATCCAGGAATAGGCGACTCGCCAGATTTTTACCCTTCGTTGGAACGCGCCGGAATCGAGATTAGTGCCCGCCGTGTTGTGCAGATCAAGAACGAGATGGGACTTCTAAAACGCCCACGAAAATGATGAACGTAGCGGCATCAGTGAATCGTGCCCAAGAACTAGGCACGCCAACCCGGACAAAAAATCAGCGACGCACCTGGGGGCACCACTACCCGCGGCCGCCGCAGGTTGCCAACTTGTACCGACCTGCGTTAGACTGAAGAGTGGCGCTTTGGAGTTTCCACCACCGTGGCAGACGGCGATTCCGGCTCACGCATCCAATTGGGTCCCTTTCCGGCGACCAAAGTGGCGTCGTCGGCGCATAGCGGCGCTCTTTGGCTCGACGGCGACGTTTTGTCGTGCGCTTGCCCCCAGTGTCAAGCTCCGATGTCGGTTCGACTCTGGCTCTTGGTGGCCGATTGCTGGCGCTGCGGAACCAGTATCGAACTGACCGAGGAACAGGAGCAACAGGCGCTGGAGTTGCTTCGCCGGCGCGGCGAAGTTGCCGATCGGCCGGCTCAGCCAAAATCGCCTTGGTCGATGCCCGTCCGCCCGCGAGAAGCGTCCGCGGCTTCCACCCCATTGGTGGACCTCGCTCCGGCGCGCGCCGCGAGTCCAACGTTCAATTCAGCGCCATCGGCGCAGGGCTCCGACGCTGGCTTTGCCAGCCCAATGGCGCCTGTCCCACAGGCCGGCCCGCCGGCGGCCACCGACCTCGACGCATGGCAACGCCGCTGGGTGTCGAAGGAACTGCCCTGCTGGTTGGTCAGCATCGTGATTCACATGCTTTTGATCATCGGGCTCGGCCTATGGGTCATCCGCAACAAAAGCGTCGCGCGCCCGCTCGTCCTGGCCGCCGAAGTGAACCTGCTCGACCAGGAGGGCGACGCGCAACGGCTGGCGCCCATGACCAACCAGACCGAATTCGAGCCACCAGGCGCGGTCAATCTCGCGCCGATGGTCTCCACCGATCCGTTTGCGAAGGCCGACGAGGAACCCGACGACGTGGCACCCGTCGTGGGCGAGCCGATTGGCGATTTATTCGGTCCGTCCGACGCTTCGCTGGTGGCGTCGGGTCCGTCCGATCCCGGCAAGATCCTGGCCGGCCGCAACCCGCGGGTCCGCAGCCAACTCGCGCTGCGCGAAGGGGGCACCACCGAAAGCGAAGCGGCCGTCACGCGCGCCCTGAAGTGGCTGAACGCCCACCAGAATTCCGACGGAAGTTGGAGCTTGCACCGCTTTGACCAGGCAGGCGATTGCAATGGCCGCTGCGATGGGGCGGGGCGGGTCGAAAGCGATACGTCGGCCACGGCCTTGGCACTGTTGCCTTTTCTTGGGGCGGGGCAGACGCACCTGCAGGGCGACTACAATCTGACGGTCGCGCGCGGGCTGCGATGGTTGATGGATCAGCAAAAGCCCGACGGTGACCTCCGCGGCAACGGCGGCGGCAACATGTACGCTCACGGCCAGACCGCCATCGTGCTCTGCGAGGCTTACGCCTTGTCGCAAACCGAAAATCTCCGCGACCCGGCCCAACGGGCGATCAACTTCATCGTCCAGGCCCAGCACCCTGAGGGAGGGTGGCGCTACTCTCCCGGTCAGCCAGGCGACCTGAGCGTCGTCGGTTGGCAGATGATGGCCCTGCGTAGCGCGCAGATGGCCTACCTCAACGTGCCGCCGGAGGTGTTCACCAGCGCGACAAAGTTCCTGGGCCAGGTCCAGACTGAGCCGAAAAAGGGCCTTTACGATTACATGCCGGGTAAGAACCCGACACCCGCCATGACCGCGGAGGGCTTGCTCTGCAGGCAGTACTCGGGTTGGCGGCAGAACAATCCGCAACTGCGCGCCGGCGTCGATTGGCTGCGGCTGGGATACCTGCCGCGGCGCGAGCATTTGAACATGTACTATTGGTACTACGGTACCCAGGTAATGCACCACATGGGCGGTGAGCCGTGGAATGAGTGGAACAACGCCTTGCGCGACGTCCTGGTCTCAATGCAGGCCACCACTGGGCACGAGGCCGGCAGTTGGGCGCCCGGCGGAGGACATGATACAACCGGCGGCCGGCTCTACATGACCGCGCTGGCCACATGCACACTGGAGGTTTATTACCGCCACATGCCACTTTACCGCCGTCCCGCCGCCGGGCACGACGATGTGAAGAAACCTCGCGGCAAGCGGTAAGATTCAAGCTCGTCCGTGAGTCACCGCATCGATCTGGGCGACGAGCCGGCCGGCGCGTACGGCCTGCTGGAAAGCCGAATGGTCACGTTCGGTTTGGTCGGCGTAAGCCACGGCGAATTGGGCGATCGCTTGTTCAAAGGCTTCACCGGAACCCAAATAGCCCGCGAGTTGGACTGCATCGCCGGTGCGGGCGTGGGCTCGCGCCAGGGCCCAGCCACAGAAGCCTGCGTATTCCATCAAGTCGGTGGCCGAGAGGGCCGCCAGATCGACCGAGCCTTTCATGTCGCGCAATTGACGGAAATAAAAATCGAAACCTAGCTTCTCCGCCCGCGACCAGCCCAGAAAGATGTCGCTGGCCGACTGCATCAGTCGCTGGCCCACGACCACGCGTTGACCGTGGTTGGCATATCCGCTCTTGCCGGCGTACGGTTCCAGCACCGAGGCCCCGGCCTCCTTGAACTGCAAGATCAAGTGATCGTCGACCCCCGCCGACATCAGCGCTACGGCACAGCGCGTGCCCACGCTACCTACGCCGACCACCTTCATCGCCAGGTCGATCGGCTCGTAGCGGTCGAGCAAGGCGCGCCGCTCGTCGGGCAATGAGCGGCGGTAATGGTGGAAGAGCTCGCGCACGTCCTGTTCGAAGGGATCGCCAGCGGGCTGATGGAAAATCAAAGGAGGGTTGTCGGCGATCCGACGGCGACCGTCGACCACGACGGTCAGCCGCTCGACGACACGGTCAGCGGCTCGAGCGCCGGCGCGCCGGGCGCCTTTTTTTCGGCTTTCTCGGATCTTGGGGCGATGCCACATGTCCAAGGGTAACTCGACCTCGATCCGAGCGTACCAGACATCCAACACATGCATCTCGGCGAAGTCCAGCATTCGCCGCCGGTACGAACGGATGCATGCCAGCGCGGCGCCGCGAACATCGTCTTCGGAAAGGCCCTCGGAGCGGCCGGCCAGAACGAAACTCGTCGCCAGCCGTTTGACGTCCCATTCCCAGGGGGCCGGCAGCGTCTCGTCGAAATCGCTGACATCGAAAAGCAGCGCCCGTTCGGGACTGCCGAACGTTCCGAAGTTCAACAGGTGGCAATCGCCACAGGCCTGCACGCGCAATCCGGTGACGGGCGTACGAGCCAGGTCGTGGGCCATCAGGGCCGCCGAGCCGCGCAGGAAACTAAACGGAGAATCCAGCATCCGCGCGTATCGGATGGGTACCAACGAGGGCATTCGACCTCTGCTGGAAGCCTCGATGAGCTCAATCGGGTCGATCCGATCGGTTGGTGGAATCCACTTCGCGTGGTCGGAACGCGGCGTGCGGACACGTTGCAGTTTACCCTTGGCGTGCCGCTCGGCGCGCGTCGCCAAAGTGTGGCTGGCCGCGGTGGGGGCGGTAGTTTGGGGCAGGTTCAGCATGGAGCAAGCTCGCGCGGTGGAAGATGTCACGGCAAGCTCGCGACCGGCGCGTCGCTCAGGCTCCGCCCCAGCCAACGTGAAGGTCGCAATCTCGACCGCGTCAAGGATAGGGGTTCACGCCATCAACTCGCGGATCGGTTCAGCACCCATGCCGACGGCAGTGGGCCGTCCCAAGCGGTCATGCACACGCGTCTCGGGACCGATGCCCAGGAGCTCATAGACCGTGGCGCAAATTTCCGTGGTGCTTACCGGGCGATCCTTGACGTAAGCGGCCGAGGCGTCGGAGGCGCCCACGACGGCGCCCCCTTTGATGCCGGCCCCCGCCAACATGCTGCCATAGCAATAGGTCCAGTGGTCTCGGCCGGCGCTGGCATTGACGCGTGGAGTGCGGCCCATCTCGCTCGTTACCAGCACCAGCGTTTCGTCGAGCAGACCGCGCGATTCGAGGTCCTCGAGCAAGGCCGAATAAACCTGGTCGAAAACCGGCAGCTTGTTGTTCTTCAGGATCGCGAAATTGAAGCGATGCGTGTCCCAAGCGTCGGAATCGATCAGCGTGGGCCGCTCGTAGAGGTCGAACGTGACATTGACGAAGCGCACGCCCTGCTCGATGAGCCGCCGGGCGACCAGCGCGCTGTTACCGAAAAGCGTGTTGCCGTACCGCTCAACGACCCCGGGCGGCTCCTTACCCAGGTCGAACGCATCCCGCAGCTTCGACGCGCCCAACAGGCTGAACGCCCGTTGCTGGAGCTCGCTGTGGCGTTCGACCACGCCGGAATTCTCCAATTGGCGGTACTCGTCGTCGATCTGCCGCAACAAGTCCTTCCGGCGGTTCAAACGGTCGACTGTGATCTCGGCCGGCAAAGCGCTGTCGGGAAGAATCGGAACACCGCGCACGGTGGTCGGATTACCGAACGCCGGTTTCTGGCCGGCGTCCAACGTTGGCGCACATTCGGTGGTGAACGCGTCGTAGCGCTTGCCAAGAAAACCTCCATATGGTCCGGCACGCCGAAAGGTCTGGCCCCATCCGAGCCAGTTGGGCATGTAGACATAAGCCGGCAACTCATCGGGACCGGTTCGCTCGTTAAGGTATTCACATACCGAGCCCATGCTTGGCGGATCGGTGTCGCGTGGGTGCTGGTCGGGCGGCGTTCCCTCGAAGCCTGTGTAGCTGGGAAGGCAGTTATGACAGCCGGCCTTGTGATTGAGCGAACGGATGAGCGCCGTGCGGTGCATCCAGCGCGCCGACCGCGGCAGGTGTTCGCAAACCTGGATGCCGGGCACGCTGGTGCTGATGGGAGCGAACTCGGTCTTGATGCCCGACGGTGCATCGGGCTTGAGATCGTACATGTCCTGGGTGGCCGCCCCGCCGAGCAGATAGAGCAGGATTACATTCTTGGCTTTGCCCTGCCGGACCTCGCCGGCCGCCTGGGCCGCGAGCAAACCCTCGAGGTTGAATGCGCCACCCAGAAAAGTGAGCGCGCCCGCCGCCAGGGTTTCTCGCCGCGTGAGGCCGTCGCAACAGCGCCGTGGGCTACCGAGCATTCGCAGCATGGCCGCCATCGGAATTTGTCCTCCAGGCAATCGGAACCGCCGCGTAGGTTCGGCTATCCACTATTTTCCAGCCTGACTTCGCAACTCGCGGTCCCGTCAGGCCGGAAAGCCTAACCTACGATATGAGAGCATAGCCGATCGCGCGATCAGGAACAATTCCGGCCCGGATAAAAGGCGGCCAACAGTGGTCGTGAATCTGCGATCGTGCATCTGCCCTTGCAAGGCCGCGTCACGTGCTCAATTCCACCAACGGCGCGCCGTCGGCGGCCATGGCCCGGATGTCCTCGGTGATCTTCATCGAACAGTATTTCGGCCCGCACATGCTGCAGAAGTGGGCGCTCTTGAACGTGTCCTGCGGCAACGTTTCGTCGTGCATTCGCCGGGCGGTCTCGGGATCGAGCGAGAGGCGGAACTGTTCGTTCCAATCGAACGCGAAGCGCGCCCGGCTCAAGGCATCGTCGCGGTCGCGCGACCCCGGCCGGTGGCGGGCCAGGTCGGCAGCGTGCGCGGCGATCTTATAGGCGATCACTCCTTGCTTCACATCGTCGGTCTCAGGCAAACCCAGGTGCTCCTTGGGCGTCACGTAACAGAGCATTGCCGCGCCGCTCCAGCCGGCCAGCGCGGCGCCAATGGCGCTGGTGATGTGGTCGTAGCCCGGCGCGATGTCGGTGACCAAAGGACCCAAAACGTAAAACGGCGCCTCGTGGCACCACTCCATTTGCTTCTTGATGTTCATGTCGATCTGGTCCATAGGGATGTGCCCCGGACCCTCGACCATCACCTGAGTATTCTTCTTCCAGCCCCGTTCGGTGAGCTCGCCCAATACGGCAAGTTCGGCGAATTGGGCCGCGTCGCTGGCGTCGGCGATTGAGCCGGGCCGCAGGCTGTCGCCCAAACTCCAGGTGACGTCGTACTCGCGCATGATGTCGCAGAGATCCTCGAAGTGCGTGTATAGGGGGTTCTGCATCCGATGGGCCATCATCCATTTGGCGATCAACGAGCCGCCGCGGCTGACGATGCCCGTCACGCGGTTCATCGTCAGGTGGAGGTGCTCCAAAAGCACGCCGCAGTGGACCGTCATGTAATCGACCCCCTGCCGCGCCTGATGCTCGACCATGTCAAGGAAGTGCTGCGGCCGCATATCTTCGATGTTGCCCCCCAACTCCTCGAGCATTTGGTAGATCGGCACGGTGCCGATCGGCACGGGCGAGGCGTCGATGATCGCCTGCCGAATGCGGTCGATGTCCTTGCCGGTCGAGAGATCCATAACGGTATCGGCCCCAAAGTGGACCGCCGTGTGCAGCTTTTCCAGCTCGCCCTCGATATCACTGGTCACCGCCGAGTTGCCGATGTTGGCGTTGATTTTGCAGCAGGCCGCCACACCGATGCCCATTGGCTCCAGCCGCTTGGTGAGGTGGACCTTGTTGGCGGGGATTACCATCCGCCCGCGGGCAACTTCATCGCGGACCAGTTCCCCTGCGAGCCCCTCCCGCCTGGCGACGTAATCCATTTCGGGGGTGACGGTGCCGGCGCGGGCCTGTTCGATCTGAGTCATGTGCTGCGGAGCCTCCGTGGATCGGCCGTGGGGCAGGTTTCCAACCTGCCATAGAGTAAGGATCCTATGGCAGGTTGGAAACCTGCCCCACGAGGTCAATCTACACTTTTAGCGGGTGGTTGATGATTTAAGTGCGGGCAGTCCGCAACTCGGTCATCGTACCGCGGCGATGGGAAATGTCAATTTGGCCCGGGCGAGTCGATTCGAAGCTCGATTAGAGTGTCTTCAAATATTCCAGCACCGCCCGTTTCTCAACTTCGTTCAGTGCATCGGGAAACTTGTGCCCGGCCGCGCTCTTGCCGAACGCGCGCGTGTCGAAGAATCGGCGCCGTTGGGCGGACGTGCGAACGTCGGCAGGGATCTCGTCGAATTCGGCGATTTCGAGCCCGACCGTCTGCTCATTGTAGCCGTCCTCAGTCCGCTGCCAAACCGTCGGCCGTTGATCCGGATGGAGCAAATGCCACAAGGTTGGCACTGAGCCATTATGCAAGTAGGGGGCCGAGGCCCAAACGCCGTTCAACGGGGGCGCGACGTAGCCCTCGGGGTGCGCGTGGACGGGCTCTTCGCCATACTCGCTGAACCAGGTCGTGTTGTACAACTCGCGCCACTCTGCTGGAATCGCCTCGAACCGAACCGGGTCGGTACCCACCTCTTCGATTGGCACTGTCTTCTCGGGGTAGGTTCCCTGGGCGCCATACGTGCCGTGACAGCGGCCGCACGTTCGTTCGAACAACGGCCGGCCCTCGTCGGCCAACCACTGGTCGATTGCGAAGGGATAATGCGGCGGCTCCAGAGATTCGATCCAAGCCAGGATATCAATATAATCCTGTTCCCACTCGCGAAACTTCTCAGGACCGTTCCTGGGCAGCAACAGGAATTGCATCAAGGCGCGGTGCCCCTTGGCCACGCCTCCGTCGGCGTAAAGGAACTGCTTGCGGCGGATATTCCACCACGGCGGAGCATCATGGTCGTGATTCACCAGCTTGGGCGGTGCTCGATCGCGATGCACGTTCAGGTCGGCGTCGCGGTACGCCAAAAGTACCACGCCGAACATCACGGCGTTCGTCGTGCCGATCGACGTGCCCAGGGGCATCGCCGCTCCGCCCAGGTCCATGTGCGCCAGCGACTTATTCATTCGCAGCTTGGTCGCGCGGACGTCGTCGGTGAGCGTTTGTAAGGCAAACAGCGAATTCGGCGAACCGGGCACGACCTTGCCGGCCACCTTTCCGCCATGGCAGGCGAGGCAATTCATCACCCAGCCCCCCTTCCCATCGTCAACGTACTGTAGCGCCACGCCACCTTCGCGGCCCGGCGCTTCGGTAAGGCCGTAACGCGAGAAGGCCATCATTCGCCGCCGCTCGGGCGTGGCTTGCTCGGCCTCCGACCGGAGGGGCTCCTCCCAGGTCTTCCAAAGCTCGTCGAAGACTTCCTGATCGAAGTCGGGTGGAAGGTAGGCCTTGGTCGTCAACAGCCGGTAGCCACGCTCAGTTTGAGTTTCGGCGTGGTCTCTGTTTCGCTGCCCATCCTGCGCATGAGCCGGCGCGGCAAGTGTCAAAATAGCAAGAAAAACGCCGACTCTCATCCAAACGACCTCCATGAGCTACCAACCGGAGTTTAGGCCCGATGGTTAACCACGGCAAGCTTGACCACAAATTTCGTGCGTCCGGATGGGAACTTTTTTCAACGACCTGCTTTAGGGCTAAGACGCGTTTCCGCAATGTGAAAGATGGCATGCCACCGGCTTGCCCGGTGGTCTGTGACGCTGGCAGCTACCCAAAGCGGCCACCATTCCTGTTTTCAATCACCGATTGCCCAGCCGCTGCCTTTGGCAGCGGCTGGGCAATCGAGTGGGAAGGGAGAGTTTGGCCCGCGGACTTTTTGCTGCCAGCGTGAGTCCGGGGCACCCGCGCAGTGGGTCGCGGGCACGCCGGTGGCATCAATTGATCGATCCTAGCCCTTAAGCCGGCCGTTGCTTTTTTTTAGGGATTGGAGGATTCAGAGGAAATTTATAGGGATGTAGTTGAGATCATCGGCCAATCGCCCGTGATAGCAGGTTGCTTGTGATCTTCCGCACGCGCTCGTCGGGACCGTGCGGACGGGACCAATGGGACCAAGGCAACGTGTGACCAGGCGGGGACGAGAGCCCCTGTACCCAAAAGATCGTCGAGGCGTTGAAGACGAAGTTTCCCTTCGGCCCAGGATAGATCGTGGCGGTCCACTCCTGGGGGTTTTCTCCACCTTGCCAGGCGGTGCCCGCGGCGACGACTTCGAGCCCTGCAATGTCGGCCGGCTGGCCATGGTATTCCCAGCCGATCAAGCCCGGAATGCGGTCGCCTTTCTTGATACCCGTACCGGCGAACATCCAATGATCGGGCTTGGTAATGGTCCAGTCTCCGCCGCCGTTTAACGGATCGATGTTGCGCGCGCCCATCAGCAAGCCTTCGTCCGGTCCGTGCTCGGGAAACGGCCCGTTCTTCTTCTCTCGCAGCAGCGCGTAGTCGTTTTCGGCGCCGTAGGGGCCGCCGCGGAACATGATGCGGTTCGGTCGTCCGTCGCTGCCGGCGCGAAACGGCGTGACCCAGCAGATGGCGTTGCCGGAGAGAAACAGCAGATTCACGCCGGCGTCGCGCATTTTCTCGACGCTGCGAAACTGCCGGATGTCCCAATACTCATCGTGTCCAACACTGATGAACGCTTTGCATTTCAATCCACGCTCGGGCGAAAGCATGTCGCTGTTGGAGCAATAGGTCACGTCGTAACCGTTCTCTTCGAGCCAATAGGCCAATGGAAATTCCAGCGGTAAGAACTCGCCCGACCCGACGGTCAACGGGTCGTTCACCACGCCGGTATATTGTGCCTCGCGCGCATAAGGTCGGTCGAAGCTGACATCGGCCCAAGGGCCTTCATTCCCTTTCGGGTGCGTGTAGACCGAGTAGTTGCTCGGCCAGGGATTGTAGGCCTGCCAGGTATTATCCGAACATTGGAAAAGAATGTCTGCCGGTCGATGGTCGCGAACGATGAACACCACGTAGCTCTGCCAATACGGGCGCGAGTTCCCTTCAGGCAGCGTCGTCAATCGGCCGAGATAGACGCCGCTCGGCCATTTGTCGGGGATGGTCAGGCTGATCGCCGACTCCCAGGCGCATTCGTGAATGTTCTTCTCGCCAGGCTTCGGGGTGGGCTGAGGCTTGCCCGCCAGCGGTCCAAGCCTGGTCATCGACCTGGCGCCGCGCCCGCCGTAGTAGCCCATACGGAAGATTTCGATCTCGAAGGGCTGGGCCGGGCTTGTCGAGACCATGATCTCGATCGTCTCACCTGCCTCGACACTCTGCTTGGAGCAATAGCCCTCGATCCAGGTCGAGCGAAAACCGCTCCCATCGACCCGTACGCGGGTTAGTTGCCAGTCGATGCTGCCCGGCTTACGGTTCTCGGCGGCGATGAGACCCGACGTTGATTCGGCGGCCTGGATCGTTTCGGGCCAAAGCGCAGCCCCTGAACCTGCCTGCCATCCGCATGCCAACCCGATGAATACGATTGTCCTGTGCAGCATGTAAAACCCTTCGAAGTTGATCAAAGGCCGACGACAACGATGACAAGGTTCTTGCACACAGATCGGCGGCCGTCAATCGTTGCTGTTTCTCCTCAACGCTGGCTCTTGTCTTTGGGCTTCCCACGAATCAAGCTATACCGCACGTGAGGAAGAACTCCAGGCCTGCTGTCACGACAGGAGATTCATGATGCGTCGAATTCTCAAGGACAGGTGCAGTGCGCCACTGCTCGCGCTGGGCGCGGTTTTGATGCTCGTTGGCGGATCGTTCGCGGACGAACCGAATGCCCCAGAGGGATTTCGATCGCTTTTCAATGGCAGGGACCTGAACGGTTGGTACGGGCACAATCCGCACGATACGGCGAACATCGAAGCCGCCCAACGGAACGAGGCGATCGCCGGCTTCCAAAAGGAGTTCCTGGCGCATTGGCGGGTCGACAACGGTGAGTTGGTCAACGACGGAAACGGTCCTTACGCCACGACCAAAGAGGAATTCGGCGACATCGAACTGCTGATCGACTACAAGACCGTGCCACAAGCTGACAGCGGCATCTACCTCCGCGGCTCGCCGCAAATCCAGATCTGGGATTTCACCAAGGAAGGCGGAAAATGGGACCGTGGAGCGGACAAGGGCTCGGGCGGGTTGTTCAACAACGGCCCCAACACGCCCGGCAAAGATCCCCTGCTGCTGGCCGACAAACCTTTCGGCCAGTGGAACCGGTTCCGCATTCTCCAGCTTGGCTCGCGGACGACCGTTGTCTTGAACGACATGCTTGTGGTCGACAACGCCGTCATGGAAAACTACTGGGACGGTGCCCGTAAGCGCCCCTTACCGGCGCGCGGACCGATTCATCTGCAAACACATGGCGGCGAGATCCGTTGGCGGAACATATTCGTGCGCGAGGTTCCCTCGGAAGAGGCTAACCAGCAGTTGCGCGGCGACGATGCCGCGCAAGGATTCGCGCCTTTGTTCAACGGGAGTGACCTGGAGGGCTGGAGCGGCGCCGTCGACGACTATGAAGTTCGCGACGGCGCGATCGTCTGCAAACAAGGGAAGGGAGGCGAATTATTCACCCGCGAGGAATACGACGACTTCGTCGTCCGGCTCGAATTCAAGCTGCCGCCGGGGGGAAACAATGGATTAGCGATCCGTTCACCGGGAACGGGGCAACCGCACCTGAACGCCATGTGCGAGCTGCAGGTCCTCGACGACACCGCGGAAATGTACGCCACGTTGGATCCGCGTCAGTACCATGGTTCAGCATACGGCATGGTGCCTGCTCAGCGCGGCTATCTCCGGCCCCTTGGAGAGTGGAATTACCAGGAGGTCACCGTCGTGGGCCCGAAGATCAAAGTCGAACTGAACGGTTCCGTGATTCTCGACGCCGATCTCAGCCAGGTGACGGAATTCAAGGACGGCGCGCCGCACCCTGGCAAAGACCGCGCGAACGGCCACTTCGGCTTCGCGGGGCACAGCGACCCGGTGATGTTCCGTAACGTCACGATCAAGCGGTTGAAGAAAAGTGGAGAATAGGCTGTTCAAGGCGTTGAGCCAAGCAGCGGGGATGCGATCGTGACGACTCCGGGCCTTGCCGCAGCACGAGGACAACTTCTTCGCATTCCGGGATTCGGTCACTTGCCGGCGAGAGGCGAACTCGCTCGACTACAAAGCTGCATTTCTGGAGAAACCGGAGGGACGCCCCGTTGCTGGTAGCGGCGGCGGCGACCAGCGGACGCTTGACGACTTCTTGCAACAACAGGTGGGGCTCAGGCATCGCAGTTGGTTGCGCCACGGGATTCCGGGTTTGCCCCTGGCACGCAACATCTGGCATTGTCTGCGGTGGTGGGTTGGTTCATTGGAATCGTTGGGGCGATGATTTGGATGATGGTAGCGTTCAGCCTCCGACGTTCAACCACCGACCCGCTTGACCTTGTAACCCAGCTTCCCGGTTGTGGCTCCTGCAACCCTCTGCCGATATATTGCATGCTTCGACGAAATCCGAGGGCGATGAGCAATGAGCGATCTGGACCAGACCGTTGACGAACCCGGTCGGGAACCAGACTCGCCCGTTTCCGCCCAGTCCACGCCCACCCAAATCGGCCGTTATCGTATCGAAAAAGTCTTGGGCAAGGGTGGATTCGGCCTGATTTATCTCGCTCATGATGGGCAGTTGCAGCGGCTGGTGGCGATCAAGGTTCCCCATCGCAAGCTGGTGGATCGCCCCGAAGCCGCCGAAGCTTACTTGACTGAAGCCCGCACTGTCGCCAACCTCGATCATCCGAACATCGTGCCGGTGCATGACGTGGGCAGCACGAACGAGTTTCCGTGCTACGTCGTCTCGAAATATATCGACGGCACGGACCTTGCCACCAGGCTCAAACTATCCCGGCTTTCGATCAACGAAGTCGTTGAACTGGTGGCGACGGTGGCCGAGGCATTGCACTACGCTCACAAGCAAGGGCTCGTCCATCGGGACATCAAGCCGGGCAATATCCTTCTGGATAAGAGCGGTAAGGCGTTCGTGGCGGATTTCGGGCTGGCCCTGCGTGAGCAGGATGCCGGGAAAGGGCCGCAATATGCTGGGACGCCAGCCTACATGAGTCCCGAACAGGCCCGTGGCGAGGGGCATAGGGTCGATGGGCGATCGGACATTTTCAGCCTGGGCGTGGTCTTCTACGAACTGCTCACGGGCAAACGACCGTTTAAAGCCGATTCCCAGGACGAGTTGCTGGATCAGATTACGAGCTTCGAGCCACGCCCGCCCCGGCAGCATGACGATCATATTCACAAGGAACTGGACCGAATCTGCCTCAAAGCACTGTCGAAGCGAGCCTCGGAGCGCTACTCGACCGCAAAGGACATGGCCGACGATCTGCGGCACTTTCTCGCCGAGCAAGCCGTCAACCAGCAATCCGAGGCTGCCGCCGGTTCTCCTTCGATCACCCCGGTCGTGCCATCGTCCTCGGCAGTGAGAGCGTCGGATATTGCCGTCACTCCCACCTCGGACCACCAACCAATCAAGATCGTGCCGAAAGGCTTGCGGTCGTTCGATGCCCACGATGCCGACTTCTTCCTTGAACTGCTGCCTGGTCCTCGTGATCGGGACGGGTTGCCCGACAGTCTTCGATTCTGGAAAACTCGCATCGAAGAAAAGGACGCCGACAACCCCTTCACCGTGGGCTTGATCTACGGGCCATCGGGCTGCGGGAAATCGTCGCTGATGAAGGCGGGGTTGTTGCCTCGACTGGCGGACGACGTAATCGCCGTCTACGTCGAGGCCACCGCTGAGGAAACCGAGCCAAGGTTGCTGAATGGCCTTCGGAAGCGTTGTCCTGCATTGCCCGGCAACCTGGGGCTGAAGGAGACGCTGGCGACATTGCGTCGTGGTCAGGGTATTCCCGTGGGCAAGAAAGTTGTCATCGTCCTCGATCAGTTCGAGCAATGGCTCCACGCCAAGAAGGAGGAAACGAACACTGAACTGGTGCAAGCCCTGCGGCAGTGCGACGGTGGGCGGGTGCAGTGCGTCGTTATGGTGCGGGATGACTTCTGGATGGCGGCGACCCGCTTCATGCGGGACTTGGAGGTTCGACTCGTCGAAGGCCAGAACTCGGCGGCCGTCGATCTTTTCGACTTGGACCACGCCAGGAAAGTGCTGGCGGCGTTCGGGCGTGCCTTCGGCAGGTTCCCCGAAATCAGTGGCAAGGACCAAAAGGAGTTCTTGAAACAGGCCGTGTCGGGTTTGGCCCAGGAAGGCAAGGTTATCTGCGTGCGACTGGCCCTGTTTGCGGAAATGATGAAAGGCAAGGCATGGACGCCAGCCTCATTGAAGGCGGTCGGTGGCACCGAGGGCGTCGGTGTCACGTTCCTTGAGGAGACGTTCAGTGCTGCCACGGCTCCACCGGAACATCGCTATCACCAGAAAGCAGCGAGGGCCGACTTGAAAGCCCTGTTGCCGGAAATCGGCAGTGACATCAAGGGCCACATGCGGTCCTACGCCGAGTTGCTGGAAGCGTCGGGCTATGGAAGCCGTCCCAAGGATTTCGATGACCTGATCCGCATTCTTGACAACGAAATCCGGCTCATCACGCCCACCGACCCCGAAGGGAAGGACGCAAACAGCGATTCCGTTCTCCAGACCAAGCCAGGGCAGAAATACTACCAACTGACCCATGATTATCTTGTCCATTCGATCAGGGAATGGCTGACGCAAAAGCAGAAAGAAACACGCGGAGGCCGAGCAGAACTTCTGCTGGCAGATCGTGCTGGCGTCTGGAACGCTCGCCCGGAGAATCGGCAACTGCCATCGCTACGGCAATGGCTTCAGATTCAATGGTTGACGCAGAAGAAGAACTGGATGCCGCAGCAGCGAACGATGATGCGTCGGGCAGGCAAGTATCATGCGGTGCGGGGGATGACTCTCGGTCTGCTACTGGCCGTCGTCACGCTCACTGGGCTGACGATTCGCCAACAGGTCGTCGAACAGCAACAGGCAGCCTACGCTGTTGGATTGGTGGACTCGTTGATGACGGCGGATATTGCTCGGGTTCCCGCTGTCGTCTCTGACCTGACAACTTACCGTAAGTGGGCCGATCCGCTACTCATAACCAGACTTGCCGCAGCCGAGAATGGTTCCCCAGAGAAACTGCACTTAGCTCTCGCACTGCTGCCAGTTGATAACAGCCAGACCGATTTTCTGATCGAACAACTGCAGGTCTGCACGTTGGAGCAGTTGCGCGTATTGCGAATCGCATTGTCGCCCCACAAGGCCAAGCTCACGGATGCGTTGTGGCAAGTTGTGCAAGACAAATCACAGGACGCCCCCCGTCGCTTTCAGACGGCAGCCGCCTTGGCGGAATACGCCCCCGACGACGAGCGTTGGCTGGAAGCGGCTCCGTTTGTCGCCCAGCATTTGACGAGTGCCGTTTCGTCCGTGCATCTGGAGCCGTGGCGGAAACTTTTCCAACCGGCCAGCAAGGAATTGACCAGTCCCCTGACAGGCATTCTCGCTGACCGTACCCGTTCGGAAAAACAACGGGATGCAACCGCTCTTGTGCTGTCTGACTATTTGCGGGACCAACCGTCCAAACTCACCGATGCCATTCTCGTGGCTGATGACTTGGCCGAGTTTTCCCTGTTGATCGCTGTACTGAAGCCACAGGCCGCAGCCGTACATCAGCAATTGCTCGATGAGATGCAGGCGGTGATGCCCGACCAACTTGCGAAAACCAATGCGCATCTGTCAGAAAACGACCAGCAACTCCGAGACGATCACTGGAAACGGCAATCGCTGGCGGCGGTGACACTCGTGCATCTGGGATATGCTGACGAGGTGTGGTCGCTGCTGACGTTCAGCCCCGACCCTTCACTCAGAAGTCTCGTCATTCATCACCTCGGAGAACTCGGGACCGATCACATCACGCTTGCAGCCCGGTTGAAGATGGAAAGCGAAGTCTCGATTCGCCGGGCGTTGATTCAAAGTCTGGGTGGTTTGGATTCAGCCCGCATCCCACCGGCTGATCGTCACCGCATCGTCGAGCAGTTGCAGACGTTGTACGTCAACGACCCCGATCCCGACATCCACAGTTCGGCCTCGTGGGCGTTACGAAAATGGGGCGTGGCGTTATCGGAATTGCCTGTCGGCGACCCAGGTCTAACCGAAGAACAGAAACCACGAATTGCCAAGCTCGCTACCGAAGTCGAGGATATCCGGCAACGCATTGCGGCCTCTGGGCAGGAACTTCCTGCACGACAGGCAGCATGGGAACAGCAACTGCGAGAGCAGCCAGCGGCTTTACCACCGTCTCTCAGCGAAGGGCTGGTGTCCCACTACCCGCTCGATGAAACAGCAGACACGGAAACTGCCAACGCTGTCGAGGGTCAACCGGGTGGCGTGTATGCGGGACCGGGCCAACCTGAATGGTTGCCGGGCGTGGTGGGTCATGCGGTGCGATTGAATGGCAAGGGGGGGCATTTCGCATGCGGCGAAGCGTTTCACCCCGAGCGGACGGATTCATTTTCGTATGGATGTTGGTTCCTTGCCGAAGCGAAGAATCGAGGTGAGTTGTTCGGCAAGTTCAATGATTCCGATAGACAAGGATTCTGCGTCAATGTCGATCCGGGCACGAATTATATCTTCTGCGAATGGTATCACGATTTCCCAGATAATGCGTTGCTCGTGAGAGCAATAGTAACGGAGCTTGTCGGTTGCTGGCACCACCTCTTCGTGACCTATGACGGTACTTCGACCGCAGCGGGCGTGAAGGTCTACGTTGATGGCCACCTCGTTCTCACCAGAGTCGATTGGGACTGCCTTTCGGAGAGCATTCAGACTTCCACACCATTGCGAATTGGCTACCGTGGTAAGACATTCCCGTTTCAAGGGACAATCGACGATGTGCGGATTTACAATCGTCGTGTCAGCGATCACGACGTTCGGATGTTGTTTGAATCGGGCCTGCGTGCTTTAGCGGGCGTTCCTGCTGAAACACGCACTTCTGCGCAGCAGGCGTTTCTGGCGGCAGCGTACCGTTCACAGGATGAACCGCTGCAACGCTTGGAAAGTCAACTTATAGCGGCAGGGACGGCATTGAGTGATGCCCGCTGGAATGACGTTCGCCGCTGGTACGTCAATGGTCAGGGACAGACGATGATGGTGGTGGTGGTGGTCCCCAATCCTGCGGCGGACAGAATCAGCCAAATCGCTAACCGCACTGCGATCTCCAGCCACGAAGTGACCGTGGCCGAATATCGCAGGTTTCGAAAGCAGCAGGGCATTGACAGAAATGTTGCTCCAACGGACGACTGCCCGGTTCATTGGGTGAGTTGGTACGCTGCGGCGGAATACTGCAATTGGCTTTCCAAGCAGGAAGGGGTTCCCGAGGATCAGTGGGTCTATCAGCCGAACGCTAGCGGCCAATATGCTGACGGCATGAGGATCAAGGAGAACTCGTCGGATCTGCTGGGGTATCGGTTGCCGACTGAAGCGGAATGGGAATCCGCCTGCCGAGCGGGTGCAAGCGGATCGTATTGTTTTGGCGAGCCGCTCAATCTACTGAAGCATTATGGCTGGTATGGGGCGAATTCTTCAGGTCGTAGCTATTCGGTGGAGTCCCTGTTGCCCAATGAGGCTGGGTTATTCGATTTGCTCGGCAACGTGCAGGAGTGGACTCAGAGTCCGTACAATGGCCCAATGTCACCGGTCAACACTGGCAATGTCCGTGTGTTGCGTGGCGGCTCGCTCTACGATCAACCGTCAGTCATGCGTTCTGCCAACTGGAATACCGACGTGCCGACATACCAGCTCACCTTCTACGGTTTTCGTGTGGCGAGGACTGTTCGGCTTGATTTGGCCAATTCAAGCGATGTGTCGGACTGAGCGTCCCAAGTTGACTTCATTTTATTCAGCTTAGCCTTTTCCAGCGAGCAGTCGGCTTCTGGGCGGGCTTCCTCACTGCCACCAAACAGTACCGCTCCCCCCGAAGTTCGTAAGTCGCCCGGCTCGTCGTTGGTTCGTCGGGCTTCAATGCTTGGTTGGCGATGTGGCGGTAGGTGTTGCGGCTGATTTCCAGATGGAGCACGGTCGGCAGCGGTTTCTTTTCCGTTACTTCTTGCCGATGACCGTCGAGTGGCCCGCCGAAGAACCGAATGGATTTGGGCATGGTTCGATCCCTCCGTGGAGAAAAGCGTGCATTTTACCGGCGTGCGGTCCTGGTGCCAGCCTAGCCCTCGGTGGCCTGGTTGCACGGAAAGTAGATTGGTCGTAAGATGACGTGACGGACGACTAAGCGAAGGGCATCTCGGCACAGCCGGGAGGCTCGTTGAAAAGTAAGCCGACCAGGACGACCACTCCGATGGGATGTTCGTCCTGGTCGGCTTTTTTGTTTTCAGGGATGCGACGATTTCAAAGCTTGGTGCAGGTGTTTCAGCTGGCGGGAGAATTGGGACGAGGGATTGACGATGCCTAAACCGCAGACGGACGAAGCGCTACACGAACAGCGAGATTGGCTGCTTGTTACGCTTTCAAGCATTGGCGATGCCGTCGTCACCACGGATTTTGAAGGGCGTCTGACGTTCCTGAACCCGGTCGCTGAGTCTTTGACGGGATGGACGCTGCAAGAGGCCCTGGGGCAACCGCTCGGCAGCGTGGTCCGCATCATCAACGAAGAAAGCCGCCAGCCGGTTGAAATTCCTACGGTTGAAGCCTTGCAAGAAGGCCGAACCGCCAAACTGGCGAGCCATAGTCTGCTCATTGCCAAGGACGGCACGGAACGACCTATGAGCGACAGTGCCGCTCTGATCCGTAGTGACACGGGGGAAGTCGAAGGTGTCGTGCTGGTTTTTCGGGACATCGCCGACCGTCGGAAGACGGAACGGGCGCTAAATAAAGCCCTTACCTACGCCGACGACATCATAGCCACGCTTCGAGAACCGTTCGTGATTCTCGACGGCGACTTGCGAGTTAAGACGGCGAACCGTTCCTTCTACGACTCGTTCCACGTCTCGAAGGAGGAAACGGAAAATTGCTTGGTGTACGACTTGGGTAACGGCCAGTGGGACATCCCTGGCCTGCGGACGTTGCTCGATGAAGTGCTTTCCCGCAATCAATCCGTTCACGACTTCGAGGTTGAGCACTCCTTCCCGACGCTTGGTCGAAAGACCATGCTGCTTAACGCTCGGCCGTTTCCACCTGATTCCAAACACCCTGAGTTGATCTTGCTCGCCGTGGAAGACGTTTCCGCCTTGCGAGAGCGGGCCGACGAACTGGCCGATGCCAGCCGCCGCAAGGACGAGTTTCTGGCGATGCTCAGTCATGAGCTTCGCAACCCGCTCGCCGCCATCTCGAACGCCGGGCAGCTTCTTGGTCTTCAGAAGAACCAGGACCAACTCCAGCGGAAAACTCGCTCGATCATCGAACGTCAAGTGGGACAGTTGACTCGCCTCGTTGATGACTTACTTGAGGTGTCCCGCATCACGACCGGAAAAATTCACCTTGTGCAGGAACGGATCGACCTGAACGGCATCGTGGCAAATGCGGTCGAGACGGTTCACCCGTTCATCGGGCAACGCCGACATTCGCTCAAGGTGTCGGTACCGCCTCAACCTATTTGGCTGTTTGCCGATGCCGCCCGGTTGGAACAGGTAGTCGTGAACTTGCTCACCAACGCCGCCAAGTACACCGACGAAGGCGGTCACATTTGGCTGTCCGTCCAGCAAGACGGTGACGAGGCGGTGCTTCGGGTGCGGGATTCGGGAGTAGGGATCGCCCCCGAATTGCTCCCTCACGTCTTTGATCTTTTCACGCAGGCCGATAGATCACTTGACCGTTCGCAAGGCGGATTAGGGATCGGACTGTGCTTGGTGCAACGGCTGGTGGAGTTGCACGGGGGCAAGGTAGAGGCTTGCAGCACGTTGGGAAAAGGCAGCGAGTTTGTCGTGCGTTTGCCAGTCGTGCCGAGTTCCGTAACGCCTCCATCGCCGTCCACGGAAAAGGCCCATCCGACCGGCACTTCGTTGCGAGTGCTGGTCGTGGATGACAACGTGGATGTGGCCCAGACCTTGACCATGTTGCTGGAAGCGGCGGGGCATCATTTCCAAACGGCTCATGATGGCCCAAGCGCACTAGAAGCGGCCCTCGACTACCGGCCCGATGTGATGCTGCTCGACATCAGCTTGCCGAGGATGGACGGCTACGAGGTAGCGAAGAATATGCGTCAGCAGCCGGACCTCAAACATATCGTGTTAGTCGCAATGAGCGGGTACGGGCAGGAATCTGACCACCGACGTTCGCAGGACGAGGGGTTCGATCACCACCTGGTCAAGCCCTCCGATTTCGGCAAGTTGCAGCAAATCCTGGCGACCGTCAAGGTGAAGTGATGGTTCATCGGCGTTCTCCTTGTTTGTTGAAATCGTCCTGACGTTGCACGGCATAAGGATTGTTCGTAAGATGGCGTGACGGAAGACTAAGCGAAGGGCATCTCGGCACAGCCGGGAGGCTCGTTGAAGAGTAAGCCGACCGGGACGACCACTCAGAAAGGGTGTTCGTCCTGGTCGGCTTGTTTTGTTTTCCGGGATCGAAAATGGGGCGGAACACGAGTCGAGGAGGGTTTGTCGTTACCAATGCAGCAGATGGACGAAGAGTTGCATGAGCAGCGTGAGTGGCTACGTGTTACGCTCTCAAGTATTGGCGAAGCGGTCATCACCACCGACACCGAGGGGCGGGTGAAGTTCCTGAACCCGGTGGCTGAATTCTTGACCGGCTGGACGCAAGCGGACGCAGGCGGGAAGTCGCTGGACATCGTTCTCAAGGTCGTCCATGAAGAAACTCGCCGCACGGTCGAGAACCCGGTCATCCGAGCCTTGCGGGAGGGGGTCGTGCTGGGGCTGGGCAACCACACGCTGCTGATTGCCAAAGACGGCACAGAGCGTCCCATCGACGACAATGCGGCTCCGATCCGCAATGCCAAAGGCGAAGTCGCCGGGGTCGTGCTGGTTTTTCGAGACGTGAGCGAACGCAGGCGGCAAGAACATCAGGTGCAGGACGCCCTTGCCTACGCCGACAATATCATTGCGACTTTGCGAGAGCCGTTCGTGGTCCTCGACAAGATCCTGCGGGTTAAGACGGCGAACCGCTCCTTCTATCAGAACTTCCACGTCACGCCGGACGAGACGCAGGACCGCTTCATCTTCGACTTGGGCAACGGCCAATGGAACATCCCCCGCTTGCGGACGTTGCTGGATGAAGTCCTGTCCGACAACCATTCCGTCCACGACTTCGACGTGGAACATGACTTCCCGGCGATTGGCAAGAAGAACATGCTGCTCAACGCCAGCCGATTCCCTCCAGAATCCAAAGATCCTGACTTGATCCTGCTTGCGATAGAGGACATCACCGAACGCAAGCGGACGGAAGACGAGTTGCGACGAAGCGAACAACGCCAGCGGTTCATACTCGATTCGATGCCGGACAAAATCTTCACCGCCAAGCCCAACGGTGACGTTGACTACGTCAACCCGCAATGGATCGAGTTCAACGGCCTGCCATTCGAGCAAATCAGCGGTTGGGGCTGGAAGCAGATCATCCACCCCGACGACGTGGCCGAGAACGTCCGAGCTTGGCAACACTCTATCGACTCCGGCGAGCCATTCCAGTTCGAGCATCGCTTTCGGCGTGCCGATGGTGAGTACCGATGGCACGTCAGTCGGGCGGTGCCGATGCGGGGCGAGGCGGGCCGGGTCTTGATGTGGATTGGCTCAAACACTGACATTCATGACATCAAGCAGGCCGAGATGGTGTTGCAGGACTCCGAGATTCGATTTCGGCGGCTCTTTGAAGCGGCCAAAGACGGCATCCTCATCCTCGACGACCATACCGGGAAAATCATCGACGCCAATCCATTCATGAGCGAATTGCTAGGCTACTCGCACGACGACTTCTTGGGCAAGGAACTTTGGGAGATCGGCCTGTTCGGCGACAAATCGGCAAACGAAGCCGCTGTTCTGGAACTGCAAGAAAAAGGCTACACTCGATACGAACATTTACCTCTTGAATCCAACGTGGGGCGACGAGTCGAGGTCGAGATTGTCGCCAACGCCTATCGAGAGGACCATCGTAGCGTGATCCAATGCAACATTCGGGACATCACCGAACGCTCTCGCATGGAACGGAAGATGCAGGAGCAAACGGAAGCCTTGGCCGACCTGCATCGCCGCAAGGACGAATTCTTGGCGATGCTCAGCCACGAACTTCGCAACCCGCTCGCCGCCATCTCGAACGCCGGGCAACTTCTTCGCCTTGAGAAAAGTGAAGACAAACTCCAGCAAAAAACCCGCACGATCATCGAACGTCAAGTGGGACAATTGACTCGCCTCGTGGATGACTTGCTGGAAGTGTCCCGCATCACGACCGGACGAATCCACCTCATTCAAGAACGGATCGCCCTGAACGGCATCGTCGCAAATGCAGTCGAGA
>Ga0265314_10001228_pt1 | contig 29347 bp, 22 predicted proteins | sample 4126metaG_FD_203106 | JGI IMG/M metagenome (GOLD analysis project Ga0265314, IMG submission 203106) | Rhizosphere microbial communities from Carex aquatilis grown in University of Washington, Seatle, WA, United States - 4-1-26 metaG | ecosystem: Host-associated > Plants > Roots > Rhizosphere >... | reverse complement strand
CCACGGCCACGGCGAGCAAGCTATTGCGGACGAACAAGGCCGACGGCTTCGCACTGGCTGAGAACGACTTCAGCCAGTGGCACCACGGCCACGGCGAGCAAGCTATTGCGGACGAACAAGGCCGACAACTTCGCACTGGCTGAGAACGGCTTCAGCCAGTGACACCACGACCACGGCGAGCAAGCTAATGCAGCGAGCAAGACCAACGGCTTCGCACTGGCTGAGAACGACTTCAGCCAGTGCCACCACGGCCACGGCGCGCAAGCTATTGCGGACGAGCAAGGCCAACGGCGGCACAGGTCGCAGACGGTTCTGCTCCTTCTATTATGGAGAAGCCTCAATATAAGGAAAAGACCCAGCGGCGGGAAGACTCATTTAGGCCGCGCGGGTGAGCGGAGCGCACCATGCCCAAGGCAAAGCCCAAGCACCATCATTCGGCCAAGCATCTGTCGAAGTCCGATCCGATCATGCGCGCGCTGATCCGCGCACACGGACCTTTTACGCTCGCGCCCGACCCGATGCGCGCGCCCTTTCAGGTACTCGTGCAGGCCGTCGCGAACCAGCAACTGAACGGCAAGGCCGCGGCGACGATTCTGGGGCGCTTCGTGGCGCTCTTTCCAGGCAAACGTTTTCCTGCGCCGGAGGACATCGCGTCGGTCACCGACGACCAGATGCGCGGCGTAGGATTTTCGCGCGCGAAGGTTGCGTCGATCCGCGACATTGCGGCGAAGACCATTGAAGGCGTGGTGCCTTCCATGCGGCGCATCGTGAAGATGGAAGACGATGAGATTGTAGAGCGCCTGATCGAGGTGCGCGGCGTGGGGCGCTGGACGGTCGAGATGCTGCTGATTTTTAAGCTGGGCCGGCTGGACGTTTTGCCCGCGGACGACTTTGGCGTGCGGAACGGCTTTCGCGTCGCCTACAAATTGAAAGAGATGCCGCACAAAAACGTGCTGCTCGAACACGGCGAACGCTGGCGTCCGTTTCGCAGCGTGGCGTCGTGGTATCTGTGGCGCGCGGCGGACCAGTCGAAGAAGAAGTAATGCTGGATAACGGAAAACAACAAACTCAATACGACAAGAACCAAGAAACGCATAAACCGAAAACGACGGACGGTATTAGACGGTAATAATTTCTCAGAGCATTTTTGCATCCTAATAACGGCGCACGGAGGAGCCGAGCTCCTCCGTGGCACACACAAATCGCAAGCTATTGCCGCGCGGTTCGCCAGTGGAGAAGTACTGGCTGCATACCGTCCCAGCCAGTGGGACCAAGCCAATCGTCCACCGACTCAGCGCAAGCTCTTGCGATTACTCGCCGATGTAGCGTTCGATTTCTTCGCGCGTGAGCGTGAAGAGGTCCGTGCCTTTGGTCACCGCGCCCAGGCTGACCAGACATTCGGTGAAGAGTTCGCGCGTGCGCAGTTCCAATTCCTGCATGCCGAGATTCGTCATGCATTTGAGAATGTGCTGGCCCTTGCGGACGTGCGTGCGTTCGTCGGAACGAATGAAGTCGGAGACGTGCGCGACGACCGAATCGTTGCGCTTTTGGGCTTCGTCGATCAACTGCCCGATCGTTTTAATCACCGCGACTTCGCCGAAGAGATTGATTTCGGTCATCGCGTACGCGGCTTCCATCGGCCCGCGGCAGGTGCTGCTGGTGAGGCGGTTGGGCAATTCGAACGGATCGTAGCCCAGCGTCTGCAGCGTCTTGTGACCGATTTCGGTGTGGCGCGTTTCGTCCCACGTGATGCGCGCGAGATGGTATTCGGCGAGGTAATCCTTAAAGCGGATGTCCCAGAGAAACGTGCCGAAGGCCTCAATCGCGTCGACTTCGTCGCGTTGCGCGCGGACAAAGCGCAGGCGTTCGTCTTCATAAGAATGTTCGGTGTAGCGCGGCGTGCCGTCGGCGACGGTGTAGTCGCCCGTGTTGCAGAACGTTTCGAAGCGACTGTCGCGCTTGGGCGCGGTCCCGCGTTCGTACGGCTTGCTGGAAATGCGCAGCGGTTCGGGGCGCGCCGCGCGCGGCTCGCTTCCCGTCACGCCGCCGATGCTCGCGAGCAGACCCGCGAGGTGCCAGCGCCAGGCTTCGAGGCGCGCTTCGTCGATCCCGCCATCAATGTACGCCGCGAGGGCCGCGTCGACCCACGGCAGCATCGCGTCATAGTCAAGCAGAATCTGCTTCATGATGCGAATCGAAGGCGCGTCGGTGACGGGGCAGGTGCGGTCGATGTGGTGGCGGTAGGCGACTTCGAGCGCACGGCCGAGGACCTGGTGCACGCCGACGAGCAATTCGGGCGTGTCCGTCGCGGAGAGCATTTCATCGATGAACGCGTCGATTTCCGGATCAGTGTAGGCATCGAGGGCGGTCAGGGCGACTTCCTGTTCGCTGAGGCGCTCGCGCAGGCGGCGGGAGGCGTCGGCGTGATAGAAAATGTGGCGGCCGGTTTCGAGCTTCACTTCGAAGTCGGGGATCGCGAGCGTCCATGAGCCGAGGCCGTGCATAAGGCGGCGCTCAAAGTAGAAAAAGCGCTGCAGGCGGCGCGAGTTTTCTTCGACGCTGAAGGCCCCGCCGATTTTGCGGGCATCGCGCGGGAACTTGTACGGATAAGCCATGCGGCGGGCCGCGGCGGCGGCGCGCTGCGCGGGGCGCGTGGCGGGCGCGATGGTGGCGCGGCTGACGGGTCCGGTGCTGGGTTTGAGGTGCGTGGCCATAAGTAGCTCCTTGAATGGGGGCTCAATTTCAGTGCGGAAAGAGTACGCCGCGCCGGGCCTTTGGACTACCTTGCGGTTGACTGGAACTGACTGTTTTTTAACATATGGGGGCGACATACAGACCAGCGGGGTTAAAAATGAAGCCGTTACGCCGCACGATCCGCTTCGAAGCCGTCACGCCCGCGCCGAACGAATCGTTCCTGTTTCGCGAGACGTTCACCCCGCGCATCGAAGTCCATTGGCACCACCATCCCGAGCTGGAACTGGTGCTGATCCGCAAAGGCCGCGGGATCCGCGTGAACGGCGACGCGGTCGAGCCCTTCCACGAAGGCGAGCTGTTTTTCTTCGGGGCGAATACACCGCACGCATGGCATGCGGACCCGCGCAAAGCGAAGCCCGTCGAGGCGGTGTTGATCCAGTTTCCGCCGGACTTCCTGGGGCCGGGCTTGTACGAACGCCCGGAATTTCGCAAGCTGCCAGCGTTCTTCGAGTATGGCCGGCGCGGACTGCTGATCGCGGGCCGCACGCGGGTGCGCATCGTCGAGCTGCTTTCGAAGATGTGCAAAATGCCGACGGGCTCGCTGGAGCGCCTGAGCGCGCTCTTTTCGATCTTCGCGCTGCTGAATAAAGGAAAGGATTTCGTGCCGCTCGCGCCCGCGCCTGTGGAGACCGCGCTGAACGTGCACGTGAACCGCAAGATCAACACGGTCTTCCGGTTCATTGACGAGAACCTGCGCGAGATGCCGCCGCAAACCGAAGCGGCCCGGCTGCTCAAGCTTTCGCCACAGGCCTTTAGTCGATTTTTCAAACGCAGCGTGGGCAAGACTTACATTGAATACGTGAACGAGCTAAAGATTGGCCTCGCCTGCCGCGAACTGATCGAGACGGAGCAGAGCGTGACCGAGATCGCGTACGGCGCGGGCTTTCAGACGCTTTCGAACTTCAATCGTCTGTTCTTCGCGCAAAAAAAGCTGACCCCGCGGGAGTACCGCAAAAAGAATCAGGTGTAGCAATCCCCTGGAAACGCGCTGAGCGAAGAATATTTCCAATGTTGGTTTGGACGTGCTAGACTCACTGATCAAGTGATTAATCCACCGGGGAATTAAGAGGCATGGCGCGCAAAAAGCAGAGTGTAAGACCGGCTCAAAGCACGGACCTGCGTTTCGGTGGAAAGCTGCGCAGCGAACAGCTTCGCGAACATGTGATGCAGCGCCTTTCGACGATGCAGGACGGCGAGAAGCTGCCCAGCGAACGCGCGCTGGCGCTTGAAACGGGTCTGAGTTTGCTCACCGTTAATAAGGTGCTCGCGAATCTGGCAACGCTGGGCTTGGTCTCGCGGCGGCAAGGCAGCGGGACATACGCGATTAAGGCGAACCCAGAGCTCGCGGGCACGCCGGGGAATTTTGCTGGAGCGCCGCCGGCCGGCCGAAGTCTGCGCCTGATCCGCTTCGTGGTGCGCGACCTGGGGGCGATTTCCGAACGCGGCACGACCCTGTACCTCGCGCAGTTTTACCGCGGCGTTTGTGAAGCCGCACGCGCGGACGGCGTCGAGGTCCTGCCCACGCCCTTCAGCATCGGTCCCGACAACGTCGAAATGCTGCCCGAAGATGCGTTCGCGCAACCGAACGTCGAGGGCCTGATTTTCGTCGAATGCGAGGTCCCCGACTACCGTCCGCTGTGGCGTTTTCTCGAGGGCGGAAAGCGCATCGTGGGCATGGAATTCGCCGCACCAGAGCAAGGCTTGTGTTCGGTGCTTTTCGACAACGTGAGCGGCACACGCATGATGACGGAACACGCTTTGAAACTGGGCCACCGGCGGCTGTGCTTCGTCGGACCGGATGGATACGTGGGCCAGCCGCTGGACGAACGCCTGGAAGGTTTTCGTACGGCGGTGCGTGAAGCGGGCTTGGCGCCGGAGGCGGGCCGGGTGATGCTTTCGAGTTACGCGGAGCGCTTCGCCAAAGTGCGCGCGATTTTGGCTGAGCCTGCCGAGACGCGGCCGACCGCATTCATCGGCTACAGCGATGCGTACTTGGAACAGGTGGTGCGTGCGGCGCGGGAATTGAATCTGAAGATTCCCGAGGACTTGAGCGTTGCAGGTTTTGGTGGCGGCTGGATCCAGGAGCCGCATGCGCCTTTAAAGGCCGACACGGTGGTTTTTGACGAAGTGGAGATGGGCCGCAAGGCCTACCGCCTGCTTAAAAGTGGGGCCAAAGGCGTGGTGAAACGCGAGCCGGCACGGGCTATATTTAATGGAAGTATGATGGCCCCTGGGGCGTATTAAATCATGCAAAGCATTCCGTATTAAGGATATGCGATATATTAATAAAGTGATTAAATCACATGTTTTGGCCCGGATGCCAGTGTATATATAAGGGTCGGAAACGGGACACGAATCTGGAGGGGACCATCGATGCGATACATGCTTCCTTTTATGTGGCTGGCGGCGGCGCTGCTGGCGCCAGGTCTGCTGAAGGCTGCGGAAGAGCAGATGCTCTGCGATTTTGAAAACGCGGGGAACCTGAAGCTGATTGAGGGGCGCGATAAGATTCAGCTCGTCACCGAGCACGCCACGCAAGGCAAGCAAGCGGGCAAGATACCTGGCCCCTTTAATCTGGTCGCGGGCGAGTGGACCGGTCTGCCGTCGGACTGGAGCGCTTACGATCAGTTCCGCATCGATATTTTTAATCCCGGCGAGCCAACGCAGCTTTCGTACTGGCTGGCCGACGACAAAGGCAACAGATATCAAGATCGGCACAACGGCGCGATGACGTTGAAGAAGGGGGCGAACACGTTTGTGATCCCCGTGGGCGGCCTATACCGCGACGAAAAGGGCAGCGGGTCGTTTCTCGATTCGAAAAAGATTAAGCAGCTATTGATCACCTTCCCCAAGAGTGATGCCGGGTTTTTCATCGACAACATCATGCTCTCAAAGGGCCCGGTGGGCGGCAAGGTGGAGACCAGGGTACTGGCAAACTTCGAAGCTGAAAAGGAAGCGGGACTGCATTTGGCAATTGAGGACTGGCCGGAAGACAAGCCTGGCAAAACGAAGATTTCGTGGGTCCCGGAGCATGTCACCGAAGGCAAGAAAGCGCTGAAAGTCGAATTCCGCCCCGAAGGCGGCGGCATTCTGTTTTCCAACTTAAGCGAGCCGGATTGGAGCGGTTTCGACAGCCTGGAGCTGGACTGCTTTAATCCGACAGACCACTTGGTGACGATCCAAGGCTGGGTGCGAGACGTGGAAGCCGCGCCATCGGATGAAGATTACTACAAGCGTCACAACCTGCAGATCAACGTCAAGCCGGGCGCCACCACGATTCGCCTCCCGGTGGGCGGGATGGTTCGCGGCGAAAAAGGCAGCGGCCAATTCCTCGATCCCCACAAAATGCTCAGCTTCTGCCTTACCTGCACGAACACGACATTGTTTTTCGACAACCTGCGCCTGGTGAAGGGCATTGCGGAAGTCCCGGTTGCGGGCCTGCACGCATTCGACTTCGGACCCAAAAATGGTCCAACGTTTCCGGGATTTACGGCGGTTACGCCGGAAAGCGCCTACGCAAAGCAGCAGGGCTTCGGTTGGATCGGCCAGCCACCAGCCGACGCGCGGAACTGCGAACATCCCGACGCGCTGTTCAGCGATTTTGTCCGCATGGGCAACGGCACGAGCTTTGGCGTCGACCTCCCGAATGGCGAGTACACGATTTACGCGGTGATCGATTCACTCGGCTACTGGGACTACATGCACTGGGGCCAGCGCAGCATCGAAGCCAACGGCGTCGAAGTAGTCAATGAGAAGGTGACTCCGGAAAAGTTCCTGAAGGATTTCTACTTCCGGCATCAGGACGCGGAAGATTTGCCGGGCGAGGATATCTGGCAAAAATATATTCAGCGCCAGTTCCAGCCCAAGATCTTCAACGCAAAAGTCGACAACGGGCAGCTTAAGCTCACCTTCAAGGGCGACACGTGGGGCTTGACGCTCTGCGCGCTGGTGGTCTATCCGGTGGCGCAGGCGGAGAACGGGAAGAAGTGGCTCGAAAATCTGGACCTCAAGCGCCGCGAAGATTTCTACAACTCGGTGGTGGAGGTCGTTCACAAACCGGACGCAAAGCCCGCGCCCAGCGCTGAAGAGAAAGCGGCGGGATACATTCTGTTCCGCCGCGACCTGGACACGGACGTGATCTATAATTCGGCGCCCGGCGGCCACCCCAGCGACACAAAGGAAGTAAAGTACGCTTGGGCCGCCTGCCCCGGCGAATATGCGGCCGGCGATTTTACCGTCTACCCGCTGAAGGATTGCGGCACGCTGACGGTGAAGAGCGGCGAATTGACGGGCCCGAACGGTGCGAAAATTCCGGCAGAGAATCTGCGCATTCGCTCCATCCACTATAAGTTCAAGCGCATCGGCGGCCGCATCACCAGCGCGTTTGAATACCGCCCGGAACTGCTGGTCGACTTCAAAGAGCAGACGCTGCCCCCGAATCTGACGCGGCGCTTTTGGGTTACCCTGAAAGTGCCTGACAACGCCGCGCCGGGAACTTACACGGGTAAACTGACGGTGGCGCTCGCGGGCGGCTCGCGGGAACTGCCGATTTCGCTGCGCGTCTATCCCATCACGCTCGACGAACCGGAGATGTCGTTCGGCATGTACGGTGGCTCGGGACCGACCGCCGGCTGGTGGCCCACGGATGTGATGGCGGCATTCCGGATTGACGAGCGCGTGGAAGAAGTCTTCCGCGACCAGCGTGAACACGGCATGACCGCGATGACGCCTCCCGCACCGAGCCTCCAAGGCTTCAATGGCGGCAAGGCGCAGTTCGATTATTCACACATCGATCGCGCGATGGATCTGCTGCACAAATACGGCTTCAAACGCATGTGCTTCACATACGCGAGCATGTTCCGCGTGCACGAAGGGGACGTGGAAGCGGAATGCCAGAAGGCGTACGGCATGCCGCTCGAGAAGGCGATCAAGCTGGCGTACGAAGAATTGGGCACGCATGCGAAGGAAAAGAATTGGCTGCCGATGGCCTGGGCGCTGGCCGACGAACCGCTGATCCACGGGATTTCGAAGGAAACCGTGATCAAAGTTTTCGAAGCGCACCGCAAAGCCGCACCGCAGATGCAATTCGTGAGCGAAGACGCGATGGGCGATCCGGCGCATTACGCGGTGATTCCGTCCATCGACATCGTCAGCGGAAACACGCCGCGCTACAAAGTCGCCGAAGCGGTGAAACAGAACAAGAGCCACTACTGGTTCAACAACATCGGCACCGACCGCATCACGTTCGGCTGGTTCCTGTGGAAGGCGCACAAGGAGTTGGGCGTCGAGGCGCTCTTCCAGTGGGGCTATAGCACGAACGCCGCGGATATTTACTACGACCTGGACGGCTCCGAGGGAGATTCGGGCGTGAGCTTTACCGCGAGCGAAGGCCAGCGCGCGCGCAGGCCGTGGGAAACGATTCGCGAAGGCGCGAACGATCACCGCTACCTGCAGACGCTCGCCAACCTGATCAAGAAGGCCGAAGCGGGCGGAAGCGCGGAAGCAAAAGCCAAGTCCGCCGAGGCGCTGAAGTTCATCGACCAGGTGATGACAAAGATCGACTTGGAGAACAAGAGCAAGAAGGTCTACACATTCGCTGAGTTGGATGGCTTTAAGCGCCAGCTCGCCGAATTCATCCTCGCCCTGCAGGCGATGAAATAGCGCGCGCAAAGTGCGCGTTATTTCCGGTAATGCTCAATGACGCGGTGAACGGTGCCATCCACGTCATTGAGCTCGCAGGCCACGCCGATTTTCTTGCATAGTGTTGCCAGACCGCCGCCGTTCTGCATGCCGTATAAAATTTCACGGGGCTCGATACCCAAGTCGCGGATCTTTTCCATCCAGACGCGGCCGGTAACTTTGTGGGTGTCCGAGAGGCAGAAGCGCAGCGCATTGAGACCGTAGGTTTCGTCGAAGTTCAGATCGTCGATAAATTTCTCATACTGAGCCGCAGATAATTCCGGCCTGGAAAGCGGCGGCCGCCAGCCCGAATGGAAAATCAGATCGCAGGCGCCGGAGAGTCCAGCCGCCGCGGCGGCTTCACTTAACGGTTCCGCGGATTCCGCGTGGAACTGGATCTGAAAGATGCCGCTCTCCAGATTTACGCGCAGCCCCTGCAACGAAAGATCTTTCGAGGAATGCTCCGGCCGCAATACGCGCGCGGAGCAACCCCAGCACGGGTTCGCGCCGCGATCGGTAAGGTCGAACCACGCGCTCGGCCCTTCTCCCTGGTCAACGAAGACCGGGACCGTGTCGGCGCGATTCGCATGCCAGATACGGTAGGATTGCCCCGGCGAGACGTCGATTCCGGCTTCGCGCCACTTGGGCCAGTACTGCGTCTTCTCGCGGCCTTCCATCGCGGCCAGCCAGCTCGGGACTTTCTCGTCGTTCTGGTCAAGACGGCAGCGTTCGAGTCGGAAGCGCCCGGGCGCAGTCGCCATGATCGCGTTGCCATTGCCGGAGAGTTTGAGCGGTGCACGCAAGCCCCAACTGGCCACGCGCCCGTTGCCCTTGGCGATCTGGCACGCGGCTTCGACGCGCATTGACGCCACACCGTCGGCCTGCGCGGGTTTTAGGCGCACGACGATCGTCGCCGGACCGGCCTTGCCGGTGGCGACGACACTGCCGTCGCCCACCACGCCGACCGCCGTGAAAACTGCGGGGTGCAGTTCAAGTTTTGCACGCTGCGGCACGGCCGGATCGATTGAAGTGGCGAGAGTCACAAACGCTTCAAGCGGCCCGACGAGCGGGCTGGCTCCGTTTACTTCGACTTTGTCCGCCAGAGATTTCTGGATGGTCCACTTCGCTTCACCCACGTTGAGGACGGCTTCCTTGTCGCCGCCTTTTAGATCGAGCAGATCCTTGGCGGAGGGCACCTTCTCAGCGTCGGTCTGTGCGCCGCCGGGCACGTACCAGTCTTGCGGAACGGTAGCGGGAGAATTTGGCGCCGCGGGTTTGGGCCAGTCGAGCGCTGCGGGTGCGGTTAACACGCCGATCGCGGTGGCCAGATCGCGAACCAGGTTTGCGCGCATGTCGGGCGTGCGAAAGCCAGCGTGCCCCGGCCAATTTTTAGACGGCAATTCGGCGAGAGAATTCGTGGCATCCGCACCGGCCTTCTTCACCATTTGCGCAAGCTGCGTTTTCAGGTCTTCATCTTTCGAAAAGCGGTAGGCCATCGCCACGGCGTAGGCAAACGATTCTGCGTCCTTGGCTTTCAAGCCCAGTTTGGCCAATGCCACGACGCGGTCTTTGAAACCTTGGTCGCCAGACAGCTCGGCGTACTCCCCCGCGGCGTTGAATAGCCCGAAACTCGGTCCATAGCCGAGGTCTTTGAGATCCTTCGGCGGAACCAGGCCACTCAAGTCGAGAGCTTTACGGCAGGCGTCGAGGTATTTTTTGTCGCCAGTGGTTTCATATTTCCACAAGAGCGCGTTGGCCGCCGAGCCCTGGCCGTCGCCGCCGCCCGAATTGCAAAGCCGCCCACCTTCGCCGCCGGCGTAATGGAAGGACGTGTCGGCGACGAGGTCGAGGCCATCGGCGATCACGCCATCGCCGGTCAGCAGATACAGAATGCGCTGCCCGACCGGATAGGAGCCGCGCAAGCCCACGTACGGACAGCCGAACGGCTGGACGTTGTGGCGATGGCAGCATCCCGCCGCAGTCCACCAGTTGGTGCAGTTCTCGAGATGCTGAGATGTGTGCACCATATTGGTGTCGTAATTTTCACGATTAAACGCGTCGCCCGCGTCGAAATATTTCCGGTCGAGCGTGCGTAGGAATTCCAACATCAAGATGTGACCGAAGCGGCCCGCGCCGTCGTTGAGCGCCCAGCCCCAGCGTCCATAATCATTGTCCCAGCGGTCTTCACGATGGATTTCACCGAAACGGTATTGAAAGAATCCATATTCAAGTTTGCCGTACCAGCGGAAGAGGTCCTGCGAAAAGAGATAGAAATCCAAGCGCCGCCGCGTGGAGGCGTCGAAGGCGGCAAAGTCGCCGCTGGTCTGCTCCGGTGCGAGCGGCCCAAGCGCGAGCGAATTGGAATACCACGCCGGTGGCGCGACGAGCAAGGCGCGCGCAGCCAACCCCTTCACCGCGGCAGGCGCGTCGCCTTTCGTATCGGCAGCATTGAAATTCAGCACAAAATCGTGACTCTTGGCGAGGCCGCGCGCAGCGTACTTGGCGTACTTCAACATATCGTCAGGCTTGCGCGGATCGCCACTCTCGCCCACGGCCCACTCGCGCGAATATCGGCGCAGATCCCACACCCCCGCGCTGCGCGGCCAGAAATCGAGCCACGCCGAACCATTTTCCTGCGTGATGGCGCATGGGCGGTTCTCCCACCCCTGCCGGATCGCGGCGAAGCCGCCCTGCACTGGCGCCCAGCAGAGCCGCGATGCGGGCGAGACAGTGGCGAGTGCCCCGGCAGTACCGCGCAGTTCGACGCCGGGTTCCAAAATCAGCGTGCCGGTTGCGCCCGCGCGGCCAGGCCATTCGACGCCCCAGCGCGCGATGAAATCACAGTCAGGCTCACCGGAAAAAACGATCTGATGCTGACCGATGACGAGAGCCGTTCCTTTATAGAAGCTCACGCGCATCGAAAATGGAATGCGCCTCGGTGGGTCGCGCTGCTTGACCTCTTCCGGCAGCGTCGCCCCGAAGCTAGGCAGCAGCACAAAGCCGCGAATCAGCACGGTTGCGCGAATCGGGCCGGGCGCTTCAACGCTCAGGGATTCGATCTGCACTTTGCCCGTCTCGTGCTTGGCGTCCAGGTCGGAGAGCACGTAACGATGGGCGGTGAGGGCCTGGGCGTTCGCGCCTTCAACGATTCGCAGCGTTTCGATATTCAGACGCGCGGGCTTGCCCGCAACAACGACCGCTTTGCCGCCGAATGAAAGCTCGTCAACGACGCCCGCGCCTGCCTTTTGAATTTTCCCCTCCATGCCACCGCCGCTGATCTGCACATCGACGCCATTAAGCTTTGCGGTGACGCCGTCGACCACGATCGCGCGCTTGACGCCTTCGCCGAATTCAAGCTGCAGATTTTGCGCGGACTTGGGCGCAATCAACGCGTCGACCAGCGCCCATTTGATGCTGCCATCTGGCCAGACCGCAAGGCGCGCGACCTGGCAGGGAATTTCCTGTTTGTCCGCCAGCAGGCGCACCTGCTCGATAGACTTAAGTGCGCCCTGCGGAAAGGGGATGCCGCCACACACGGGGACGATTTCCTCGACCGAGCCAGCGGGGAAATCCACACGAAGTGGAAGCTGTTCGGCGGCGGCAACAATTGCGCCACACCATAGCACCAGGCTTGTTAAGAAAATTCGCAGCATGCGGGCCTCCAAATTCAGATCAATTCTCGATCACCAGATGCCTGTAAATCCTTGCGGCGGCCATACTAGCCATACACCGCACAAATGAAACGCGCGCCAGATTGCATCGCAAGGCTGCGTCCAGGGATCGGGCGCGCGGGATTACTTCCGGCTTGACGCGTTGTGGCTTCACGATAAGGTCACAAAGTGAACGTAGATAGGATTCATCGATCGTGAAGAGTCAGGACCAAAAACTGCTCTTGCTCGTGCAGGCCCTTTCCGAAGACGAAGGGCTTTCGCAGCGCGATTTATTTCTGCGCCTGGGCATGGCGCAGGGGCTGGTCAATCGCTATCTCAAGCGCCTCGTCCAAAAAGGCTGGATCAAACTCTCCACCGCCCCACCCAAGCGCATGCTCTACTGGCTGACGCCCAAAGGCCTGCTGGAGAAATCCAGGCTGACCTACGAATTCGTGACGTTCACCTACACGCTGTATCGTGAAGCCCACCGCAATTCGTCGAACAAACTCCACGAGCTGGCCCAGAAAAAGCATGCCAAGCGCGTCGTGATTTACGGTGTGGAGCCGGTGGCGGAAGTGGCGGCGCTTTCGTTTGGAGAGAACAAGCTCAAGCTGGCGGGCATTGTCGATGAAGACGCAGCGGGACAATCGTTTCTCAAGCACAAGGTCGGCGGGGTGGACGATCTGGACCACCTCGATTTCGACGCGATTTTGTTCTGCAAGCATTCGCGCCGCGACGACAAGATTCTGCTGAAGCTTCTCGAGACCAAGGGACCCGTTGTGAATTTGTTTGAATAGGGTAGCGGATATGGCAGCCATTGAGCCTGATGCGGTCCACGTGTACGAACCGATGCGACAATGGTCGCTGGGCTTGCGCGCGTATCCGAAAATGGCTCGTGACCTTTGGCGGGCGCGCGACCTATTCTTCCAGTTTGTGCGCCGCGACATTTTATTGCGCGCACGGACTTCTTTTTTTGGCGTGCTCTGGTCGGCCGCGCATCCGCTTGGGCTGCTAATCACCTTTGTATTGCTGCGCCGCGCGGGCATTGTGAACCCTCACGCCGGAGGTGTGGAGTACGCGGCTTTCGCCGGTCTTGGTGTGATCCATTGGTCGCTCTTCTCCGGACTTTTGACACAAGCTGCAGGCAGCCTGGTTGGCGCAAGCAACCTGATCGTGCGCGCGCGCTTCCCAAGTGAAGTTCTCGTTCTCGCAGCCTGTATGCGTGTTTTGGTGGATTGGCTCTTTGGATTGGTTATTTTGGCCACACTTTTCGTCTGGCTTGGCGTAACTCCAGCCTGGACCGTGGTGCTCGCGCCACTATCCCTTTTACCACTGATATTCCTTGGCGTTGGGCTTGGGCTCCTGCTCGCATTAGGCGCGCTTCCGCTGCGCGACGTCCTACATGCCCTGCCTCTAGTGTTGACTCCGCTTTTATTTCTTTCGCCGGTTTTTTACGAATTGCCAAGCGGTGGGGTTTGGGAATGGGTGCGCATTTTCAATCCCATTTCGGTTTCATTCGAAGCATTGCGCGGACTGACCTTCGCAGGCACCCTGCCGGATCCGGCCCTGTTTGGATTCTGGCTTGCCGCAAGCGTATTTGTTTGCCTTGGTTCGTGGCGCGTGTTCAATCTCGTGATTCCAAAAATTCCGGAATACGCTTCATGAGCGCCACCGACTACGTGCTCCGCGCCGAAGCGCTGGGTAAAAAGTATTGCAAGGAATTTCGTCGCGGCGTCACCTATCTTGGATTTGATCTGCTGCGCAGCGCCATCGGCTTGGGAGCCAAGGCAAGCTTGCGGGAGAAGGAATTTTGGGCATTGTCCAATTTGTCCTTTGAAATCCGCGCGGGCGAATGTCTCGGCGTCATCGGCGCCAATGGTGCGGGTAAATCAACTCTGCTGAAAATTCTGGCGGGCATTGTGGAGCCTACACAAGGACGCGTGGAAATTCGCGGGCGATCGGCGGCTTTGATTGAATTGGGCGCAGGTTTTCACCCCGACCTGACGGGTCGTGAAAACATTTACCTAGGAGGAGGCGTGCTGGGTTTAAAGCGCCATGAAATTGCCTCTAGATTCGACGAAATCGTGGCGTTCGCGGATCTGGGAACGTTTATCGATTCGCCCGTACGATTTTATTCGACAGGCATGTATATGCGCCTGGGCTTCGCTGTAGCTGCACATTGCAATCCCAACCTCCTGCTCATCGACGAGGTTCTGGCTGTGGGGGACTCCGCATTTTTCGTGAAATGCCTGAACCGGCTCAGTGTTTTAAAAGGTCAAGGCACGGCGATCGTTGCGGTTTCCCACGACGAAATTGCAATGCGGCGAGTTTGCAACAAATGCCTGCTTCTGAAAAATGGTAATGTCGAATGTCTCGCCACTCCCCACGAGGCGTACCAAAGGTACCAGGCGATTGCCCAAACCACTCCTATCAGTTCCTTGAACGAATCCGGCGACGGCTTAATCCGGGTTGCGCGAGTCGAGGCGCCTGAAAGCGCAGTAACGGGAGACCCGCTCGAGGTGCTCGTTCATTACGAGGTTCCCAAAGGCAGCATTGAAGGCGCGCACTTCGAGTTAAATGCCTTTAATGCACAGGAGGAATTGGTCGCTATTTTTGGCACCCTCTCGCTTGGCAAGCGGCTACCGACTTTGCAAGGGCGCGGTTTACTGCGCATTGGTTTTCCATCGGTGCATCTCACCCCGGGGGCGTATCGACTCGCAGGGGGATTCGTGGCTGCCGATGGGCTGGGCATCCACAATTGGAGCGCGTCGTTATCCCGGCTCGTGGTTTCGTCACCGCTGCCCTTGCAGGGAAAATGCTGGCAGCCCGCGGAATTCAAAATCGAGGGATCGCCATGTTAGGATGGGGAATCGTGCGCTTCCTGTCGCGCAAGAAAAGTGAATTCAAACATGCCTTGCTAATGCGCTTCGGCCCGCGCGACGCGCGTAAGAAACTGGAACCGTTGCCTGGCAAAAGCTTCAACATGCGCCTCGATACCCACGAATTAGTGCAATGCGGCATATATCGCTGGGGTGCCTGGGAGTGGGAAACCACCGAATTGCTCGGCAAGATATTGTGTCCCGGCGACACGTTTGTCGATATTGGCGCTCAGGTCGGCTACTTTGGGCTTTTGGGCGCCACGCTGGTTGGGCCTACAGGCGCGGTTCATGCTTTCGAGCCTTCGCCCGGTTCACAGAAATTTTTTCGGCGCAACCAATCCTCCAACAATTTCAAACAATTACATCTCCACCCGATTGCGCTCTCGAACATTTCGGGCAACACCACCCTGTTTCTGCGTTCCAACGGCCAGCGCGGCGGTGATTCTTTCGATGGGGCGCCGACCGAAGAACGCGTCCAGGTTCGAGTGTTGCGCTTCGAGGATGCGATCAAGGAACTTAGTATCGATACATCTCGAATTCGCTTAATCAAAATAGATGTTGAAGGCGCCGAAACGCGGGTGTTGGATGGCATGGCGGATTTATTAGCTTCGCCTAACGCGCCTGATTTTATCTTTGAAATTAATATCGCGTGCCTACATGGACTTGGTACATCGCCTGAGGAGTTGAAGGGACGCTTTCTCGATGCCGGCTTCCGTGTTTTTGAACTCACTGGGCGTTTCGAGCGTCGCGAAGTCGACCGAAATACTCCTCCTCACAATATCGTGGTTAATTGCTGGGCTTCAAAGCGAGGTCCTTTTTGATGCAGCGCACGAGTCTGTTTAGGCGCGCGTGGTCCTGGCTGATGCGATCTCTGCATCAGTTAGCCTTGCATACTTATGGCATTAAAAAACTACTTCCTATTGACCTGAAGGATCGAGTTAAACTCTGGCTGCTCTGGAAATCGTACCAGGGCCCAATGACCAATCCTTCGAATTCATTGGCCAACGCCAAAGGCAGAGAAGGTGTAAATCTGTTTGGTTTCCTGGAACGTTCGACGGGCCTAGGCGAAGGCGCTCGCGCCAACGTGCGGGCACTGAGGGGAACCGGGATTCTCGTGGAACCGATAGCCTTCACAGAAGAAGAGCTCGCTCATTTTCGCATTCCAGAATCCATGCTCAACCCAGGACTATTTAAGTTCAATCTTTGGCACGTGAATGCCGCCGAAGCAGCTTTCGCGCTGCGCTCTTTCGGGCCGCACGTTTTCTTCGAAAAATTCAATATTGGATATTGGGCTTGGGAGCTGGAGCGTTTTCCACCCGATTGGGATTCTGCGTTTCGATATTTCGATGAAATCTGGGTGCCAAGCGAGTTCGTCCGAAAATCGATCGCTGCGCGCGCCAACATTCCAGTCATTCGCATGCCTCATCCTGTTGAAGTGCAGCCTTCGACTCAGAATTACCGCGCACATTTTGGCATACCCGTCGACCGCCCGGTTTTTCTGTGCATGTTCGACATGCTGAGTAGCGCGGAGCGAAAAAACCCCTGGGGCGCCGTGCATGCCTTTAAAGCCGCCTGTGATGGGAAACGCCGCGCATTTCTAACGGTGAAAGTGGGCAGCTCAAATCGCAACGCCGCTGCGATGGATTTATTGCGAAAAGAATTGGAAGGACTCGAGACGCTGATCATCGACCGGGATCTGCCCCGCGAGGAAGCCGTGGGACTGATCTCAGCCTGCGATGGATACATTTCGCTGCACCGCGGCGAAGGATTTGGGTTAATTAACGCGGAAGCCATGGCGCTTGGGAAAGCGGTAGTTTCGACTGGATACTCGGGAAATATGGATTTCATGAATGAGCAAAATTCATATCCAGTAAAATACAAAATGATTGAAATCGAACGGAAAATTGGACCCTATCCCAAAGGCTATCTGTGGGCTGACCCAGACATCGGCGATGCCGCCATGAAATTGCAGCAGATCATGGATGACCCTGCAGCCGCACGCAAGGTGGGCGCTCTCGCCGCGGAGCACATCCGGACGCATTATTCCACCGCGGCGGTGGGAAAACTGCTGCGCGCCCGGCTGGAAGAATTAGGGCTGCCAGCGCAGACAATCTAATCTATGAGCTCAACTCACCCCCCAAGCACCTGCGCGGTGACGGTAATCTCCGCCAATTACCTTCCGTTCGCGCGCGTCCTGTTCGCGTCGTTGGCACAATTGCATCCCGAGATTCGTGGCGTGGCGGTGCTGGTGGATCAAAACACAGGTTATTTCGATCCACTCAAGGAAACATTTGAAGTTCTGCCTATCGAGACACTGCAGATTCCGCAGCTCCCACAATTCCTTTTTCAGTACACGCTCCCCGAACGGATTTACGCGTGCAAGCCGTACGCGCTTCAAGCGGCTCTGCAGCGGCATCCGGAATGCGAATACTTTTTCTACTTCGACAGCGACATCCTAATATGCGGACCGCTACATGCGGCTTTTATGGCCCTCGAAGAGGATGCGATATTGCTAACCCCGTCCAAGCTGCAGCCCGCGGCGGAAGGCGAATTCTTTGATGACTTTTCGGCGCTGCATCATGGACATTTTAACGCAGGTTTTCTAGGCCTGCGGCGCGGCCCGATTGCGAGCGCGTTTCTCGAATGGTGGGCCGGGAAATGCCTACATGAATGTGTCTTTGATCCGGCGCGCGCGCTTTTTGTGGACCAACGCTGGCTGGATCTGGTGCCGGCGCTCTTTGAGGGCGTCCACATCTTGCGCGATCCCACCTATAACGTAGCGCCATGGAATCTTTCGCAGCGCTCCATCGCCAGCGCTGAATCAGGCTTCGCAGTCGCGGGCGCGCCGCTGACCTTCTTCCATTTCGCTGGATATTCGCCCGCGAAGCCGGACGAACTATCTTCGTACAGCGCGCCGGGAACGAGGCCAGCCCTTGTGCCGCCCATGCTCACCAGCTTGTTCGCGCGCTACCAAGCCGCATTGTTCGCCGCAGGGTATGAATCGTGCCGCCATTGGGAACCTGCCTACGAACGTTTTCGAGACGGAACGCCGATCCCGCCGCTTTGGCATGTGTATTATCACGACGTGCTACGCGAACGCATGCCGCCCGAACACGATCCATTCGCAGGCCTGCCGTGGTCCCCAGTCTTGGAACTCTTGAAACGGATCAAAGCTGATCCGCGGCGTGTGCGCATTCAACCGCTGTACCGGGAATGGGTGCGCGCAATGCGCTATCTGGAACGCAAGCGATGACCGCGCCTTCCGATCTGCTTTTGGTCGGCGGCTACCCATATTTTGCGGGCGGGTCGCATGGCCGCGGCATGGCGTGAGCTCGGTGGCCGCGTTTTGTATCTGGAATTGGGCGGGCCAGATGCACCGTATCGCGAGCGTGCAAAAAGCGCGGGCACCGAACCCGTCGAAGCAGAGCCCGGGATTTTTGTGCTGCGCTTGTGGAAGCTCGCCGGGATGCCCTGGTCATATCCGAATTTTTTGCGGCGCTTGAACCTCGCACGCCAACTGCGCCGCGTCGGCGTTGCGCTAAAACGAATCAACTTCCAGCCTGGCCAATTCATCGCGTTGTACTACGGTTGGTTCTGGCAGGAGTGGCTCGACCGTCTGCCTGCCCGGCTGCACGTATATGACTGCATCGATGAACACCGCGAGTATCCGGTGGTGGAGAAACGCCCGCGCATGCAGGCGTACGTGTGGAAACACGAACAGCAGCAACTCAAAGCCACAGACTTGCTGGTGGTGACGTCGCCACTTTTGCTGCGGGATCGCGAAGCGCTAGCGGCGAAGAACGTGATCCTGCCAAATGGCGTCGATTGGGCCGCATGGTCGGCATGCGTCGACGCGCCTCCGGAAGAACCCGCGGACATGGCTAAGCTCCCACATCCGCGCGCGGTGCTGACGGGTAATTTGCAACGAAAATTGGATTTCACGGCGCTCGACAAACTGGCGCAGGCGCGGCCTGAAATCCAGATCGTTTTGATCGGCCCGCTGGAGCCAGGCACAGCGCTGCCTCCGAACCGTCCAAATCTGCACTGGCTCGGCGCAAAACCGTATCGTGAACTCGAGGCCTATTATGCACACGCAGATGTGGGCCTGTTACCCTTGCGGCGTACGCCCTATAATGCGGCCTCTTGCCCGCTCAAGTTGCTCGAATACCTGGCAGTGGGACTGCCCGTTGCAGCAAGCCGCACATTCGTTACGGAATACTGGTCTACGCGCGCTGGCTGCGCGGTATGCCTATACGATGCACCCGAAGCTTTTGGAACGGCACTCGACGCCGCGCTTGAAGCGGGGCGGAAAACTTCGCGCCATCAAATTCGGCAGAGCGTGCGTGACGCCACCTGGACCGCACGCGCCTTGGCGCTATGGAAAACGTGCGGCGAAATCTCCAACCGGCAAGCCAAGCCGAAAGGGCCAGCGGAAGATTGAATCGAACACCAGCCAGCCGACCTTCATGCGCCGCGTGAAGCGCACGCTGTTTGGTTAAGGCGCCCACCACCTAAGATCGATTTCTTCTGGTTGCCAATCGTTGATCGCCTAGCATCGGCGCCCTGCGTGTTTCACGCAAAGGAATACCGATGCGAAAATTCGTCTTGCTGGCTTTTGGGACGCTCCTCGTGCTCGCTCTGGGGTCAGGCTGTGGCGGGGCAGCCAAGAAGAGCGGGGAATCAGACCAGGACACGCCGGCAGCGCGCGAGTCAAGGACGCTCACGGTTTTCGCGGCTGCGTCACTCACCGATGCGTTTAAAGAGCTCGGGAAAAAGTTCGAAGCCGCGCACCCTGGTGTGACTATTAATTTTAATTTTGGCGCGTCCAATCAATTGCGCGCACAACTCGAACAAGGTGCGTCGGCCGATGTGTTTGCGTCGGCGAACAAAAAGGAAATCGATGCGGCGCTGGGCTCGAAACTGGCGGAGTCCGCTGATGTGCGCCTCTTTGCCTGGAACCGGCTGGTGGTGCTGTACCCCAAAGCCAACCCTGCGCATCTCGGAACGCTCCAAGACTTGGCCAAACCCAAACTCAAGCTCATCGTCGCCGACAAGGCGGTGCCGGTGGGCAAATACACGCTCGAAATGCTCGATAAAGCCGCGGCCGATCCGGCTTTGGGTGCCGAATTCAAATCCGCGGTGCTCGCGAATATCGTTTCCCGCGAAGAGAACGTGAAGGCCGTAGTCGCAAAAGTGGCACTCGGCGAAGCCGATGCGGGGATTGCATACGTTTCCGATCTCAGCGGTAAAGATGGAGAAAAGCTAGGGCGAATTACGATTGCTGATGCACTCAATCTGATGGCCGAATATCCGCTTACAGTGCTTGCAAAGTCCGCACAAAAGGACCTCGCGGGGCAGTTTGTGGACTTCGTGCTGTCCCCGGAAGGGAAAGCTGTGCTGCGCGCGCAGGGTTTCCTGACGGAGCCTGCTGGGAAATGAGCGGCGCGGCGCGTGAGCGAATTTCGAAGGGTCTCCTGTTCGCCGCGGGCCTGCCGCTGCTTCTATTCCTGCTTATCCCACTGGCCACGTTACTCGGCTATTTCTCTCCCGGAGAAATCTCGCGTCAATTCGACGAACCGGAAACTTCGCAGGCGCTCCTGCTCAGCGTTAAGACCAGCCTGCTTTCGACATTGATCGTGTTGCTGGCCGGGACGCCGGTAGCATACCTGATCTCACGGCGGCGCTCGCGCGGGGTACGCCTGCTAAGCGTCTTGATCGATCTCCCTACGATTCTGCCGCCAGCGGTCGCTGGGCTGACGCTCCTGTTGGCCTTTGGTCGCATGGGCTTTATCGGGCGCTGGTTCGACAAGTTGGGTATCGAAATCGCTTTCACCGCAACGGCCGTGGTGCTGGCGCAGATTTTCGTTTCTGCGCCGTACTACATTAAGTCTGCGGCCATCGGAATGAGTTCGGTGAGCGCCGAAATGGAACAGTCCGCGGCGCTGGACGGCGCGACTTTCTTTCAGCGTTTCCGCTATATCGTTTTGCCGCTGTCAGCGCGTTCGATCCTGACTGGTGCGGCACTTTGCTGGGCGCGGGCGTTGGGCGAGTTTGGAGCTACGATTTTGTTCGCAGGAAATAATCCCGGACGTACGCAGACCATGCCGTTGGCCATTTACATCGGCTTTGAGCGTAACATGGAGCAGGCGCTGACGCTTTCCCTGATCCTGCTCGCGCTTTCCTTCTCCATCCTGCTGGCCGTGCACGCGCTGATTAACCGAAATTCACTTCCGCCCGAATAACCAGCATTATTTCATTCGCATAACACATTGTTTGCCAATCCCCGGACACAATCAGGCTCCGTCCACTAGAGAATGCGCCTCATCGCCGCATCGAACCCGCGCGATACCACTTTTGAGGGTGTCGAGGCCGATGGGCTTGCTCAGAACCAGATCGACCCCGTGTGGACGCTCTCCGCTGGCTAGCATGAATTCGCCAAAGCCGGTGAAGAGAATCACGGGAATGGTTGGGCGGACGAACTTAATCGATGCGGCAAGCTGATCGCCATTCATCTCCGGCATACTGCGATCGGTGATGACGAGGTCGTATTCACCGTTGTGGAATCTTTCGAGCGCTTCCCGCCCCCCGCTGCAGAGCATGGCGCGATGCCCAAGCATGACCAGAAAAGTCTCAAGCAGGTCGAGTACCATCGGATCATCGTCAACGACGAGAATTTTCAAGCTGGTCGATAGTTTGGATGATTCCGTTATCCGCTTTAAGGGCTTGGGTGGAATCGCAACGGGTAGGCTGACGCGAAAAGTGCTGCCTTGTCCAGGTTGGCTTTCAACTTCCAGGTGCCCGCCGTGGCGGTCTAGAATTCCGAAGACCATGGACAAGCCCAATCCAGAACTGCGCTCGCCCTTGGTAGTAAAAAATGGTTCCATACAACGTGTGCGCGTTTCCGGGGTCATACCGATGCCATCATCTCGAACTTCGAGGATCGCGCGTTCGCCCACTTCCCGGACCCAAATTTCGATTTTACCGCGCTGCATGATCGCGTCGGCGGCGTTAAAGATCAAATTGACGAGGACCTGGCGCAGTTCGTTTGCAAGGCCCAGCGCCCAAACCTGCGCTTCCACGACAGTGCGAACCTGAATCGTGGCTCCGCGCGCTTGGCCCTGATCTTTCCATTTAGGCATGGTCAGGTTGACGGCCTGCTCAACCACAGCTTCCAATGCAACCGGAGCGAAAACTTCGTGGCGATCGCGAGGACGGTAGAATTCCCGCAGCCCCAAGACAACCTGGGCGGCATCTTTGGCTGCGGTGAGAATCGTCTGTGCATACCGGCGAATGCCGGGATCTCCAGAAATGGCTTCGTGTTTTAAAAGCAGTTCGCTGTAACCCAGGATTGGCGTGAGCGCGTTGTTAAAATCGTGCGCAACGCCGCTGGCCATCTGGCCAAGCATGCGCAGACTCTCTTGTTGATTGAGCTGATGCCGGCTCTCACGCAGGCCATTGAGGGCTTCGGCCAAGCGATGGTTTGTTTCGGTTAATGCGGATTCGGCACGCTTCCGTTCGGCGACTTCGTGCAGCGCATTGCGCGCGGTTTCGCTCTGGCGGCGTTCCATTTCTTGAAATGTGTCGCGTTGATGTTCGAGCAGGCCCATTTTCTGGGAGAGATACACAGACTGCATCAGCACCAAGGTCTGAACCGGAATCATTCCGACGAAAGCGCCGGATCGATCCACCAGCAAGATATCATAATGGAATGCAGGCCCCCCACGGGAAAATGCCTGACCCAAAACTTCACGCCAGCCCATATCTTCGGTCACAACCAGGCAACCTTCGAGCATGTGTTGGCTTGTAACCTGTTTGCTGAAGACGGCGAAGCCATAGCGCTGGCCCATCAGAAAACCGATTTTCCCCCGGGAGATGAAGCCCACCGCTTTGGATCTTTCGAGCACTGCTACGTATTCATGCGAATGGCTGCGCATTGAAAGCGCGACCTGTTCTAGTGATTCATAGGACTGCACCGACAGTTGATGACTGATCATCTTACGCCAATTTACAGACTCGTCGGCTGAAGTATCGATCAGTGGAATCGGTGCACTGTCCATACGCTTGCCCTTGGTCCCGAGTATGGCGGGACACTAAAGGAAAATTGTGAGGACAGGATTAGCGGGAGAATCTTGAGTGCAAAAATTTTCTGCACGAGTGCGAATCAGGCCGTGGCTGACTTTAGCTACGCCTGTTTCGGATTTTCATCGAATTCACTCATAATGCGGTCGAGCTGGCTTGGCATATTGGCTCTAATAACTCTGCTTCGTGATCTTCACTTTGCCGCGGAAGACCCAGTGCGTGGTGAACGTATACGCGAGCACGAACGGGATTCCGATCGCGGCGAACCAGGCCATCAGATGCAGAGTCTTTTCGGTCGAGGAGGAGTTGTGCACGGTTAGCGTGTGTTCGTCGCCATAGCTGGAGATCAGCAGGTTGGGGAAGAGCGAGTACGCGAAGAGCACGTTGAAGGCGATGATCGAGCAGCACGACGAAATGAATGCGTACAGCGAGCGCCGTTGATACAGCGCACGCGAAATGTTGATCACCGCAAAGAAGTTCAAGCCCGCGATAACCCAACCGACCCAGGAACTGGTGAAGCGCTCGGTGGCGGTGGGTACGAGCTGGTAGGAAAACGCCGTGACGGTCGCATACAAGACGCAGAACGCGACGTACGAGGTCCAGACCCAGCGCCGCACGTAGTAGTGGAATTCGCCTTCGGTCTTCAGGTACAGGTAAAGGGAGCCGTGCAGCGCGAAGAGCGAGACCGCGAGGAAACCCACGAGGATCGGGAAGATGCCGATGAGGTCGGAGAGGTCGCCCTGGTAGACGCCATCCTTGATTTTGATGCCTTGCATCGCGTTGCCCACGGCCATCCCGAAGAGGAATGTGGCGGTGAAGCTGGAGGCAAAAAAGAGGAAGTCCCAAGTCTGGCGCCACCATTTCTCTTCGCGCTTGGAGCGGAATTCGAGCGAGACGGCGCGGAAGATCAGCGCGCCCAGCAACGCCATAAAGGGCAGGTAAAACGCGGAGAACGCCGTCCCGTACACCGCGGGAAACGCCGCGAACAGCGCGCCGCCGAACGTGACCAGCCAGACCGCGTTGCCGTCCCAGATCGGGCCAATGGAATTCATCACCAGGCGACGCTCGTGGTCGTTGCGCGCGGTCAGGTGGATGATCCCGACGCCCAGGTCGAAGCCGTCCAGGATGGCGTACCCGGTCAGCAAGACACCCAGGATCACAAACCAGAGTAATTGGTAGTCCATGTTCAGTTGCCTTATGCGCCCGGTGCGCCGTCAGGGTTTTTGGGCGGGTCCGCGGGCGGAGCCGCTGGGGCCACGGGTTTTTCTGGAGCCGCTTCGATGCGTGTGCCTTCCTTGTCCACCGTAACTTCGGTCAGCGAATGCTCGCCACGGTCCTGCGTGGCGGACGCCGCGGCGAGGAAGCCTTCCTTCGGCTTGGCGGCGTCTTCCGGATGCTCGGCTTCTTCCGGACCGTGCTTGATCTTATCGTTCATGACGTAAACCCAGACGCAGAAGAGCAGGAAGTAGATCACGCTGAACATCAGGATTGAGCCGAGCACCTGCCACGCCGGCACCGAGGGCGAGACCGCGTGTTCCGTGCGCAACTGGTTGTACACGACCCAGGGCTGGCGCCCGACTTCTGCCGAGACCCAGCCCATTTGGTTGGCCAGATACGCCGGGATCACCGCGACGATATATAAGAGGAAGATCCAGCGCATGGTAAAGAGCTTCTTGCGCCACCACAGGAACAAGCCCAGGAAGGCGAGGCCCAGCAGCGTAACGCCAAAGCCGATCATCAGGTGGTAGGCCTGAAAGGGGATCCAGACCGGCGGGCGATCTTCCTTGGGGAACTTGTCCAGACCCGTGACGGGCGTCTTGAAATCCTCATGCACCAGGAACGTGAGCAGGTAGGGGATCTCGATGCCGAACTTCACTTCGCCGGTCTTTTCGTCCGGCCAGCCCATCACATAAAGGCCCGTGGGACCGTCGCCGGTGGTGAAGTGCCCTTCAAACGCGGCGAGTTTGGCGGGCTGGTTCTCCGCGACCATCTTGGCGTTGTGGTGGCCGGAGAGCATCATCGCGCAACTGGCTACCGCGGCGACAACCAGGCCGACCTTGAAGGTTTTGCGCGCGAAGTCCAGGTGCCGGCCCTTGTAGAGGTAGTACGCGGTGATGCTCAGCACGAAGAACGCGCCCAAGATGATCGCGCCCAGCCAAACGTGAATCAGCCGGTCGACGGTCGAGGGATTGAAGACCATCTGCCAGAAGTCTTCGATCACCGCGCGCTTCGAACCATCGGGAAGTTCTTCGATGCGCGAGCCCGCAGGCGTCTGCTGCCAGGAATTGGCGATCACGATCCAGACCGACGAAAAGATGGAGCCCAGCGCAACCATGCAGGTCGCGAAGAAGTGCATTTTCTTCGAGACTCGGTCCCAGCCGAATACGAGAATCGCCAGGAAGCCCGATTCAAGGAAGAACGCGAAGATGCCTTCCGCCGCGAGGGCCGAGCCGAAGACGTCGCCGACATATTTCGAGTACCGCGACCAGTTCGTGCCGAACTGGAATTCCATCACGATGCCCGTGGCGACGCCGATGGCGAAATTCACCGCGAAGATCTTGGTCCAGAACTTGGTGATGCGTTCGTACTGCTTGTCGCCGGTCTTCAGGTACAAGCCTTCGGTACAGACCATCAGCAGGCCCAAGCCGATGGTCAGCGGCGGGAAGAGATAATGAAACATAATTGTCAGCGCGAACTGAAGGCGTGACAACAAGACGACGGTATCCAAGCGCGCCCCCTTTGATCCAACTGCGCGATTGCCTGTCTTGCGGCCCGGATGCAAACCCGCGATGCTGATACTGGACTGTGTCTGGTCAGTTTTGTTCTATAGGCCGGATAATTCCTGTCACGCGTTTTGTTTGTGAATGTTTAGTTTGGATCGGGCTAAGGGCCGGTTGCTCACGGTACAATAAGGAAAGGAGGCCCCTTAATGCACGTTGCGCTGCGTCAACCTTGCCGTGCCGGGAGTTTCTACCCTGTCGATGCCGCAGGGTGCGTGCGTGCGCTCGACGCGCTGCGCCAAAAAGCTCCGGCGCTGCCGCCCGAAGTCCTCGGCGCATACATTAAAGGAGGCCTCGTCCCGCACGCGGGCTGGGTGTACTCCGGCGCGACGGCGCTGTCCGTTTTTCAGTCGCTCGCCCAAAGCCAGCCGCGCCCTGAAACGGTCCTGATCTTCGCCACCGCGCATCGCAGTGATGTGCAGGTGCCCTGCCTCCAATCTGAAGGCGCGTGGCGCGTGCCGACCGGAGATGTGGAAATCGATGCGCCGCTTGCTGCGCTGCTATTAAAGGAAGCGGGCGGACCCAAATTCTTGGAAGACCGCGCGCAGGCGCATGCCGGCGACCACGCCATTGAAGTCCAACTTCCGTTGCTCACACAACTGTTGCCGGGTGTGCGCTTCGTACCGGTGGCAGTGCCGCGGGTAGATTTTGGTCCCAAACTGGGCGAAGCCGCGGCGCGCGCAGCACAGCAACTGGGCCGAAAAGTGGCCGCGCTGGCGTCTTCGGACCTGACGCATTACGGGCCGAACTACTACGACTTCGCGCCGAAGGGCACGGGCCTCGACGCGCACCGCTGGTCGAAGGAAGTCAACGACCGCGGATTTCTGGAGCGCGTTCTGGCGCTCGACGCGGCGGGAGCCTGTGCTCAGGCGTTGGAACATCAAAGCGCCTGCGGACCGGCGGCAACGGCGGCGGCGCTGGCCTGTGCGAAAACACTCGGCGCGACGCACGGGGTACTGCTCGAACACACCACCAGTTGGGAACGCGCGAAGCAGGATGAAGGCGCGCCCTGCGATTTTGTGGGCTACGCGGGGGTCGTGTTTTTATGAGGAGGCTTCGGTTCCCGTTTCGATGCCCCACGTGAAAGTAATACGCTCTCAATGTGCGCAAGTAGACGCATATCAAAAAACCAAAATAGTGGATTACGGCCGCAGGTTAAGAAAAACGAGTAGGGGTCGCCTTCCTTCTCGATAAAGCCCGAGAACTGAACGGTCCCCAAGCCTCGTCGAAAAATGTAACAATGCTTTCGGTCAGGATGCCGATCCGGTAGCACCCGTACATGGGGCATCGATAGAATATCTGGAATGCCCCGTTCGAATTCTTTTGTACAATTGTAGGTAGGTAAACCCATAAATACCGTCCAAGCCCATAAATAATTTATCCTTATGCATGCTTAGACACCAGAGATTTAGGCTTGGTCAGTTTGTTCTCCGATGCTGAACAACGTCGTTTGAGGTTGACCGTTTCTTTGAATTTGGGGATAAGCCATTTTGGGTTCTAATCGAAGCAAATCATTCACGGCGATTCGCATGCTTGCGCGCTGGAGACGCATCCTATAGCATCCGCCGAGTCGTTGGAACGGGCCTGACGCCGGTTGACTACCTAACCGTAGCCGTCGCCGATAGTCTCGTTCCAGCCACTTCGAAATTCAGGCCTGCCAGTTTTTCCCCGCCAGTGCCAGAAAATCGGGGCGTAGCGCAGTTTGGTAGCGCGCTTCCTTGGGGAGGAAGAGGTCGTGGGTTCGAATCCCGCCGCCCCGATTTTTTAGTAAACTCAACTCCCTTAATAGCTTGAATGCCCTTGCTCGCAGGATCGTGCGCCCCCTCATTTGACCGTTTTGTCGGAATAGTGGCCAAATTTTGCCCCTGATTTTCAAAAGCCACACTTTCAGCGCCCACGGCCATGCGCGTTTCGACAGCTTCCACGCGCTCGCCGGACAACAGCCGCACGCCTGTCAGCACTTCCCAAACGGCTTGGGAAGATTCGCGCGGGTTCACTAGGTCGAGGTAGTGCCGTTCCTCAACATCTTGGGGCGCGTGGCCAGTTTGAGACTTCACGCTGTCCGCGTTTGTAATCCGGCGCGCCCAAGAAATGTGAGTTTTGCGCAGCGCGTACAGGTCGCGGCCTTCCAGCCTCGCCTTGACCTTGGGGCCGATTTGAACGGCAACCGTTTCCGTTACGAAGTCTTGGCGTTGGCGGGCCGCAATCTTCGTTGGGTCTTTCGGTCGTGGGCCGCTTGCGCCCCGTAGCTTGTCCATTTCAATCAGGTAGGCCACTTCCGCCGGGTCTGCTTCAACTGCCAAGGGATTAGCGTGGGGCCACTCCATCCGCACAAAAGCTAAGATCATGGCCCGCTTAAAGTCTTCGCGCAGGTTTATCCGGTCTAGCTCTTCCCCACGGTGTGAGACGAAAAGCGCCGCTTCCGGGCCAGGGTGGCTTCGCTGTTTGAGGTAGTCGCGTAGCTCCCTTTCAAATTCAGCGGGGATCGTCGCCATACCGTTACGTTTTCGCTTGTTGCCGTAGGGCAGGACAATGCGCCCGTCCCGAAGGTCTTTAACCTTGGCACAAAACACCGCACTAGGCCGATTGCCGGTTACCAGCAACGCCTTGAACAGCGGAACAGACGGGACCGCACGCCCGAAAAGTCCGTCAAGCTCGGCAGCGGCTTCAAACACGGCTTCGATTTCATCCGGCATGAACGCCCGGCGACGGCGTTTGTAACCCGAGAATTCAATCAGCTTCCACGCGGCTAAAGGATCGTGGGGCAATATGCCAACAGCGGCAGCCCAGCGGCTAAGTTGCTTGAGCGGCTTTTGAACCGTGGCAATGGTCCAGTGGTCCCCGTGCTCGGAAACTAATTTGGTGCATTTGGCCGTTAGCTTACCCAAGTGCGCTAATTCAGCGGCCACAACCACTTCAAGCGGGTTTCGTTCAAGCCAACGCTTTAGATTGGCGCGGCGTTCCGCGCTCGTTATGGGTGCTTCGACAAGAAACCGGCCCACTAGCTTCTTGTAGGGGATGCGCCAGCCGGTGTTATCCGGTAGGCCACTGGCTACCTGTTCACGTTGTTCAAGGTGCGATAAGAAAGCGCGCCGCGCTGCTGCCTTATCCTCAAACCAAAAGACTTTGCGTTCCCGTAATTTCGTAACGGGATCAACAAAGCGATAGCGCCAACCTTCACGGCCTGTGCGTTTAGCTCGAACACGACGCGGATTCATGGCTACGCGCTTTCCTGGGCCTGTTCCTGTCGCTTCAAGTAGGCTTGCAGTTCGGCAAGGCGCACGCGCCATTGGTGCCCAACCTTCAAGCCCTTCAAGTGCCCGCGTTCAATTTCGCGTAGCACGGTGCGCCCACATACCCCAAGCATCTTACCCGCTTCGTCAAGGGTAACGGCTAAGGGCGTAACGGCTGGCATGCCTGTGGCTTGGTTTGCGCCTGCAATGGGCACAATTCGGGGACCTGCTTCCGGCGTGCTTTTCGTTTGATCTTCCATTGGTTTATCTCCTGTCACGTTCTGTCTGGATAT
>Ga0265314_10001227_pt1 | contig 29381 bp, 26 predicted proteins | sample 4126metaG_FD_203106 | JGI IMG/M metagenome (GOLD analysis project Ga0265314, IMG submission 203106) | Rhizosphere microbial communities from Carex aquatilis grown in University of Washington, Seatle, WA, United States - 4-1-26 metaG | ecosystem: Host-associated > Plants > Roots > Rhizosphere >... | reverse complement strand
CACACCTGCCAGCCAGGAGTATTTCCCCGGCCCAACTTTCTTGATCTGCTTCACTTTCTTGCCGGTGCTGTTAAACCAAACCGAAATGCTCCCGTACGACTTGCCGAGGGCCGCCGCAATCTCCTTCACAGTGATCCCGGCTTGGCCTGCATTTTTGACTAAATCGATGACCGCCTCTTTGACGGCTCCACGTTTTCGTCGCTTTGCCGGAGCGACCTTCTTACTTCCTGGCTCAGCACTTGCGACGCCGAGTCCAGCACTCGCCGCTCCCGCAGGATTCACAGAGGTTTCTGTGATTGCTGCCAGCTGCTGTTCCAGGGTTTCGATTTGTTCTTTGAGCGTGAGGGCCTGTCTGAGTTGGGTGGTAGTCAATGTCGATAGATTCATGGATGGGGAGCATACACGGATTTGGAATTGGCTGGCAAGGGCTCGGAGTTATGGCTGATTCGGGCAGGCCCGCCACCCATTCTCGACCGAACTTACGGTTGAAACGGCTTGCGGACTTTCCGGCCCATTGTCCTTACGCTTGTAACCAAGGAACACGGCAAAGGGACAGCAGATCTGGCCAACCTGTCGGTAGCCTCGACCTGACTTGCTATCGTGACGGTGCGCCAAAGCGACTTGGTAGGCAATTGCGTCAAGCGCGCGAATCGCGTTATTTGCGACCGAACACGCCGCCGGTTGAATCGCCTTCGCCTGGCAGCCGTTAAGACCTCAAGAGCGACAGTTCTTGGCCGAGGCCGAGCAGGCCGACGATGACAACGGCGCAATGGCGTCCTCCCTGTCGTGGCTGCGAGCGCGAGTAACGGGCGGACTTGCCCGATTCCTAAAGGCGCTTGCCATGAAGACAGGTCGTCCGGCAAGTTCTTGCTCAGAGACCTGGAGGGCGGATCTCAGACCTCAAATCCGCGATCAAAGTCAAAGCCCGTTCACCCGGCAATGCAGCGGCTGACATGGCCATGAGTCCACCGGCCAGCGTATGGAATGTTCGGTCGGTCGCAGGCAGTGGCCAAAAATCAACGATCTCACAGTGATCGTGGTTTGACTTGACGGCGCTGAAGAATGGAAATCCGTGCTGCCCGGCCAGCTGGAGAGGACCGCAGGTGAGCAAGATCACGGGCAGCCAGTACCGCGAGCGTCAAGGGCACCGGCATGACCAAGGTTTAGCGCGCCCGGCCATCAAGATACTGGCCCCGGAGAGGCGTTGGCCGCCTCGGCTACGATCCGCGCGCCGTTCATCTCGCAGATCGCCGACTTCGAACCTGGTACACGCGTGCTCGGGCAAGTTTCTGTGGTTAGGAGGGGCTCGAACTCAGATCTGAGAGCGGCGTAACGGCCCGCGCAATTCGCTATTGCTCTGGGCCTGTCCCGTTGCCAATCTCTCGCGCTTTGAGCCCCAAGAATAACCGTGACGACCACCGCTGGGATCTAGCCGAAGGCGATAAAGGCTACTTGCCGGAGTGTGAGGACGCGTATGCCCAAAAGTTCGAGGAGTGGCAGGCGCGCCACTGGGCAGAATGGCTGACCAAGAATCTGACCTTTCCCTTCACCGTTACCCGCCAGGAGGACGACATCGCCGCCCATTATTGGCCCAGTCCTGCCAAGGCTCTTTTTGGGATAGGCCGCACGATAGAGGTGCTGGGATTGGCTGAAGAACACTTTGACCGGGGTGTGATGCTCTGGGTCAGGGCAAAAAGGCACATCGGCACCGTGCCACTGTCCGACGTGGAGCTAACCGACGATACAAACGTGAATTTCTGGCCGGTTCGTGAGTATTTGGTCTGGTTTGCCAATCGCTAATGACCGCATGAAGCATTCAGCTGCTGAGCGCTGGCGGATCGTTGAGATGGAGCAGTGGGATCAGGAGTTTGTGGACCTAGTGTCACCGGGCCATAGCATCTTCACCGGCGACGGGCGTGGAGAATTCCATTTCGGCGCGGTAGATGCGACACTGGACTGGAAGCCGGAAGCCGCAGGCAACCGGCTGGAGTTCTCCTTTGAGGGTTTTGATGAGGGAGATGAAATATCGGGCACGGGGTGGGCGGAGGTGGACGGCGGGAAGCTGACCGGCAGAATAGCCTTCGAGTCGGGCGATGAGTCCGGGTTCGCTGCCAAGAAAGAAGGCTCGGCCCGACGCTGATGTCCTGCGGTAGATTCCTTTGGGGCCGGTGACCGCATCCTCGATGTCAATTCCTTGGCGCGATCAGGCGATGCGCCGTATGCTGGACAGTACCTATGATCAACTCGATCTTGGCTTCTTCCTCTCACGTCCCTGCCCTGGCGCTCGCTTGCGCGGTGTTCACTGGCATCGCCGCCGAAAAGGAGTCCACCGATAGCCTGACTGGCGAGCAGATTCTGGAAAGGATGGCGACCACCTACGCGACCTGTAAATCGTACCGCGATTCCGGGGTGGTCACCAACGACTTCAATCCGCAGCACATTGAGGTTAAGCCGTTCCGCACTGCCTTTGTGAGGCCCGATCAGTTCCGCTTCGAGTATGATGACGCCACGCCCGAGAAGCCCTTCATCGTCTGGGCCAAGGCGGGCGAAGTTCGCACGTGGTGGTACATCAAACAGGGCGTGAAGCGTCAGCGCTCGCTGGAAGAGGGCATTGCCGGGGCCACCGGCGTCTCTGGGGGGGCGGCTCACACGATCCCCACGCTGCTCCTGCCCGCCCAGATCGGAGGCCGCAAGCTCACGTCGATGACGGATTTGAACCGCCTGCCCGACGAAGGGCTCGACAACACCCCTTGCTTCAAGCTCCAAGGGAAGTTTGCTGACCGGCCCACGACGCTCTGGCTGGAGAAGGCGACCTACCTCATCCGGCAGATTGTCGAAGAGACGGAACTGGCCAAAACTACGACGGTTTACCGGCCCGAAGTGGATAAGGACATTCCCGCCAAGGAACTGGAGATCAACGCTCCCATCACGCGGAACGCTAGGTATGACCGCCCGCGCCGCTGAAGGGAACATCTGCACGCTCTTCATGGGCTTAGCCCCGCGCAGGATCTCCGTTATCTCTGACTCGATCAGATCGGGCCAGCAACTTGAACCAATCGCTGGCCTGCATTGTGATGAACCAGTCGGCTCTGTTGCGTTTGTGGGCGACGACCGGGACTTTTTCCACCGGCGTCATCGACCGCCTGGGTCATCGCTTGACTCAGGTTCAAGTGCTCGACGAGTTTCACCTCGGAGTGGATGCCGGGTAGATCCGCGCAAACCACATCAGGCGAATCCACCGAGCCCGCGAATTGTTGGCCGCGCCGTGCGTCGTATCCATGGGCAATGAGTTGGTCGCGCCAGGCACGCTCACCGCGTTTTTCCTTTTTGGCAGGAGTTCACGCCCTAAATACAGATCTCGCCAGAAACTCCCCGCTTGCGCGCGATCCTTGACCTGATCGGGTCGTAATTGGCCTGCGGTCGCACATTCCAGGGCTTGCGGTGCCTTTGTGTAGGCGTTGCCACAGAAGCTGATCGATCCAGCACATCTTGCGCAGGGCGGCGGGCTGATGGGTTGGAGACCCAGCTATCTCTGGCTGAGCGCTGATGCAGCGGTCGCAAGCTGGCGCGGCGGCAGCAGCATAGTCATCGAGCAATTCAAGATGGATGTGATAGCACGCTGGCAGCTGGCTTACACCTCAGCGAACAGGACGTCAACGGCAACGGCTAAAACCGCTGCCACATGCCCTCGCTCATGGCTTAATCATGGGGATCACCCTCGCCAGTGACTGTAAATCCAGCGATGCCTCGAGTGCTACGTGGAACATTTTTTCTAAACGCGGCGGCCTGTTTGGTTGGCTTGGTCCGCTCTCGGCAAAACGCCGCAGCAAGTGGCGGTGGTTCTTATTGCTGTCCGGGTTGCTGTGTCGTCACGTCCCCGCCACCCCCGATCCTGTTCTTCAATCCGCATTTCAAAGCCACTTTGTTCCGACCGCGATCACTCGTCGCCTGAAAATGGCGTTCTTACTCGTAGTTACCACCGCGCCCAGGACCAGGGACCCGGAGCTGCTGACGCCCCCGCCTCTGGTCCAGACTCGCCGGTCCGTTGCCACTCCTGCAGGCCGCGGCGTGTGGCGGCATCGTTAATCCGAAGACGGGCCAGCGCCACTGGGACAGTCCGGCTTCAGCCCGCATGGAGCCCTTCATGCGCCTGGTGAGCTACCTGGCTTTCGGCCACCTGCCGCTCTGGCGGGTCGAAGCACTGATTCGGAGGGGAGCGAGCGCTGCTGGCGACCGCAAATCCTGAGTAACAAGGGAATGGCGTTGTCCGTTTGCGCAGAGTAGCATGCCACTTGACGGCGAGTTGAATAAATGGGTAGGGCGTCGAAACTGCTATGGATTTGCCACAACGATTCCCAGATCGCGCAAAATGGCCCACCGTCGTCTGGTCAGCTATCTTTTTCGGGCTTGGCACTGCCGTGATTGCACACGCATCGGCCCACCGAGTTGGATGGGGAGCGGTTCTGCTCTGGATGTTGACGCTCCTAAGCGCCCCTTACACGGTGGTCGGACTGGTCCTTGTTTTTCGCCGGATTGCGCTTCCTTGTGCCACACTGGAGATTGGTCAAGATGGCATCGTTCTGCCGTACGGTTTCTTGCGCCGGAAGAGCGAGCGGGTCATCTATAGGGATATTCGTGCGGTTCACGAGGAGAGGGTGCGTGGCCGGACCTTTCTTGTTCTCCACGCAACCACGGACTCCGGCAGGATCGCTGCTTCGCTCCTTCCCAATGAGGACGCCTACACGGTTGTCACAAGTATCCTTTTCGGTAAGCCGAATCTCATTTAAAAATGACTACAGCGCGTCCTAACCTGACGGTTCAGCGTGCGGGAGACCGCCGATTCCTCCTTCATCCACAGGGGCGCGCGTGGTATTGAAGAAGCCAAAACGATGGGGGCTTTGGTGCGCAGTCGCTATCCTGGCCGTGGGGCTCATCAACTACCACACGAGAGGCCCGCAATTTGGAGGCAGCTACCCAGTTTCCATTGAAATCTTTGTTGAGCAGCGGGACGCGAAAGACTTTTACTCCACAACTATCGTTGATCGAGAAGCGTGCACCAGAATTATGCGTGCCCTTGTCGACGCCCGCAGCGCGAATCTGCATGACTCTCCCGAGATTGGTTGGTTCATTGTCCATTACGCCGACGGAAGCACGAACCAGATATACCTCCTGCCTGGACATAATGCAGATCGGTACGGGATTCGCTGGGGCACGGGTGATTTTGCTCTTTCCAAAAAGCATTTCTATGCCGTCCTAAGGGATGCAGGGGTCGATACCACCAAGATACCAGATGGCGAACGTTAGGCCACCGACGCAGCCAAACCCTGCACCCAATGGCGGCTCTGCGCCGACGGCGGGAGGCTTCGCGGCGTTGTAGTTACGAAGTCCCGGTGATCTTCGCAATCGCGGGTCAGGCCAGATCCAGCATGGACTCGGCAAGAGTGGCTTCGTCGTGGACTTTGAGGATCAGTTGCACTGTGGGGTCGATTTGTTCATTGCCCGTCGTGGCAATGAGTTTGCAGGTCGCGTAGTCCGCACATGCTTTCTGGTAGCGAGCCTCCCATGCATTGAAGCGCGCCTGTGCTTTGGCATCAGGCCAAGGCCACCGGCACGGGGGGCTTCGCGACGCCGCAGCGCCAGGGCTTGGGCGTCAGCCGGGCGAGGAAGCACTTCTGCGTCCGGCAAAGCCTCCGGTAGGGCGGGTCAGCGCCCAGGGTATCGAAAACCTGGTCGGCGGGAGCAATGGGGCGCGAGTAAGGGCGTGGAAGTACGAGCTGCACCGGCAGGTGGTGGAGCCCTTCGGCCTGTCCATCAGCGTCTGTCATTATCCCACCGGGGCCTCCAAAATGGAATCCGATCGAGCATCGCCTCTTCAGCGAGATCAGTAAGCATTGGGCAGGGCAACCCTTGGACAGTAATCCGACCATCCTGCGCCTGATCAGCCAGACCTCCACTCACACGGGCCTCTGAGTCAACGCTACTCTGATCACCAAACTCTTCCAGACGGGGCAAACCATCTCCGACCAGCAACTGCGCGAGATCCGAGCCGCAAGCATCGGGTCCTTCCCGATTGGAACTATGCCCTCAGTCCACTCCAAAACTGGAATCAGTTCCTGCACGCACCCTAAGGAGAAAGGACCCGATAGAATCGTCGTGACATGCTCGCTGCCACTGCATCAATGAACTCCTGCCTCGAGGCGGAGGCCAGGAGGTTGGCCCAATCGCTCCAAACCACTAGGTCAGTGGATACCTGGATTCGGTAATGCTGACCCGGAACCAGTGCCAAGTTGAACACCAACCCATCCGCGCCCAGGCTAATCGGACCCACGAACCGGGCTGGAACGAGGGCTGGTCCACGCGGGACGCTCACCGTGTATATTCCCTGGCTCCCATCGCTAAACGTCGCAGCGTAACTGATGGGGTCACCGTCGAGGCCGTTGTTGGCAAACATCAGGCCGGTGATCGTCTTGCCATCGATGATCGTATTCAGATCCACGACTTTAATCAGCGTCCCGCCTGTCAGGTCGTAGATCCCCTGCTGGGCACTCGAACCTGTGCCGAGAAAAGCGACATCTGTCGAGCTCACGCTCACTTGACCGAAGCCGGTGAAACTTCCGATACCGCCGGGGATGGCGCTGTGCAGGTCGGCTACCTTGGCCAAAGAGCTGCTCGTCTTTTCGTAGACTCCCGCTTGCCCGCCCGCTCCCATGCCGAGGAAGGCTACGCTTTGCCCGTTGATTGCTGGGGTGATCGGCGCGCCCGGGAAGAAGCTGGTGAAGAGGCCGCTGCCGCCGGGAATCGCGGTGGTGGTGTCCGCGACTCTGCCGAGCAAGCCGGCGAGGGAGAGATACACACCCTGCTGGTTATCCATCCCCGTGCCGAGGAAGGCTACGTTTGCCCCGCTGATGACCGGGCTGCTCGGGAAAGCTACGAACGCCCCTGTGCCGCCGGGCAGAGAGGTTGCGGTGTCGGCCACGCGCCCGAGCGAGCCGTCGATCACGGCATAGATCCCCTGCTGCCCGCCCGAGCCCGTGCCGGAGAAAACCACGTTATTGCCGCTGATGCAGGGGTCAGGAGGGACGATCGGTCCGCCCGGGTAGAATCCCGTGAACAGCCCCGAGCCATTTGGGATCGCCGTGGCCGTATCAGCCACACGAACAAGTGCCCCGTCCGTGAAAGAGTAAATGCCCTGTTGCCCCTCCGGACCCGTGGCGTAAAAAGCCACATTGTTTCCGCTGAGGGCAGGAACACCCGCGAGCCCGTTGAGGGCGAAGCCACTGAACAACCCCGTGCCGCTCGGGATGGCAGTGTTCCGATCGGCTATCCTGATCGGGCCGCCTGGATATGCCGTGTAGATCCCCTGCTGGCCATCCGAACCGCTGCCGTAGAAAGCGAGCCCGCTTCCGCTGAGGCTTGGGGCGCCCACGCCGGTGAAGTTGCCCGTGCCTCCAGGAATCGGCGTGTTCGAGCCCGGGCCAGGCGTCCCCCCTTGGGGTTCGACAATGGCGTCGACGATCGCCACGCTGTGGTAACCTCCAGCCGCAATTGCCGTCACTCCGGTAAAGCTCGCAGCCAGTGAGGTTGAGCCGGAGAAGTCGTCCCCCCAGGCCACGATGGTGCCGTCGTTCTCCAAGGCCAGGGTGTGATATTGCCCCGCGGCAATTGCGATTACGTTGTGCAAGCCCGTTGGCACACGTGTTACCTCATTGTTCGGTCCCCACGCCACGACGGTCCCGTCTTTCTTGAGGGCCACGGTGTGACCGTAACCGGCGGCAATCGCCATGACATCAGTTAGGCCGGCAGGCACTGTGGTTTGGCCTTGAGCGTTGAAGCCCCAGGCGACCACTGTCCCGTCGCTTTTCAAGGCCACGGTGTGGTAGTAGCCAGCCGCGATCGCCTTCACGCCGCCTAGGCCGGAGGGCACCGCTGTTTCGCCCTCGTGGTTCGACCCCCATGCTGCCACGGTGCCGTCGTTGAGCAACGCGACGGAGTGGTAATACCCCGCGGCGATGGCAGTCGCATTCCCCTGAACTCCGGCCGGCACGGTTGTTTGCCCGAAAACGTTGGATCCCCACCCCACCACGGTCATGTCTTTTTTCAAGGCCAAGGTGAAGGTGGCTCCCGCGGCAATCGCAGTCACGTCGGCCAAGCCGGTGGGGACGAGCGTCTGTCCGTCGGTGTTCAATCCCCAGGCCAGTACGGTCCCATCGCTCCTCAGGGCCACGGTGTGGTAGAAGCCCGCTGCGATGGCCGTCACCCCTCGCAGGCCGGCGGGCACATTGGTTTGGCCGCTGTCGTTCAGACCCCAAGCGACCACCGCTCCGGGAAGTATCTTCAGGAAGGCCGCAGGGGTATTAGTCACGCTCCCGGCGGTGTTGCTGACTACCACCGTGTATGCGCCCGCTTGACCGGTCTGAGCGCTCGCCAAAGTGTAAGACGCGCTGGTCTCCCCGGTGATGTCGACCCCATCCTTCTGCCACTGGTAATCTAACGGGGCGCTGCCGCTGGCCGTCACAGCGAAGCTCGCGCTCTGGCCTTCGACGACGGTTTGGCTTAGAGGTTGGGTGGTGATGACGGGGAGAGAGGCGCCCGAGCCGACCAGGGCCATGGCATGGGCAAGTCCAGCCGTGACGGCCGTCACTCCGCTCAGGCCCTCTGGGACCACCGTTTGGCCGGAGCCGTTGGCTCCCCACGCCACCACCGTTCCGTCGCTCTTCAAAGCAACAATAAAATCACCGGCTGACGCGATCTTGGTCACTCCGTTCAGGGTGGCCGGCACATCCGTTTGCCCGCCGCCGTTGTAGCCCCACGCCGCGACAGTCCCGTCGCTCTTCAAAGCGACGGAGTGAAAATATCCCGCGGCGATCGCCGTCACACCGCTCAAACTCATCGGCACATCCGTTTGGCCGTAGCCGTTGTAACCCCACGCCACCACCGTCCCGTCCTTCTTCAAGGCCAGTGTGAAACCATTCCCTGCCGCAACGGCAGTGACGTTTGAGAGACCTGCGGGCACGGTCGTCGCGCCGCTGCTGTTCCTACCCCATCCCACCACCGTGCCGTCGATTAGCAAGGCAACTGCGTGCTCATAACCCGCGGCGATGGCCACCACTGGGCCTTTGGTCTTAGGCGGCGTGGTGCCTAACGTCGTTGGCACACTCGTTTGGCCGAAGGAGTTTAATCCCCATGCAGCCACCGTGCCGTCGTCCCCCAAGGCCAGCGTGAAATTGCCCCCGGCGGCAATGGCTTTCACGTTCTTAAGGGTCGACGGGACCGACGTCTGGCCGTCCGTGTTCAGACCCCATGCCACAACGGTGGCATCATTCTTCAGGGCTACGCTGTGATAGAATCCCGCTGCGATGGCCATCACACCGTCCAGGCCGGCGGGTGGATTCGTTTGGCCGTTGCCATTGTTTCCCCAAGCCACCACCATTCCGGGAGAGGGAGCGGGTGGCAGCAGGCTCCAGAAACCGTCTTCGATCGAATAGGTGTCCCCGCTCGATTCACCTGTGTGACCTTGACCAATTGTCCCGGTTATGGCGTAAACGCCGCCCGTGCTCGTCCCGCCACCGCCGGCGATGGTGAACCAGTTGATGTCGAAGGATTGGGCGCAAGCCGGGCGCGAGCAGGTCAGCAGGGCTAGAGCTACTGCTGCCGAAAAAAAACTGCGATTCATAAAATGTTCCTTATTTGGTCTTGATCGTTCCACGCTCGGATGAGTGATGTCTGACCATAGCTTGCCAGTTCATTGAAGGGTTCCTGGTGGGTTGCTCAGGGACTGCCGATCACGGCGGGAGTGGTGCCGTGCTCGGCCCAGAACGTCAGCGTGCAGGGCTTGGTCAGCGTCATCTTGTCGGCGTACTGGCCCGAGGCGAGGTGGATCGTGCCGCCCGGCGCGACCCACTTGTAGGCATCAGCGAACTTCTGCCAGTGCGTGGGCGTAACGGCGCCGTCGGCGCCGAACCCACCCCAGACATATTCGTCCACGGGCAGTTGCAGGGTATAAGTGGAACCGGCCTGGATGGTGTCGTGCAGAGCGGCGCCTGTGTAAACGTTCGGGCCCAGCCAGCGTGCGCTACGGACCGTAATGTCTTCCAGATGCCAATTTGGGAAGTCGATGCCGCCGCCAACCGATAGGGTGATGGAATAGAGCGCACCTAGATTCTTGCTGGGGATGGTCACCCAATTGTCGTCTCCATCTTCCATCCGGTTCGGTGGGGCGGTATTGACCACGATCGTACTACTGCCTAGAGCCCCGTTCAGGGTAAAGGTGATGTTGGCATCGGTTCCGGCGCCGGTCTCGTCCATGGTCCGGACGTAAAGCGCGTAAGCCTCGGGCGGGGACGCAAAGGGGTCATCCTCGCGCTTGGCTAATCGGATGTCCGAACGCCCATCGACAAGCGCTAGGAGATCCTGGATGTGGAGAGCCTCGAGGCCAGCAACAGCAGGGAATCCGTCGGGGATGATGCCATCCACACCCGCGTCGATGTAGGTACGCATGGTATCCTCAGACTCGATGGTGTAAACGTAGGTAACGGCCTTGGGATATCCAAACGCCGCCCGATTACCGACCGCGCCATCCATGGCGACTACCAAATCCGAGCTCAAAAGCGCGGTGCCATCTCCGAAACCAATATTCCCGTAATAACTCCGGCTGAAGAAGGTATTCACGACCGCCCCAGAATCGGCTTCCCCATCGACCTGCACTCCTTCCCGGTCTCCGAGGTACCCGGGGGCGAGAATCTGATCGAAAATTCCGAAATTATTGAACGAACCCACACTGATAATCACGTTGAGTTTCACGCCATCGTGGTTGAGATGACTACGGATTGCTTCGACGATTAGCGGGCCAAATGCAGGAAGGGCGGCGGACGGCTTGACGTCGAAGACCACGAGCGCGAGTTGGGGGTTGGTGGCAGCGATGGTGTGCACACCGTCCAACCAATCTAACAGCTTGGTATCGCTGCAGCGACCGTCCCGATTGAAACTGGAATCCCACATCACCAGGTTATCCAACGAGAAATCAGTCGGGCTGCATAGTTGGATTAAGTTCTGGAAAGCCAGAGTAATGTCCGGCTCCAGGGCGTTGGCGCCGGCGTTTACATCAGCCTCTACCTGCCAGAGGCTGTTGGGATTATGGGCAAAGACGTAAAAAGGCCGACGCGGAGCCCCGTTAAGCTGATTGTCAGCGTAGGCGGCAGAAACGAGGATGAGAGTCACTAGCAAGGACATCGCCTGTACGAGCTTCAACGGAAAATGGCTGTGGCGGCCAGGGTTCTCGGGAATCTGTTCAGGCCGACTGGTCGAGGGTCTAGAGTGGTCGAAGGCAATCCGCATAGGCACTCTTACTGACGCCCCAAGGTCGCGGACCCGGGAAAGGACCTGAGTGTCATTTTCTTCGTAATCGTGATTGGTTCCCTCTTGGCACCTGGCACGATGTTGATTGTACCTCCTGCCGCAACGTGCTCTACGGCGATGGTGAGGGTGTTGAACGGATCGCCAAAGTCCCCTGCCGCTGCCGCCGCGCCATTAGTGAAGTCCACCCACAACTCGTGGGGCACACCCGTGTCTTCAACAAGAATTCCTGAACTAGACTCGGAGACTCGACGAGGCTCGAGCGCTTTGCTCATATCGAGGGTGATTGTCGTTCCCAACGCAGGGTTGGATATCGTGACCACACCCGAGCTCTGCTCGCTATTGATGATCGTTCCGTGAGCGAATTGGTCCGTGTAACCCGAGCTTTCGGTCGTGGAGATAATGTCGCTGTGGGGTGAGATCGTAAACTGAATCACCTGCCCCGAGTAGGTGACGTACCTATTCACCTGGTCGCTTCCAAACTGCAAAACGAATCCGCTGGGAGTAGTCACTGCGGCTTGAAACTCAGCAAAAGTCAAAGGACTGAATTCTCCCGGATGCAGCCAAGTGTCGTAGGCTTCCAGAAAACCGCATTTGCCACCACTCCCATTATCTACCCGGTAGATAGCGAGGAAGTACCCGGCCTTGCTCCCGTCGCTGCCTCTGTCGATAAAGGTCCAGTTGCCACGGGTCTTAATCTTAGGGTCGGTAGGATGCTTATCCGGGTCGAAGCTATCGGGAAGATAGATGGGGTTCCCGCAGGCGAAATCGGGCGCCACGCCCATATTTCGGACGTCAAGGGGAGCCGCTACAGAAAAGTCCTGGCCAAAAACGTGCAAGAGAACACTGGGATAATACGCAATCCGCCCAAACTGGACCATGCTGTCGAGGCTCGTTCCGGAACCGGTAGGCATCAAAAATGTCGGCATCGCGAGGCCTAGATCACTTTGGCTGCCAAACGGTGGATAACCGGGAAGAGTGATGGGGTAACAAAAACCCGTGGGGCGGCCACCTGCGCTAATAAGGTAACTTGGTGAACCGGCATAGAGTTCTTCGGCGTACTCGCCGGCTCCTGCAGCATGGTGGAGTTTCTGATAAAAGCGCCTGTGTCTCCCGCTCACAAACAGATCGAGAATAGGGTCGGGAATGCGATAGTCGCAGACTGCAGCGTGAACCATTTCCCAGGCATAGTCGGGTGGCGCGTCTCCCCACATATAGTCAGGTGGTATATCCATCCACGCTGTCAGATTTTGGTTTGGTTGCGCCTTGTCCGGAAAGAACATGTCAGTGTTTCCCGCCAACATGGTGAAGTAGGCTATTTGAGGATCGTGATCGTAAACGATATTTTTCTTGTCCGGGGTCAGCACTTTGAAAACGAGAGGGGACCCCAAGGCTCCACTCCCATCGGAAGAACCCGGTCCAAGAAAATGTGCCTCAGCTCTGCGCCTAAAAGGAGGGGCTCGGCGCAAATCATTGCTGGAGACAGCGATTTTAGCCGAAACATAGTCTAGAACCATCCGTGCTGCTAGTCGCACACGGTTGTCGTAGGCGTACGTGGCGAGATTCAACAATGGTGACATGGTTATATCTTGATACGGACGCGCGTTATATTCCAAAAAATCTTGCTTTAGCACCGTCTGAAGAGCCTCGAGGATATACTCGGTCGTTACTGGAGCACCCGTATCCGAGTCGTTATTACGATTGTTGTCAAATTGAGTGAACCTATAGCGCTGAAATAAAAGTTGATTCGACAAGTACCTTGCGGCCTCGATCCCAAATTTATGGTTTTCGGTTTCCGGAGCAATGCCGCCAACGATGAGCTCTTTAACGTCAATCCGACTTCGTTCATTGAGAAGGTCATTGATGATGTGATCCCTAAGCTGTCCAGGAATGTCATTGTAATACTTATAAAGAAGAGGGATGTAGAAATGTAACATAAAATCATAATCTCCATCCGTTCCCGTCTTTCCGGCCTGCTCCAATTGAAGTGATAATAAGGTGTCCAATCGCTTGGAGTTAGCAGAATCATCGTCGAAGTAATCTCTGTAGGCCCACCTAGCTAGTAGTGCGACTGCGTAGGGTTGCCCTGAATCGGCTGGCGCGAAGACTGAACCCTGTGGGAAGGCCGGCTGGGCGGCCTGGTAAATTGCGGCTGCTGCGCGGGCGGAGAACCGTTGATTTGCAGCCGTGACGTTGGTTGCTGACGGAGCACTGGCGAGGCGAATGGCATCAGCGGAGTAGGATGAGGGTAGCTGTTTCTCCGGGGGAATGTTGTTGTAAAGCGGCGCTTGGGCATGTAGTTCCTGCCGGGAATCCAATAGAAGAAAGGTTAGGCCCAGGAGGGTGCAAACACTTTTTGGAAGGGAACTCATGGAGCATTTGTGTTTATGGTCGACAAACCTCTATTGTAGGCTCACCAGCACCAACACCATTCCCTTGCTCTCCTTGAGCGAACTCATTGCCTTACCGATTATCGCCCCTTGGGCCCTGGCGTGGTCTGTGACTTTCATCGCATGACCCGGGGTGTCGGAAGTGGTCAGCAAATCTCCGGGTTTGATCGCACCGCCGGAGGCGTCGGCCAAAACGTAGACCCGACCGCTAAGCGCTACGTTACGGCCACCTGACAAAGCGCCTTGCTGGCTCAGGGAAATCCCCGGGTTGACGCCATTTGCTCCGCTGACGATACCGGCCACGCGCTGGTCGTACGACTGTGTGCTGAGCATGAGCCCGCCAGGATGTTCGTCGTCGATGACCACTACGGATCCCTTTTCGATCTGTTGTTCCGTCATCGCAAACGGTTCGGCGAGGTCCGCGCCGCCAACGATGACAAGGCTTCCAACGCGCACTGGACCGATGAAGTAGCCGCCATAGCCGCCGTGACTTTCACCGTAAACGCCGGGACCTGTACCCAGCCCAACCCCCGTCACCGCTGCGGCATTGGCCGAAGCGCTTTCTCCGTGCACCCCCTCAAAGGTGAGACTCTTGCCCCACACCCCAACGCCAGCGCCTCGGCTTTCGCCGTAGAGGCCGACAGCGCCACCTCCGGAATTCAGGTTTATTCCGGCCACCGCCGCGGCGTTGCCTGCGCTGCTTTCTCCGTGGACGGCTTCAGAGGTCACGCTTTTGCCCCACACCCCGATACCGGCACTGCTTTCTCCGTGCACACCCTCAGAGGTGAGACTCTTGCCCCACACGCCCACACCAGCGCCTCGGCTTTCTCCGTAAACACCCAACCCGCTGCTCGCATTGAGGTTCACGCCGGCCACCGCCGCGGCGTTGCCCGCGCTGCTTTCTCCATGCACGCCTTCCCAACTCACGCTCTTGCCCAACACCCCAACTCCGGTGGTGCTGGAGCCAGACACCCCGCCGCCGCTACTTCCACCCACTACCGTGGCGTAGCCAGCGCCGCTTCCGTTCTTCACGTTTTCAGAGCTCCCACTCTCGGGCAACAACCCGACTCGGGTGCTTGCAGACGGAGACACGCCAACAACACTGCTGACATTGCCGCCCGGGTCATTTCCAACCACTCCGAAGCCAAACTGGAGACCGCTGCTAACGCCAGTCACGGGCCCTCCCGCACTCAGAGCGCCTGTGACGCCAATGTCACCATGAACGTCCAAGGCAGATTGTGGTGTTGACGTCCCGATGCCCACCGATCCCGTGAGGTAGTAGGCGCTGGTCCCGCTAGTCGAGAAGCCTCCACTACCACCGCTGCCGGCGCTAAGGGCGTAGAGCGCATAGGGTGTCGGGGTGATCTGCTGGAGGGTAAGGAGAGGAGTGAAACCGCCGGGGTTGCCGCTGGGGCGCACCCCGATTTGCATCCAGAAGGCTCTCCCATCGAATGCGGTGCTGCCAAAGTCGATCGACGTGGTGAACAATCCATTGTTCACCGCCACCGCTGAGGCGACAAAGGGGGTGCCGACCGGGTTGCCGCCAGTGGCGGCGTCGAGCAGGATAAACTGCAAATCGTAAGTGCCCGTGGCTGTGCTGCCGCTCTCGGTGAGGCGTCCTTGGTAAGTGAAAGCCGTGCCGAGGGGGGCGGCCTCGCTCAGAGCGGCCAAGAGCGCGAGCGCAGTGAAGAGTGAAAAGGTGAGAGTTTTCATGGACTGGCAGTTCAATGGCATGCGCCTCAAGCGGTTGGGTTGGTTCGCTGTTTGTTAATTCTTGGTAGTGCGGCCGCGCGCCGCGCGACCGTATTTTTGACTGTTCGCAGGTTCCTACAACGACTACGAGGAGAGGTTACAAACTTCTTAAGAATATCTTTTGCGCCGTTCGGACGAGGAATTAGCGGCGTCCTGCTCAGCGCTGGATCACTAAACAGTGAGCGTCCTCTGGTGGGCGCACCGGCGCTGAAGCGACGTAAACGCCGCGCTCGTTTGCGATCGGCCCAAGCGGCGATCCAATAGTTACGTCTTGGAGCTAGCGGGCAGACTACTCCAAGACAATGTGCAAAGGGTTGCTGCCAACTCCCGCGGAGGCTTTTGGGGGTGCAATGGGCGGAGCGCTCCAGTCGAGATTGAGCCGGCCGAGCTCGGCGCGCATGCGGCGCAAATCCCAGACCTGAACCTGCTGGTCCCATTCCAACGCGAACAACCGCGACCCATCCGGCGAAAAGCGCAGAAACCAGATGATGGCCCCGTGCGGAGCTTCCAGGTCGGCGAGCACTTCGCCAGTCTCGACGGCGATCAACCGAACGATGGCGGGCTCGGCAACAACCGCCAGTGTTCGCGAATCAGGACTGAACGCCAGGGGCAACAGCGTTCCCGGGTGGGTCGCTCGAATCGTGTGTTTTCGTTTCCACGACCACGTTTCCCACAGATCATAGGATGCTCCGCTGGTGGCGAGCCAGCGTCCATCGCCACTGAACGTGGCCCACGCGGTGAAAGGAGTTGGCAGTTCGCGGATAAGCCGTTGGGATCCGAACTCCCACACTTTCACCCCGGAACCCTTCCAATTGCCCGCCGCGACCCAGCGGCCATCCGGACTGATGGCCGGGAAGGCGACACCAGGCTGGGAGACAAGGGCAAATTGGTTCGAGGGAGCGCCCACCTCGTAGATCGACACCGCTGCTGCGGCAGGTAAAGCCGCTGCCACCAAGCGTCCATCCGTGCTCAAGGCCGCGTAGTTGAACACCAGTTCATCCTTGATCGCTTGGCGCGGTCCAATGCGAAGTTCATCAACGGCCTTACCGGAATTGCGATGGATCGGCCACCTCGCCAACCCGCTCTGACCGCTGGTGATCAGGTGAGTTCCCTCCGGTGTGAAGAGCACTGAGTAGCATGCGGGCTCGGGCAGCACGAAGGGATTCTCAGTCTGCTGGTCGGCCCAGATCCGGACGCCCTCGGCGAAAGTCGCAGCCTTGAGCCGGCCATCCGCGCTGACATCGATGCTCAGTGAGCCGCGATTAGGAGATGGCCGGCATTTTAACCGGTGGAAAATCGAACTCGCCATGATTTCCAACGCGCCGGTTTCCTCACCCCGTTCGAGATAACCAATCCTGCGGTCATCCTCGCTGAATTCGATTTGGTAACTGTAGCCGGCGGCCGTTAATAGAAGCCGCTCGGCCGTCAAATCCCACAACTTGAAGTGCCCATCCCAACCACAGCTTCCCAGCAGCGAGCCGGAGTGGCTGAATCCGAGGCTAGTCACCGCATCCTGATGGCCCTGGAATTCGCGCTCTTTTCCACCGGTCAACGCGTTCCAGATGCAGATCTGACCGCCAAAGCAGCCCACCGCCAGATGAACCCCATCGCCACTGCAGGCCAAACTCCCAACGCGGGTGGGGTGCGCCAGGGTTTCCAGCACCAAGCCATTGTTCAAGTCGCGCACCTCAAGACTCACCGCTTCCTCCTCGTAGCCCGCAAACCAGTCGGCGTGCGGACTAACGCGGATAAAGTGGTAGGCACGATTGATCGCGAGACTCGGCAGCTCCTGAACGGGATCGAGGGCAAACCGCCTGAGCATCCCGTCCTGGCAACTGGCCAGGACCACCTGTCCGTCAACACTGAACGTGGCGGAGACCGCCTCCAAGAGGTTGGTGATCCTTTCCTCGGATCTGTCGACGTCCCAGACCACGCTTCGTCCGTCCTGCCTCTTGAACGCAATATACCGGCCCCCGGGGCTGAGCGCATGGAGCCCTGCGATGCCTTCACCCACATTGGCCGGCAATAAGAACTCTTTGTTGTCGGCAACGGAGCGGACTCTCAACCTCCCGCCGTGCTCAATATAGGCTCGGCGTTCTAGGTTTGGATCCCAAAGCTCGTATTCATAGCCGGGGGAGCTATGGCGATCGCGGAAACGGAAATCAGTCACGGCGAGGCAAGCGATGGCTTCGCTGCGAAGCTCGAGGGAGGAACGGATCGCCGCAGCCTTGGTCACTGCCTCCATACTCGTGAACCGCTGTCCTTCACCCCCATTGCGGCGCACCGCGTCGGCGTGCGCCACGTAGACCTCAAACAGCTTCTCAGTCGTGGCGAGTTCGGCGCGAGTGATGCGGATGGCTGCCAGGGTAGAACCGATAGCCACGGTAATCAGCAGAAGACAGACCGCCGCACTTAAGGATGCCGTTTTGGGATTCCGTCGGCACCAGCGCCAGGTCTTTTCGAATTGGTTGATCGGCCGGGCGAGGATCGGTTCATCGCGCAGGAAGCGGCTGAGTTCAGCCGCGAGTTCTTGCGCCGTTTGATAGCGGGCCGACGGTTCCTTCTCCAGGCACTTGAGGCAGATCGTTTCGAGGTCGTGCGGGACACGTGGCGTGAGCAGATGCGGCGCGAGCGGATCGTCATTCATCACCTGATGCAACACGTCGGTAAGTGTTTCGCCTTGGAACGGCGGGCGACCCGTCAATAGGTGATAAAGATTAGCGCCCAGCGAATAGACGTCGCTCCGCTTGCCCACGGTGCCACGTTTGGCCGTCGCCTGCTCCGGCGATATGAAGTTAGGCGAGCCGAGCACTTGGCCACTGAGCGTCAGCTCACTCTCGGCCTCAAGTCGCTTGGCCAAACCGAAATCCGTCACCCGCGGCTGGTCGGTCGCCGAGTCGATCAAGATGTTCGAAGGCTTGAGATCACGATGGAGCACATTCCGCTCGTGCGCGAAGTCGATCGCCCCGGCGATGGTCCTGAGGTAGATGGCGGCCTGCCGGGCTGGCAGCGGACCCTTGGCGACCAACTGCGCCAGCGTCAAGCCTTCCACGTAATCCATCGCGAAGAAGTGCTGGCCCTCGGCAAAGCCGACCTCGTGAATCGCCACGATGTTGGGATGCTGCAGGCTGGCGGCGGCGGCGGCCTCGGTGCGAAAGCGCTGGACGAAATCCTTGGTCGCGAGCGGGCCCGCGAGGAGCATTTTGACGGCGACGATCCGGCCCAGGCTCACCTGCAACGCACGATAGACCACGCCCATCCCGCCGCGCGAAATCTCCTCCAGCAATACGTAGTCGCCGAAGCGACGAATTGCTCCAGGCTCAAGGTTCGACGCTTGAGCCCCGATCTCGGCCAACTGCGCCTGGGTTGGGCCGGCGCCATGGATCTTCGGCTCCTCCATCGCCTCTTCCAACCCGCTCTCCAGCAGGCAACGAACGCAAAAGCCCTCCGCGTCGCTAGGGCGCAGTTCAGCCCCGCAGCGGGCGCATGACTTCATTGAGGCCAAGATAACAAAATGCTGGAGCGTTCACCACCTTCTACAACGTTGCAGATGGAAGGTTACCGAGGCGGAGCCGGAATTGCGTCGTGGGCCCTAGGTAGAGCTGTGCGATCGGCGGCTCTACTCCAGGAGGCGTCCCCATAGCCAGGCTTGGGATGCATCACCAGCGGAGGATCAATGGCAGCCCGGGTCGAAAATCGATCATGTGCTCTCGCCACCCTCCATCACAGCGTATCTCTAGGAGATAATCCTCGTCGATACGAACGTTCACCAAGCCAGCGTCGATAATCGATTGTAGTTCCAGAGACAGGCTCGCCACGCGCGTCAACACACAATCCACACGGCTGATCGCGCGCAGCCCGGCGGTGCACAAAGCCGTTTGCTTTCGACTGTTCGATGCGACGACCGGTTGCCCACCCCCCGTCAGATAGAAGAGCGCAGGCTCCAGTAGCAGGGATGAATTCGTCGCCAGGGAGATACTCATTTGCGGCGGCAACCACGCTGGCCGATAATCCCGAACGGCGAAGGGTGGCCCGTTCCCACCATCAGCTGCGGGGCGGAAGATGAGACCGAAGGGACAGGCACCGTCGTTTCGGCCTGTCCACCGCTCGAAGAGGTGAGTGGGTCGGATTGGCTCGGACTCCGCCGCAATTCTGTCCTCGACCCAGAGCAGTTCCAGGTAGCCATTGTCAAAGGGGAACCGGCGACATGCGGTGCCTTGGCCCGGATGCGTGCTGGGCACTCCTTCAGTCAGGCCAAACTCCGTTAAGCGAACCGCTTCAGGCGCGCCGGGGGCTGTAAGTATGAAAATGTGATCGAGCTCAGAGGCCATGGCTCTCAAATGCTTCGTTCAACGTCCATACCACCGATAAAGCCGCTGAGGACGAGGGACTTGGAGAAGGCTCTTAGCAAGCTCTGCGCGAATATCCAAAACCTCCCGATCATTTGGGGGCTAGAACGACAGCGCGTTCGCTCAATAAGGCCGCTTCCTCCCAAGGGCTCGATTTGTCGCCTGATTTTTCCCACAATAGCTGTTGCGCCAGCCGTGCAAGCACCTTCGCATTGTTCGGTGCTAGACGGATCGCCTCGCGCAGGCTTTTGAGAGTACTCTCCTCAACGCTGTGCCGGACGTACGCTGGGACGGTCACCACGGAGGACGGCGAGATGGTCCGCAGATCACGGTTGGCGAAAAACCATTCTGCCCAGTGTGAATACTCGTCCTGGCCCGATTTGCTGGTCAGTTGTCTTTTCATGGCCAGAAGTCTCTCGAACGAAACTATCTTACGACGCTGGCCGTCCCACCGTTGTCCGGAAATCGCTTCGGCCAGTTCCGGCAGCCAGGCGGGAGCCGTTGCAGAGGTGACGGGCAGTTCCCAAATCTTCGAGCTCTGGTCCAGTGAGGAAGTTACGATCCAGCGCCCGTCGGAATTAAAGCGGACGGAGAGAACCCCCGCTCCATGTTCGAATGGTTCCGTGAGGGGTTGCCCACTATGGGTGGGCCACGATCCGATCTTCCGCCGCCCTAGTCGCCCAGAGGTGGAGCCCGCGGACTTCAGGCAACTCCGTGGCCTGTGCGCCCCACCCCAACTGCTCTACGGCAGGCGGGTGAGCGCGCTTGGCCTACACGCACTCGCCAGTGCTTTTTAGGCACCTGCTGCACCCGAGGCCGCTGCGGCTGAATCCGCCGCGTCGCGTCGGTGTTCCTCGGCCAACACCGGCGAGTTGCCGGTGCCCGGATGAGCTTCCGTCGCCATCGTGGCCAGTCCCCTGCCGAAGTCTTTGCGCGGGTTGTGCCAGCGCGCGTTTCCCGTGAGTGGATCAAGGCAGAAGATTTCGCCGCAGCACGAAGCAAGAACGGCCCCAACCTCCAGGACGACATTCACAAAATCCATGCCTTTAAGATGAATCGCCCAGACCTGTTGGCCGGTGACGCGGTTCAGTGCTAGGACCGATCCTTTGATCCCGATGAACACCAAGTCCGAGATTTTCATAGTATGTGCTTTTTCACCGCACCTGCTGGCTGCTCAAGTTCAGTTCACTGATTTGCGAGTTGAGGGTCCAAAAGTCGTAGATCAGACCAACGCCAAATAGGCCAAGCGTCACCAGGTAGAGAATGCCGGTGACCCACTTGCCCAGGTAAAACCGGTGTATTCCGAGCAGGCCCAGGAAAGTGAGCAGAATCCACGCGACCGAATAATCGATCGGGCCTCCGGCGTAGCGCCTGTCTGCTTGTCGAGCCATCGACGGAATGAGAAAAAGGTCGATAACCCAGCCGATGACAAACAAGCCACCGGTGAAGAACCAGATTGTGCCCGTGATAGGCTTGCCGAAGTAAAACCGGTGGGAGCCCGTGAACCCGAAAATCCAGAGCACATAGCCGATCACTTTGCTGTGGGTTTGTCCTTGGGCGTTCATGACGGGGCTGAGCTTACGGCTGCGGCCTGGAGTGTTCAATTACAAGAGCCGTCCACTTTTATATGCCCTCGCAGGGCGGTTGCTCGGCTTCGGTTTTCAGTCGCGCCATGCGGCGGGCGTTGGTGTGGCCAAAATGGAACGGTTGGTCGTTTACAAGCTCGCCCAGTTGGACCTCAATCATCAGAGGCGACATCCGGTCGGCCTGAACAAACGTTATGCAATTGAACGAAGTAGGCAAAGTCCTTGGGCGTAGAAACCGATGGGATGAGGTCCAAGGATTGCTGGAAGAAAAGGGCTTTCTTCCCGGCCTCGAAAGCAGGATTCCCCTGATATGGGGCTTCGCGGGCATCGGTGTATTCTCTGTGCATGACCAGGACTATGAAGCGGCGAAGCGACGGATAGACGGCCGCGACGTACCGATCGACCCGCTTGCGTCGGCGGGTGAGGAAGGCTCAAGCCTTCCGATAGACGACGGCTGCATAGTCTTACTTCCACAAACCACATGGATCGGTTTCCGGGACGGAGCCAGACAAAAGACAGCCACGGTGATTCACGAGCTAGCTCACGTGGAGGACCACTTGTTTAGGGGGCCAGATCTAGGGGATGCACAGGACTGGAATCTTCTGCGGGTCTGGAGGGAGTTTTTCGCAGAGAACATCGCCGCGCCGTACTACGATGCTAAAGTAAGGCAGATCGATTTGCATGTTGGGATGACTTATCTCCACAACCGGGACGAGGAAGCTCTGCTCGGGCTTGAGCAGCTCGGAAGGGTATTGGGCTTCCTGCATGGCAATGGCCACACCGAGCAAGAAGTCAGACTCTTCTTTCAGAGATATGGCTCCAGGTGGCAAGTTGCCGCGACCAACCTCTGGAACCTCCTCCCGAAGGTGCTGGCTGAGAAGACTAAGCCGATCCCTGGCGAAATCAACAAGGCTGTGGAGCCACTTTTTCATTAGCGCCCCACCTGGGTTAGTTCAGATACGCGCTGTCGGCGATTCGTCAAGGGCTCTGATTGCGACCTGGAGGCTTGAGACGTGCGCGCAGCCCCGAGAATCTCCGCTCAGTTTTGTTGTTCCGCACCGCGATCGCCAGCGCCTTCCGCTGGCCGACGACCACTACCAGCTTCTTTCCCCGTGTGATGCCGGTGTAAACGAGATTGCGCTGAAGCAGCATGTACTGCTGCATTGCCAGCGGAATTACGACAGCTGGGAATTCTGACCCTTGCGACTTGTGGATGGTAATAGCGTAAGCGAGCGCCACTTCGTCCAGCTCGCCGAAATCGTAAACGACCTCCCGCTGGTCGAACTTCACCGTGACTTCGCGCTCCACCAGATCGATCTTCGAGATCTGGCCGATGTCGCCGTTGAACACGTCCTTGTCGTAGTTGTTCTCCGTCTGGATGACCTTGTCGCGGGGACGGAATTGCCAGCCAAACTTCTCCACGACCGGCTCCTGCGGCCTGGCTGGATTAAGCTCGACCTGGAGTTTTATGTTTAATTCGCGGATGCCCAGCGACCCACGGTTCATCGGGCACAGCAGCTGGATGTCGCGGATCGGATCGAGCCCAAACTTGGCCGGTATCCGTTTCTTCACCATGTCCAGGAGCGTTGCCGCGATTTGCTCCGGCTCCGCTCGGTCGATGAAGTAGAAGTCGGAGTCGGCCTCTCGGGCGGGGGTCTCCGGCATCATGCCTTCGTTGATGCGGTGCGCCGTGGTGATGATCCGGCTGTGCGCCGCCTGACGAAAAACCTCAGTCAATCTGACCACAGGAACCACACCGCTCTCAATCAGGCTGCCCAGCACCATGCCCGGCCCCACCGAGGGCAGCTGATCCACGTCACCGACCAGCAGCAGGCTGGCATTGTGCGGAACCGCCCGCAGCAGGCTATTCATCAAAAGCACGTCCACCATCGAACATTCGTCCACGACGAGGTAATCGCATTCCAGTGGTCTCGACTCGTTACGGGTGAACCCTCCTGACGCCGGATTCACTTCCAGCAGCCGGTGGATGGTTTTGGCTTCGACGCCGGTCGTTTCCGACAGGCGCTTTGCGGCGCGGCCCGTGGGCGCGCAAAGCATGCAACGGACTTTTTTGGCCCGCAGGATGAGCAGGATGGCGTTCACGAGCGTCGTCTTACCGACGCCCGGCCCACCCGTGATGATAAGCGCTCGGCTCGACAGGGCCTGCCGGAGTGCGGCCTGCTGGCTGGGCGCTAATTCCCTGCCGGTCTTCAGCTGGCACCAGCCCACGGCTTTCTCAAGGTCGATGGGCGGGAAATTCGGCGGCGCGGAAGCCAGGAACTTGATCCGGGCGGCGATGCCCTCCTCGGCTCGCTTCAAAGAAGGCAGAAACACGAGATCGCAGTCACCAATCTTCTCCTGGACTAGATCGCCGCTGGCTAAGGTGCGCTCCAGGGCCTCGGACACGATCTTGTCGTCCACTAGCAGGAGCTTGCCTGCCTCGTCTTGGAGCAGTTCCACCGGCAGCGCGCAATGGCCCTCGCCGGTGGCCTCCAGGAGGACGTGGTTCAGCCCCGCGCAAGCGCGGATTAAGGAGTCGACCGGAATGCCCATCTTCTGGGCGATCTGGTCGGCGGTCTTAAAGCCGATGCCGTGGATGTCCTTGGCCAGCCGGTAGGGGTTGGCCCTGACCAATTCGATGGCTCCCTCGCCGTAGGTCTTATAGATCCGCACCGCCCGGCTGGTGCTGACGCCGTTGGAGTGCAGGAACACCATGATCTGTCGGATAACCTTCTGCTCGGCCCAGGCCATTTTGATCTTCTGCCTGCGCTTCGGTCCAATCCCATCCACTTCCTCAAGGCGGGCCGAGGTTTGCTCGATTACGTCGAAAATCTGCTCGCCGAACTTGGCCACGAGCTTCTGGGCGTAAATGGGGCCGATGCCTTTGACCATGCCGCTGCCCAGGTATTTCTCGATGCCTTCGGTGGTCGTCGGCGGGGTGCTGGTGAGCATCTCGGCTTTGAACTGAAGGCCGAACTCCTTGTCCTGTATCCAGCGGCCTTCGGCGGTCACCCACTCACCGGCGCTGACGGAGGCTAAGGAGCCAACCACCGAGACCAAATCGCGCTGCCCCTTGGCCTTGACCTTGAGCACAGCAAAGCCGGTGTCGTCGTTGTGGAAGGTGACGCGCTCGATCAGCCCGGAAAGGCTGTCACGGGGTGGGGTCGATGGCTGGTCAGCGCGCAACGGCACGGAGTGTGATTGCCCCGTTTCAGGCTGGCAAGATGCGGCTGATCCGGCTGTCCGGCGCGAATCTCGCGCTTAACGGGATCGATGGGCAGTCGGGTGTGGCGTATTACGTGCTGACGAGCACTAACCTGACACTGCCTTTGAGTGAGTGGGAACCCCTGGAGACCAATGTGCTCAGCACCAGCGGGAACTTCACCATCACGGCCACCAACGCGGTGACTCAAGGCATTCCGCAGCGGTTCTACATCCTCCAAACTCGGTAGACGAACGCGTTTTAGAGGCGGAGTTTGCGTCCCGTCCTCGACGTCGCTAGGTGATTCTAGAGACAGCGGTCTGAAAGCGGGAAAGCGCATCGCCAATCAACCGGGTTCATCGTCGCTGGCTGGAGCCTGAAGGCGGACAGCAGCCATGAGCTTGCAGTGCTTTTGGTTTTAAACTCGGGCACCGCAAAAACCAATCTTGTCATTGTGGAAAGTGCCGCGCTCGATCGGCACCAGAGGTGCGCTCGGTAGGCCAAGTGGGAGATTTGACCGCACCCGTTTAGGGGCCGACCCATTTTCCTGGTGCTCCGAAGCCCCCACCTGACCACACAAATTCCTCGAAGGGGTAGGCACGGTGAAAATCCCTGAGCCTTGCCTGCGTCTCACGCGACCACTGGGTTTTATGGCACCCCAAGCTGTTCAGCCTTTGATTTTGGAATCGTGCGACATCGATGGTCAGCAGATTCACCGGCAGTTTACGATCCTTGGGGACAGCCACTCCCGCCACCGCAGCCCAGCCCTTCAGTTGCCTGCCCAAGACAACATGGTAGACAGCCGATTCTGGCGCAGCCTCGCTGGCGGCGTCATCGGTCGAACTCCCAACTGCAATGTGGTCGGCGTGTCCCGTGACGCCATCCGGGCCAAAGGTGACGATCACGTCGGGTTTGAGGCCACCCAATTCCTTGAGCAATCGCTCTCTCACCTGCGAACGCGAACGTGCCAGGGTGCCATCGCCAAAACTGAGCCAGATTGGTGGTCGTTTGACGCCCAGTGTGGCCAGTGCGCAGGCACCTTCCCGCTCTCGTTCCCTGCCCAGAGCCGCGCCTTTGAGATTCCGTCCCGAAACATCGGAACCAGCATCACCTGAGGTCGCGAAGATCACCCTTACCTCCCAGCCACTGGCAGCGGCGCGAGCCAACACGCCCGCGCAGGTCGTTTCATCATCGGGGTGGGCGAATACTCCCAGCAAAACCTTGGCGGACTTGGCATGATTCTGGGCTGACGCTGCGTCAGCCTGGGCCGGTCCCGCCACGGCTAGAATAGCCAGCGCCGTGAGGAACTGGATGAGCTTCATTGCGCCTTTGATCGGGATTCTCTCCGGCTGCTGGATGCCTGAACTGTGCGAAAGCCAGGAATGGGCTGACGAAATCGGTCGACTGAACCTCCGCGTCGCTTCTCCGTTCAGACGCAGGCGCATAGGAGGCTCGCTTGGAACTGCACCCCAACCAATCTTCCATTGTGATCGGCTTAGGCACTCTGATCGAGCCCAATGTCCGCCGCGATTGTCCAGGACACACGCGCAGCCTGCGACAGCGAGCCGGACCCGATCCCTCCCGGCAAGGCACATCCAGTAGCGATGAAACGCCGGATGGCTTCAGCGACGGTCGCCAGCGGCTCCGCTCAAAACCGACCGCGTACCCGGTTCAACCCTCGGTGCCCCTCGCTATTTCTTATCCGGAACCTGCTTCGCGGCAGCGGCTTGCTGCTTCTTCTGGGTGGCCGTGGTGGCTTTGACTTGCTTCTGTGCTGCCTGCTTATGTACGGACTTCGGAGACTTGTCGCCCATATATCACTCTATCTTTCTTTGACGGTTTACTACCCGGCTGTGCGTAATCGGTTGCCGGATAGCGGCGACAGTAACCGACGTCTGCGGGGGGTGTAAATACTGTATGCGACCTCCGCGCCGAAGGAAGGCGACGGCGCACTGGAGGAAGCACGATTGAGATTAGAGGGAGCGGAGAGCTCGTTAGTCCAATAAACGGGTAATCCAGGGCCACCGCAAAGAGATCGTGCTGTGCCAGTATGCGCTCGGGTTCGATTGGGACGAAGTGCTTCATAACGGCAAAGCGCGCTTTGGTGGACCTGTATGGCATCACTCCGGCCACCGACCTTCCAGCCATGCACGGCAACGCCCGTGGCTGGCGCGGCCTTCGCCTCCGCCGCGATCCGGCGACCGGCGCGGCGGACGTTGAATACTAATCCGTCCATACGACTCCTACGCCCTTTTTCAACTCCAACCGCCAAACAAGTTCAGATCTCATTCTCTTTCGGGCTTAAGGTCAAAAAAGGTCGTAGGAGTCGTATGTTTTTGGCCCAAAACTGGTGGCCGAGGCCCTCGCGGCCCTCGCGGAGGCGGGTGGCAGGCGCTCCAAGTCAGGCTCCGCGCCATTTCCAGGCTGCCGGGAAACCCTGGTTGGCAGGCTAGGGCATGCGCTTGCCGTTCTAACCATCCCCGCGCAGTTGAAAGAGCGCGATCGAGACGTGCACACGCTGCGCCACGGGCACGAACCGGCTTCACCAGCTAACCGCGGACCAGCAAGGCCCTTTCAGACGCTGGCGAGCATCGGCATCTTTGCGGCTGCTTCATGTAATCTTAATGTCGCGTTTGCCAAACTGCCTCCGTTATGAAACCTTCGCGGGAATTCGTTCGAAATCGAGCGAAAGAACCAGCTTGAACAATCGGGCTCCCTGGCGCTGCGGCGTTGAATCCCCGCCGGGTCCTCTTGGAATGCGCTCAGCCCGTGCTGGCGACACTAAGGGCGACTCAGTCCCCCATGCATTGTCATGCTCGCGGCTCATGGTGAACCCGAAGGCAAAGGGAAGCGGGAGCGGCATGCAACGCTTCTAGTGTGACCTCTTAGCAGAAGGAATGCTGAACTATGTATCAGAACCGCGACGCGCAGTGTCGACCCAATAAGTCCCAGACAGGGGTAACCCTACCAGTTGCCACGTGCGGCCCGGGATCCGCACCGGAGGCAACTGGCAGCGCTGTTGGCACGGGATTGCAGCGACGGCATTTTATCAAGTCCCTCGTCTTCGGAAGCGCCGTGTCCAGCGCCATGGGGAAGACCTGGCTCGATGTGGTGGCAGCCGATTGCCAGCCGTCCGCTTCGGGAGCCGGTATCCTGCATGTCAACGTGGCCGACTTCCCAGCACTTCAACAGACCAACGGGTCGGTGAGGTTGGCGCTAAACACGTTCGTCCTCCCCGGTCCCCTTGGGCCCTTCTATCCGGTGCTGGTAAATCGAGGCTCTGGCCAGCAATTCTTCGCGCTCAGCTCGCACTGTAACCACGCAGGCTGCGTGGTCCCTCCCTACAGCGCCACGGCGCACGCAATCGTTTGTGCCTGCCATGGCTCTCGGTATGCGATTGACGGTGCCCTGTTGAGTGGCCCCTCGCCACAGGCGCTTGCCCGTTACCCTGTCAGTTTTGACGGAGCTACGCTCTGCATCGAAGTCCCCGGCTTGGGCTTTAAGCTTGCGGTAGCACCGGTCGACAACGCAGGTTCGCCTCGGATTCAGTTACAGTTTCCAACCGGGCGGAATGTCACCTACGAAGTGCTGTTCCAATCCGATCTGCTCACAGCGCCATCAGTGGTGAGCTTCTCGACAACACTAACGGGAACGGCCAACAAACCGTCTTTTGTCGGAACGGGGAAAGTGGTCAGCCTTTACCTGGATCGCACGGCGGCCAGCGGGATAATCTCAGTGCGAATCAAGGTAACGCCGGGGTGAATCCTACATCGGGGTCATCGAAACAAGCCTTGGCAGCGTATCTGGCCGCTCGGATTTCCAAAAGAGTAGCGGCGTAATCTTGCGAGCTCTGGGGCGATCCACGATCACAGCTCGAACTAAGGCTGCCATTCCAACCCGATGGAATTGAGCAGGGTGCCCACATTATCGCCCGAAGCGGATAAGCAAGGTAGAACCTGCCCACCGCGTTCCTTGCTCCATTGGCGGCCCGACTGAAGCGGTCGCAGAGCGCCTTTGATACCCAGCAGCCGTTGCCATTCCTCCCGCCAATGCTCATTGTACTGCTGCAACAGTTCCAGAGGGGCATGTCGACGCAGGATCCTAGTCATCGTCTCGGCAAGGTCTGCGGCTTCACAGAGGCCGACATTCATGCTCTGCATGCTCCCGCAACCAAGGGCAGGATACGCGGATTATTTGCACGAATTGCAAGGTCAAGCTCCGGACTATCCCGAGGAGCCGGTGGCCTTTTCCACAAGCAACCGAATTATCCCCGAGTGTTTCGGGCGTGAAATACCACAGATCCTTGGATTACTTCCTGGATGCCTCCTAAAAGGCAGCAGGAGTATTCGAATCCTTCGTCGGGTGTGGTCACCATCCGACTTCTTTCGATGCCGCCTTGGTACAAATTCGCTCCAAGAAAAGACATCGAGGCCTCGGAGATATCACCACAAGGATATTGTTGGGAATTGATGGGCCGGGAAGTCCATTTCCGGGGAGCGATTCCATGATCATCCACCACAAAGCAGGCGAGCATTGTATTCGTCCAGCACTTCCCTCACTTTGAGAGCTAGCGCTGAGGGCGTGAACGGTTTCTGCAGAAACGCCACGCCTTGGTACAGCACCCATGATCGCAAGTTCAACCGCGCGCTCCCGCAACATCTTGCGGGTTATCGTGCCAATACCAGCGGATTTTTCGATCAGGACACCGTCCTTCAGTAGATTTGGTTCCATGGGTTAAATATTTCCGTGC
>Ga0265314_10001223_pt1 | contig 29432 bp, 25 predicted proteins | sample 4126metaG_FD_203106 | JGI IMG/M metagenome (GOLD analysis project Ga0265314, IMG submission 203106) | Rhizosphere microbial communities from Carex aquatilis grown in University of Washington, Seatle, WA, United States - 4-1-26 metaG | ecosystem: Host-associated > Plants > Roots > Rhizosphere >... | reverse complement strand
CTCTCAGGGAGGGTCGTTCCGCTCGGCGGAGGGAGTCGGGCAATATTTGCCGTAATTTTTACCCCGAAAATCCCCGCTCCTCTCTTCGAAGCGAATTTGGAATTCAGAAAGGTTTAAATCATTGATTACCATTATCTAACAACGACACCTAGCACCTTGGCATCGGCGTTGCTAAATGCGGATACTCAATGGCTGATCAAGAAAACGACCAGAAAACAGAACAACCGACCGAGCGTCGTTTGACTGATGCGGTTGAGCGCGGGCAGATCGCGAAGAGCCCCGATCTCAATGTCGTCCTTTCTTTGGCTGCAGCGCTGGGAGTGCTCGCGTTCACGGCCCAGTCGACCGCGGACAGCCTTGCCGAGTACTCGGTCTCGATGTTCACCCGCTTTGCCTCGACGGCCGTCAACAGCGACACGATCACGGTCCAGATCGGCGAGATAATGTCCATCCTCGGGCGTGCGCTGGCGCCGGTTCTCGTGGCCTGCATCGGTGCGGCGCTCCTGTCCAATGGCTTCCAGAGCGGCTTCCAGCTTTCTCCCAAGGCCCTCACGGTCAAATGGGACTCGGTAAACCCAGCGGCCGGCTTCGGGCGCATCTTCTCAAAGAGCACCCTGGTGCGCACGGGCATCGACATCCTGAAGCTTCTCGCGATCGGGTTCGCGCTCTACGTCGGCGCGCGGACGTTCTTCGCGGATCCGCTCTTCACGGCCCCTGTGGAGGCCGCCTATCTCGGCCGATTCCTTTACACGGCCTCCGTGGGCTTCCTCGGCCGTCTCCTGTTCTCCTTGGGGATCATCGCCGGGATCAGCTACGCATGGGAGAGGTACAAGAATTCGCGGGAGCTGATGATGACCAAGGAGGAGGTAAAGGACGACCACCGCAGCACCGAGGGCAACCAGCTCATGAAGGGGGCGATGCGCCGCATGGCCCGCCGGCTCATGCAGAAGCAGATGCTTTCCGCGGTCCCGACGGCCGACGTCGTGGTCACCAACCCGACCCACTTTGCCGTCGCGCTCAAGTACGAGAGGGGAATCGACAAGGCCCCGGTCGTGCTCGCGAAGGGCGACAACAGGTTTGCACAGCGCATCAAGGCAATCGCGGCCGAGCATGGCGTGCCCGTCGTCGAGAACAAGCCCGTCGCGCGCGTCCTGTTTGCGATGGGCAAGGTCGGGCAGGTCATTCCTCCCGAGCTCTACCAGGCCGTCGCCGAGATCCTTGCCGTCGTGTACCGGACCCACCGGTACTACTTCCACAACCTGAAGAGCCGCCGCCTGGAGGGAGCCGCCTAAGCGATGCCCATCAGCTCCAACAGCCACATCACGCGGCTTCTAGCCCGTGCCGACCTGATCTTCACCTTTGCCCTCTTCGGCACGGTCCTGCTGCTCGTCCTCCCGATCCCGCCCTTCCTGATCGACATGCTGCTGGCCATGAACATCGGCCTGTCGCTGCTCGTCCTGCTCGCCATCGTCTACGTCAAGGATCCCCCGGAGTTCTCGGGGTTCCCGACGATGCTGCTCGCCCTGACCCTGTTCCGGCTGGCGCTCAACATCAGCTCGACGCGCCAGATCCTCGTCCACGGGTTCGCGGGCCACATCATCGATGCGTTCGGCCATTTCGTCATCCAGGGCAACTACATCGTTGGCGCCGTCGTCTTCCTGATCCTCGTGGTGATCAACTTTGTGGTCATCACCAAGGGCGCGGGCCGCATCGCCGAGGTGAGCGCAAGGTTCACCCTCGACGCCCTCCCCGGCAAGCAGATGGCCATAGACGCCGAGCTTAACGCCGGAATCATTGACGAGGCGACCGCCACGAGCCGCAGGCTCAAGATGCAGAAGGCCGCTGACTTCTACGGCGCGATGGACGGAGCGTCCAAGTTCGTGCGCGGCGATGCGATCGCGGGAATCCTCATCACCTTGGTCAACGTCATCGGCGGCTTCGCCATCGGGGTATTCCAGATGGGCATGTCGCTCGGGGAGTCGCTCCAGAAGTTCACCCTGCTTTCGATCGGTGACGGTCTCGTCTCGCAGATCCCGGCCCTCATCATCTCGATCGGCGCAGGCCTCCTAGTGACGCGGGCCGCGGACAACAACAACCTGGGGACACAGATCACCGGCCAGTTGATCCGCTACCCGCGCGCCATAGGCGTCGCGGCGGCGTGCATGGCGATCTTCGGACTGATGCCCGGCATGCCGATGCTCCCGTTCTTCGGGTTCGCGGCCCTTGCAGGCGTCCTCGCCCGCACGCTGAAGGCGAACGAGGATGACCGGTCCCTGTCGGATCCCGCGGCCAAGGGCGCCCCGTCCAAGGGCAAGGCGGCCGGCAAGGGAAAGCCAGGAGAGGCCGCTGCGGCGATCACGTCTCCCGCCGAGAACGACGTCCGGAAACTCATCGATGTCGACCCGTTTGCGATCGAGATCGGCTACGGCCTCCTGCCCCTTGCGGACTCCAAGGTCGGCGGCGACCTTCTGGCGCGCGTTACGGGCGTTCGCAAGACCCTCGCCAGGGAGAAGGGCATCATCATCCCCCCAATCTCGGTGCGCGACAACCTGGAGCTGGAGGCCAACGACTACCGCTTCCTGCTGCGCAACAGGCTCATCGCCAAGGGCACGCTCATGCCGGGTCGCTTCCTGGCCATGAATGTCGCGGGCAGCAACATCCGGCTGCGCGGCGTCCCGACGCAGGAGCCCGTATTCAAGCTCGACGCCACCTGGATCGACGAGGGCGAGAAGAAGACGGCGGAGCTGAACAATTTCACGGTCGTGGATCCGTCGTCGGTGCTCGTGACCCACCTGTCCGAGGCGCTAAAGAGCAACGCCCACTACCTGCTCGGCCGGCAGGACGTCCAGGTCCTGATCGACCACATCAAGGGCTCGCACGCGACCCTGGTCGCGGAGCTCCTGCCCGACCTGGTGAACATCGGCGTCATCCAGCGGGTTCTCCAGAACCTGCTGCGCGAGAACATCGCGATCGCGAACCTGCCGCTCATCCTCGAGGGCATCGCGGACTTCGCCTCGCTCTCGAAGAATCCCGACGACCTGAGCGAGCTCGTCCGCCGGCGCCTTGGCCTCTACTTTGTGCCCGACCTCGAGGTCCGCCCTGGCGTCCTCAGGGCCGTCACCTTCGATCCCCGCCTGGAGCTGACCCTCGCCTCCAAGGTCCTGCGCACGCCCACGGAGGTCGGGCTCTCGCTCGATTCCGCCACGGGCCGCCACCTGCTCGATGAGCTCAACCGGCGCACCGCCGAACTCGTGGCCAAGGGATGCCCGAACGTGATTGTCGTCTCCACGGAGCTTCGCCTGCCCCTGAAGCGGTTCCTCGAGCCGTCCTTCCCGCGCCTGACAGTCCTCGCCTTCCAGGAACTTCCCGCAGCCACCGAGATCGAGAACGCCGGTATCGTTCCGGCCCCCGCGAACTTCGTGCGCTCCGAAATCAAGGTCGCAGCCTAACCCTTCTTCATGAATTCCGATTCCAACGCCGCCTCCGGCACATGCTTCAAGTTCACCGTCAAGTCCGCTGAACAGGCGGCCCAGGTCATCCGGGAGAAGCTTGGCGAAAACGCGCGCGTCCTCTCGGTTCGCAACAGCGGCAGCGGGGGCCTCTTCGGTCTCTTCTCCTCGCCGAAGCTCGAGGTGATCGCCCAGCTAATCGCGCCCAAGGCTCCCGCGGTCCCGCCGATCGAGCCCGAGATCGCCGCGGCGCGGACGGCCTCACGGCGTTTCGGACGCATGTCCGAGTCCCGCGAGCCCAAGAGCCTCACCGACCTGCTAAGGCGCTCGGGCTTCTCCGAGAAGCTCCTCCTGCGCCTTTTCGAATCCCCCGCCTGGCTTTCCCTCAACGAGATGCCCCTTCACAGGGCCCTCGTCGAGACGGGGCGCCACCTCTGCGAGCTTCGCGGGGGCCGCTTTGAGCGCTCCCGGCTGACCCGGGCCGCGTTTCTCGGGACACCCGGAGTCGGCAGGACCACCGCCCTTTGCAAGTGGCTCGCGTCCGAGGTGTTCAGGCGCGCCCGCAACGGCCACGTCGTCACGGCGGAGTTCGACCGCCCGAACTCGGCGGGCCCCCTGCCGGTCTTCTGCGAGGCGATAGGCGTGCCGCTGGCGCACTATCCGGCGAGCACCCGGCCCACGACGCCCGATGGGTTTGTCTACTTTGACCTGCCCGGCATCTCTCTGCGGAACCCGTCGGACAACGCCGCGCTGGCCAGCTTCCTCGATCACGAGCAGATCGAGCAACGCGTGCTGGTGCTCAACGCCGCCTATGAGTCCGGCGCGCTGCGGGCCGCGTACTCCGCGGGGCGCGATCTGGGCGCCACCCATGTCGTGTTCACGCACGTCGACGAGGTCGCCCAGTGGGGGCGCCTCTGGGACTACCTGCTCGAGGGCGAGCTCGAGCCGCTTTTCCTGGCCACCGGCCCTTCGCTAACCGGCGACTGCGAGGAGGACGCCCTCGACGCCATCGTGCGCCGCACGCTCCCCAGCGCCGAGCCCGAACCCGAGGACGAGACCGACGAGGTCTGCCTCTCAACCCTCCACACGGCGGCCTGACCATGCGATTCATCTTCCTTATCGGCGGCCTAATCGGATTTGTGCTCGCGGGTGCGAGCAGCTGGTGGGCCGACTCCGGCCCCGGCCGGGTCTTCCTTGACGCCGCATGCGGCTGCCTCACCGGCGCCCTTCTCTTCCGCTGGCTCTGGACCGTTCTGATTCGCGGATTCCGCGAGACTCTAGTGGCCCGCCAGAAGGCCGCTTTGGCCACCGAGGCCAAGGCAAAGACGTAAAACTTTAAACCAATGATGATATGAACCCTGCTGCCGAAACATTAACCGGCATGGATGCCAAACCCTCGAGTGCCGCCTGGCGCGCTTATGCGGGTGTCACGTCGGGCGCCGTCGATGAAAAAGAATTGATCGAGCGCTTCCTCCCCCTTGTCCGCAACGTTGTGGACCGGATCAAGCTCACGCTGCCGCCGCATATCGATGCCGACGACCTCTACAGCGTGGGCATCACGGGCCTCATGGCCGCCGTACGCAAGTACGACCCGGAACAAGGCAATACGTTTGCGAGTTACGCCTCGATGCGCATCCGCGGCGCCATCCTCGACGAGTTGCGCCGCATGGACTGGTGCCCGCGCCGCACGCGGGCAAGGGCCCGCAAGCTCAAGGAGTCCATCAACGCCCTTGAGCAGCGGCTCGGCCGCGCAGCGACGGAGGATGAGACATGTAAGGAGCTGGGCCTCACGCACAAGGAGTACGCCAAATGGCTGGAAGAGGTGCGCCCGGTGACCTTCATTTCGCTCGACCACCAGACCGAGGGGGAGGAGTCCGATGGGGCTTCACTCCACGAGTTATTGGCCGATAAGAACGATACCACGGGTTCCGAGAACCTCGAGAAAGAGGAACTCCTGCAACTTCTCACTCAACGAATGGCCGATTTGCCCGATATTCCACGGAAGATACTCGCAATGTACTACTTTGAAAACATGCGTCTCGCAGAGATCGCGGCGGTCTTCAGCCTGACGGAATCTCGCATCTGCCAGATTCACTCGCAGACCATCCTCGGCCTGCGCGCATTCCTCGGCAGGGCTCGCAACCGCTGAGGGGCAGCCACCGTGCCGACGCATGCTTGTTCTCATTGGAGCCGTCGTAGTCCTCGCTTCCACTATCGGCGGTTTCATGCTGGCAGGGGGCAAACCCCTCGTGCTCCTTCATGTATCTGAGTTCGTGGTCATAGGAGGAGTCGCGGCCGGGGTCCTGATCATCGCAAGCCCCGCCCACATCCTTAAGGAGATCGTCCACAAGATTAAGGGGGCCATCAGCAACAAGTCCGCGGGCAAGCCGGAGTTCTTCGAGCTGCTGAAGCTCCTATACGAGCTCTTCATGATGGGCCGCCGCAACGGCCTCATCGCGCTCGAGGAGCACGTCATGGACCCGGCGAACAGCGCGCTCTTCAAGAAGTACCCGTCGCTCCTGGAGCACCCGGAGAGGCTCCAGTTCCTGTGCAACGGCCTCAAGCCCGTCATCGACGGAAAGATCAAGCCCGACCAGCTCGAGGACCTCATGGCCGCGGAATTGCAGGCAAAGATCGTGGAGTCCGAGCACCCGGTCCACCTCCTGCAGCTCGTCGGGGATTCGCTTCCCGGCATCGGCATTGTGGCGGCGGTGCTCGGCATCATCAACACCATGGCCGCAATCTCCGATGGCCCCGAGGCGGTCGGCGAGCGAGTGGCCGCCGCGCTCACGGGCACGCTGCTGGGCATCTTTCTCGCCTACGGCTTCGTCAACCCGATAGCCAACCGGATCAAGTTCAACGACTCCGCGGATCACCTGTGCCTGAAGTGCATCATGCAGGCCGTGGCGGGATTCGCCAAGGGACTCGCGCCGCTCACTGCGGTCGAGATCGCCCGCCGCTCCCTCGACAGTTCCGTCCAGCCCGGGGCGGAGGAACTCGAGGTTGCGGTAAAACAACTCGGTAAATCCTAAGGGAGAACCAGCACCATGGCAGGCGGTGGAGCATGGAAGGTGGCCTACGCGGACTTCGTGACCGCGATGATGGCGCTATTCATGGTCCTGTGGATCTCGGCCCAGGATAAGAAGATCCTGATCGCCACCTCCCACTACTTCCAGAGCCCGTTCTCGTCCCCCCTTACGGACCATTCGGGCATCATGCCCTTCAACAAGCAGAGCAATAGCTCGTCGTCGCCGAATTCGGAGGACAGCGCGGGCAAGGAGAAGCCCGACGACAAGAACAAGCAGATCGAGCTCAGCTTCCTCAATTCCGTGGCGGCGGACTTCTACCGGCTGCTCCACCTCGACCAGAGCACGGATGAAAAGCCGCTGGACATCCAGGTGACATCGGACGGGCTCCGCGTGACCCTGTTTGACCGCTCCAAGCACCCACTCTTTGCCGGCAACACGACGCAATTCACCGAATCGGGTCAGTTTCTGATGCAGAGCCTGGCATGGCTGATTGAGCGGAATCATTTCCGGGTCACGATAGACGGGCACACCCGAACCGGCTTTGTCTCAAAGCGAGATGACTACTCGGCATGGGAGCTCTCCTCGGACCGGGCGAACGCGGCGCGCCGCTCGTTGGTGCACTACGCCGTGGATTCCGGGCAGATCGAGCGCGTCACCGGATACGCCGACACACGTCCCTTGCCGGGCGAGAAGCCCGAATCCGAGGCGAACCAGCGAATTACCCTCAGCTTGTCCTTTGCAACGAAGCCTGGAGACGATAAGAAGAGTGACGCCGGATCCGCCCCGATGGCGTCGGCTCCCGTAACCCACCGCACAGCCGCTTCGCACCCCTAACCGTGAAATCATTCCTTTCAGGCAAGAAGTCGCACGACTCGCAGCCCCTGCGCCACCCGCATTCCCATCGTTCCACGATGCAGGTGACCGGCGTCGTGAGGCCCGCCGCCACAGGACCGAACGTCGAGGTGGTGAAACAGGGAGACAAGGTGGTGCGCCTTATCGTCAAGTGCTCCTGCGGGGAGATTATCGAGATCGAGTGCCTCTATCCGGCGGGTAGCTGAAAGCTCGTCACGACGGGTGTTGGGACTCGCATCGGACCGAGTCAGGGCGTCGAGGGCCAATGGAGGTGCTTCGAGGGACGCCGGCGAGCTAAAGGATTGATTATAAATGTAATGGCCCATTGGTCGAGTGGGGCCTGAAACAGGCGAAACGACGCCGTATCCTGGCCCCGGGTGCGGCAAGATTTGCCCAACGGGATACCAACCGGACCAACGTCGACAAAATGGGGTCTTCTAAAATTTTTTAACTGTTTGATCCAAAGATACTAAAATAGGGTAGAAGGGGCATTGGCATCGGCATTGCTAATCGTGGGCCTGATGAATATCGGGCTCTATCAAAGCGCCGCCTCGCTCTCCGCCCTGGAGCGCTGGCAGGAAGCCGTCGCGCAGAACATAACCTCTGCGCAGACGACGGGTTTCCGGAAGCGCACGGTGGAGTTTTCCGGTGAGAATGCAGGAAAATGGAATATCGGTGCCTCGGGAAAGACCGGCCCCGACCAGGAACAGCAGGCCGTATTTACCCACACCACCAGCGGGATCAATTTTACCTCCGGCGAGACCCAGCCCACGGGTCGGGACCTCGACGTCGCCATCCAGGGCGGCGGCTTCTTCCAGGTGCAGACTCCGGACGGAAGCAAGGCCTACACGCGCAGCGGTGAGTTCCGCATCCGCGCGGATCGCACGCTCGTGACGGCCGGCAACTGCGAGGTGATGTCCGACGGCGGCTCGCCCATAACGCTTCTCCCCACGGGTGGCACGATCACGATCAACCCGGACGGCACCATGATCCAGGGAAACACGACCCTGGGTCGCATCTCGGTCCAGCAGGCGGCGAACCCCTCGGCTCTTGTCCCTGCGGCGGGAGGCATGTTTGTCGCCACCCCCGCGGCAGGAATGTCCCCCGTCGAGAAGCCCGACCTGATGCAGAGCTACCTCGAGCAGAGCAACGTGCAGCCGCTTCGCGAGATGGTGGACCTCGTCCTCATTTCCCGCGCCTACGAGGCAAACCAGAAGGTCATCACCAGCACGGATGACCAGATGCAGAAGACGCTCGACGCCCTCGGCTAAGCCGCGCCCATGAATTCCCCATATAGACAACCGCAATCACGACTGCACGGCCGCGCCTGGTGTGGGGCCAGGCCGGCCCCAGTCGTGGCAACATCCCTGTCCCGTCGCGCCCTATGAACCTATCGCTCTACTCAGCCGCCACCGGCATGGATGCCCAGCAGCTTAACCTGAACACGATCGCCAACAACTTGGCCAACGTGAACACGCCGGGCTTCAAGAAGAGCAAGATCGAGTTCCAGGACCTTCTCTACCAGCATCCGCGCGCCTCGGGCACAGACGGCGGCGGCGGAAATATCGTCCCCACCGGGATCGAGGTCGGCAATGGAACGCGCATCGCGTCGACTGCCAAGCTCTTCACGCAGGGCCAGCTCACCAACACCGGGCAGCAGTTTGACGTCGCCATCCAGGGCGACGGCTTCTTCGAGATCCAGAAACCCGACGGTACGCTTGCCTACACGCGTGACGGCTCGTTTCAGCTCAATGCCCAGGGCCAGGTCGTCACGTCCGACGGAATGCCCGTACTGAGCGGCTTCCAGGCTGTGCCGGCAGGCGGAACGGTGAGCATCGCGCAGAACGGACAGGTGAGCGTCCAGACGGCGAGCGGGACCCAGAGCTACCGGCTGACCCTGACGCGGTTCGCGAACCCCTCCGGCCTTCAGAGCCTTGGCGGCAACCTCTATGCGGAGACGCAGGCCAGCGGCACCCCGGAATCGGGCAACCCGAGTGAGCTCGGATTCGGGAGCACCATGCAGGGCTACACCGAGAATTCCAACGTCAACATCGTCGAGGAGATGGTCAATCTCATCACCGCCCAGCGCGCCTATGAGATCAATTCGAAGTCGGTCCAGACTTCGGACGAGATGCTCCAGGACGTCGCCAACATGAAGAAGTGACGACGATGCGTACCCCCTCCACAATCTGCCGCCTTGCGATCGCCAGCGCCATGGCGATCGTCGCAACGCTGTCGTTCGCTGCCACGAACGACAGCACCCCTTCCGTCGATTCCACGCCGCTCGCCCAGGACGACTTCACGTCGACCCTGGCGGCCGACCTCACCGCCCACTTCAGCCTGGACGGCGAGCTCCAGATAGAGCTCGGCCATGCGTGGTCGCCGCCAAATCGGATGGCGCGTGCCTGGCGGGTCCAGATCATGGATTACCCGACGCTCCCCTCGTCCTCCATGCTGATTCGGTACCGGATCGTGGCGGACGGAGCTGTCGCCGCCGACACCACCGTCATGCTCCGCGCCTGCCTGTGGAGGGATGTCTGGGTCGTCCACCAGCCGCCCGGGATTGGCTCCGTGTTCGACCGCTCAATCCTGGAGGTGCGCCGCGTTGACACCTTTCGCGAGCGCGACGTGGTGCCGTCAAGCGTCGGAGACTCCACGTTCATCTTTCTGCGCTCCGTGCAGGCGGGCCATTTCCTCACCTGGCACGACATTGGCCGGCGTCCGCTCGTCCGCAAGGGGGACCTGGTCGATGTGACCGCCAATGAAGGGGCGCTGAGCCTGAGCATGAAGGCCCTGGCGATGCAGAACGGCGCCCAAGGGGAGGCCGTCACCGTGCGCAATCTCGATTCACGCAAAGAATTCACCGCAGTCGTCGTCGATGAAAACCATGTGCAAATCCGCTTCTAAGGGCGCCATCGCCTCTCTTCTCGCATTCAGCGCTCTCGCGTCCTCCGCCAACGCAGGTTCGGTATGGCCGGTGAATGGAAGCGGCGAGCATGGCATCTATGCCGACCGCAAGGCCTCACGGACCGGCGACATCCTCACGATCGTGGTCAACGAGACCGTGGCCGCGACGAACAGCCAAAGCACAAAATCCAGCCGCGACAGCTCAATCACCGATGCGGTCTCGAGCTTCCTCTACCCCTCAACCCTGGCCCACAAGGGCAACTTGCCCTCCATTTCGCTCTCCGGAAAGGCGGCGTACGACGGCGGCGGCGACATCAGCAACAACCAGAGCCTCGCGAGCCGGGCCGCCGTGCTGGTCACGGACGTGCTTCCCAACGGAAACCTGGTTATCGAGGGGATGAGGGTGGTCACGTTCTCCGGCGAGACCCAATATGTCGTGCTCCACGGCATCGTGCGGTCCGACGACATCGGAAGCGATAACACGGTCCAGTCGACCAACGTCGCGGAGGCCCACGTCGAGTTTGTCGCCGAGGGTGCGCTCACCGACTCCCAGAAGCGCGGATGGGTCGCGAAGCTCTACGAGATGTTCCGGCCGTTCTAGGAGTACCTCATGACACGGATGTTCAAGATAAGCCTCTCCCTTCTCACCGCCTCGCTCCTGGCGACGGCGCCGCTGGCCCGCGCTGCGCGGGTCAAGGACCTGACCATGGTCGAGGGCGGGCGCGACAACCAGCTGATCGGCTACGGGATTGTGGTCGGCCTCGCCGGGGAGGGGGACAGCAATGCCGGCTCCACCCTCCATACGATAGCAAATATCCTTCAGCGCTACGGTATCACGGTCGCCCAGCAGGACATCAAGTCGAAGAACGTTGCCGCCGTAATGATCACGGCGGACATCGCGGCCTTCCTCAAGCCGGGCACCCGGATCGACGTCTCCGTGGCCTCCATGGGCGATGCCAAGACCCTGCAGGGCGGAGTTCTCCTCCAGACCCCTCTTCTAGGCGGAGACAGCCGGGTGTATGCGGTCGCCCAGGGTCCCATCGCGATCGGCGGCTTCCTGGGCGGTTCCGGCGGCGCCGGCGGCTCCACCGTGCAGAAGAACCACCCTACGGTGGGGACGATCAGCAACGGCGCCATCGTCGAGCGCGAGATCCCGACGCAGTTCGTGCACGACAACACGTTGCGCCTGCTGTTGCACAATCCCGACTTCACCTCGGCCTCGCGCATGGCCGAGGCCATCAACCAGAAGTGGCCGGCCCTTTCGGATGCGGTCGACGCGGCCACCGTCCAGGTGCACGTGCCCGCCGCCTACCGCGGACGCGACGTGGACTTCCTCGCGGACCTCGGCACGGTCGAGGTCGATCCCGACACGCTCGCGCGGGTCGTGATCAACGAACGCACGGGCACCATTGTGGCTACATCGACCGTCCGGATCTCCCACGTCGCCATCGCGCACGGCTCCCTGACGATCACGGTCACCTCGAACCTGGGGGTGAGCCAGCCGGGTCCGTTTTCGAGCGGCGGCCAGACGACGACGGTTCCCAGCACCCAGACTACCGTGAACGAGGTCAAGGGCGGGTTCATCGTCATCAATGAGGCCCCCACCATCGAGCGCCTCGCCGCGGGCCTGAACGCCTTCGGGGTCTCCACCCGCGACATGATGGCGATCTTCCAATCGCTCAAACGCGCGGGCGCCCTCCAGGCCGAGCTCATAATCAACTGACCCATGTCCGTCTCTCCCATCTCGGCTCAGACCAGCACCGCGGTTTCGCTGCCCGGAATCATGGGCCAGCCCGAGCGCATCTCAAAGATGCCGCAGGCCCAGCAGATCAAGGCGGTTGCGGGCCAGTTCGAGGCCATAATGCTCCGCCAGTTCCTCCAGGACAGCGTCAGCAAGATCATGGGCGGGGACAAGGGCGGCCCGAGCGGCAGCGTCTACGGCTACCTGATGACCGACGTTCTCTCGACGAAGCTCAGCGAGGCGGGCGGCCTGGGCCTATCGAAAATCCTTCAACAGCAACTCTCCCCGCACAGCCGCGTTCCGGCGGCCGACACGAAAGGTGAATCTTGAATTCAAGCTGGAATAGCGTCGTAGAGTGTCTGAGGCAGGAGGTCTCGGAATATGGGGCCCTGTACCAATTCTTCGAGGAACAGCAGGCTATGCTTTTTGCCCGCGATCCCGATGGTGTGCTCCGCCTGAGCGGGGAGATCGAAGCCCAGGTTCGTACCCTCCACGAGTGCCGGCGCCAGCGCGAGTCGGCTGTGGCCATCTTCTCCTCGGAGCACGGGTTGCCCACCAACGCGACGATCCGCTCCCTGTTGCCCCATTTCCCGGGCGATGTCCGTCCCTTGGTCGATGCGCTGATGAGCGAGATCAATGTCCTGATTCACCGGGTCCGCAGAATGTCCCGGCGCAACTACACGCTCCTTGCCCGCACGGTCGACCTCCAGCAGCGATTCCTGCGGCAGCTGATGCCGAGCTCATTCAGCCAGACGTATAATCCAAATGGCCGGATGGCTCTGGCGATGAACACGCCGACCCGGGCCCTACATTTTTGTGGATAAAGAAACTCGAATCAGACCCTCCCTAACTTCAATCCCATGAGTCTTTTTTCCTCACTCAATGCTGCGAGCCAGGGGCTGGACGCACAGAGCTACGCGATCGGGATTGCGGGAAAGAACCTGAGCAACATCAACAACGCCTCCTATTCCAAGGAGACCGTGGTCTTCAGCAACGATGGTTCGGTCAACACGGTGGGTGGCCCGGTCGATCTGGGCGTCAGCACGAGTGTGGTGCAGGAGAGTGATCCACTTCTCAACGCCCAGGTGGCCAGCGAGAATTCGACGACATCTTCCTTTTCCACGCAGCAGCAGTTCCTGGAGGAGGCCCAGACGGCTCTCGGGGAAAACCTCAGCAATACGTCCGCATCGAGCAGCACGTCGTCCACGGGTGTGGGTTCAAGCGGCCTGAGCTCGCAGATCGACAACTTCTTCAACGCGGTTCAAAGCCTTGCAGCATCGCCCGGGGACGCCACGAAGAGCCAGGTCGTATTGGCCCAGGCTTCGGTGCTGGCCGAAACGTTCCAGCAGACGAACAGCAACCTCGCCCAGGTCCGCGGCGACCTGAACACCGAGATTCAGAGCAGCGTGGCGGACGCCAATTCCCAGCTCCAGAAGATTGCATCGCTGAACCAGCAGATCGCCCAGTTTGAGGCGGGCAACCCGGGTTCGGCCCTCGACCTGCGCGACCAACGCCAGGCGGCCATCGAGCAGCTCGCCAACGACGTCCCAATCACCACCACGGCCGGGCCCAACGGCTCGGTTCAGGTTTCGATGAAGGACGGATCGGGCAACCCGGTTGCGCTCGTCAGCGGATCGACCGTCACGGGCCCTTTGACCTTCTCCGGCAGCACCCTGAGTGGTGGAGCGTCGGCGACGGCGCTCCAGATCTCGTCCGGATCGATCTATGGGGCCCTCAATGTCCGCGATGGAGAGCTCTCCCAGATCCAATCGAGCATCGACGCCGTGGCCAACCAGATCGTTACGTCGGTCAACGCGGCCTACAGCGCTACGGGAGGCAGCTTTTTCGACCCGGCCGGAACGACGGCCGGAACGATTGCGGTTTCGGCCAACCTTGCCGCCAACCCGCCCGTGGCGGGCGTGGGCGCCGCGGGTGACAACTCCGTCGCCCTTGCCGTTGCGGCCGTGGCAAACACCGCATACTCGACGGGCAGCGGCGATGCAATCACAGGCACGATCGGCGGCTATTACGACGCAGCGGTCAGCAATCTGGGCGAGTCCGTCTCGAACATGAACAACCTCGTGGACAGCCAGACTGCCGTGCAGAATCTGGCGCAAACCCAAAGGTCAAACGTGAGTGGGGTTTCGATGAACGAGGAGATGGGAAACCTGATGAAGTATGAGAATGCCTTCCAGGCGAACGCCCGGGTGTTCTCCGTGATCAACACCATGATTTCATCCCTCGTGAACGATATGGGCGTCGGAACTTAATCTCTTACCACCATGCGCGTTTCTGATAACATCGCCGCCAACAACATCATCCTGGAGATGGAGCAATTGAGCTCCAGGGAGGTCCAGCTGCAGTCCCAGGTATCTACCGGACTAAGCGTGTCCCAGGCTTCGGACAGCCCGGGGGAGTACTCCACGGTGATGAGCGACAACTCGCAGAGCAAGGCGATCAGCCAGTACTCCGCAAATGGCAACCAGGCCGTGCAGATCAGCAATGCCACGCTGAGCGCCCTGCAGGGGCTCAACAGCGTGGCCGACAAGGCCAGCCAGGTCGCAATCATCGGCTCCGCCGCTTCGACCTCGGCATCCTCAATGGCGTCCTATGCGGCTGAGATCGACGGGCTCATCCAGCAGACTGTCCAGATGGGCAACAGCCAGTACAACAACAGTTTCCTATTTTCCGGAACCGCGACGACGACGGCGCCCTATGTCACGACCGTTAACGCCTCCGGATCCATCACGGGTGTAACCTACGCGGGGAACACCACCCAATCCACGATTCCCATCTCGGAATCCTCAAACATCGCAGTGGGCTCCGATAGCGCGACAAACCAGGGACTGGCGACCTTCATGAACAACCTGATCGCCCTTCGCGACGCGCTCAACGCGGGGGATTCGGCGGCGGTCACGACGGCCCAGACCGCGCTCGCTTCGTCGGAGAACGTGATCACCAACGAGGTTGCGGTCCAGGGGGCCCTGCAAACGCGCATTCAGATCACCCAGGCGCAGCAGACTAGCCTCGCAACGCAGTTAGGACAGGACGTCTCGAACATCACGAGCACCGACCTCGCCACAACCTCCGTCCAGCTGACCCAGGCCCAGAACGCCTATCAGGCCGCCGTCCAATCGGCAGCCGCACTCCTCCAGAAGAACATCCTTACCTACCTCCCAATCCAGTAAGCCCTGAGCACGACTCCATGAAAATCCTCCCCGACGTTAATCCCGCTGAGTTCGAGACGCCCGATGCGAACACGATCACCTTACCGCAGGGCATCATCGGCTTCGCCGCGTATACCCGGGCGGAGCTGCTCTATCAGCCGGACCAGCTGCCTTTCCTTTGGCTCAGGCTTCACAACGCGACCGATAGCATTTGCTTCATCGTGGTCGAACCCTGCGGCGTGATTTCCGGCTACGATCCCGAGCTCTTTGACCAGGATGCCGCAGCCCTCGAGATCACCCGTGCGGAAGACGCCATGGTGCTCAACATCGTCGCGCTGAAGAATCAAAACCCGCTCGACGCGACGGTAAACCTGGTGGGTCCGATTGTCGTCAACCGCCGCACCCGGATCGGCCGTCAGCTCATTTTGGCCAACTATTCGCGCTACAGTGCCAACTTCCAGCTTGTCGATTCCCGGATTGCCGTGGCCTGCGCCTAAACCGGAACCCTTTCCATGCTTGTCCTCTCCCGAAAGGTCAACGAGGCCATCGTCATAGGCGATGGGATCGAGATCCGAATCAACCGAATCGACGGCGACGTCATAAAGGTTGGGATCATCGCTCCCCGCGAGATCCCGGTCTTCCGCAAGGAAGTGCACGCCTCCATGGTAGCCACCAACCAGACTGCCGCATTCAAGGCCCCCACGGGTGTCGCTGGCATGATCACCCTGCCCAGGATTACGCGGCCGCGCGAGGTGCGATCCGCCTAGGAAGTCCCCCTTGCCCAACCGTGCCCCCATTTAGCGACGTAGCCAGATAACTCCATTCGACCCATGAATATCGCCAACACCGTTTCGCAGACTTCGATTGTCGCTGATGACTTGGCCAAGTCACAGCAGTTGATCGGCCACCCCCAGACCCGCCGGCCAGCCGAGTCGAGCGATGGCGGCACGGCCGGCTCGAAGCTGCAGCTTCAAGCGGCCACGCTCCAGGTGGAGTCGCAGAACGTCGCATCGGCGCTGCCGGCCATCACGGACGTCAATTTGGCTGCGATAGCCTCCAAGGTCGCCTCTTCCAAGATCCTTTCCCAGCCGGATCAGGCGGTCGCCGCCCAGGCAAACCTAGACGCCGAGGCGGTCTACAAGCTCCTGAACTAGCCAGGGCTGCGCCGAATCGTCACCGCGACGACAAGCTCTTGTGGACGGCGGCCGCGAGCTCCTCGTTGGTGAAGGGCTTCGAAAGAAGTGATACCTGGCCGATCTGCGCCAGCATCTCCGGGGAGATGCGCGAGAAATACCCTGACATGATCACGACGGGCAGGAGCGGCGCGACGATGCGCGCCTCGGATGCCAGGTCGATTCCCTTCATGATGGGCATCGTCTGGTCCGTCAGCAGGAGGGAGAATTCGGAGGGATTCTGGCGAAGCGCCTCTAGGCAGTTCACCGGCGATTCAAAGGACGCCACGCGGTACCCGAGCTTCCGAAGGGCCATCTCGGCCAGGCTGCGGACTATGTCCTCGTCATCCACCATCGCTATCAGCTGGCCGGCGCCGCGGGGAACAGCGTCGTCGGACTCATCTGCCCCCGAGGGGTTGGTTTCCGTAACCTCGGGCAGGTGAATGGTGAACGTTGTCCCCTGGCCCACGGTGCTTTCGACGGTGATGGAGCCTTGGTGGGCCTGAATGATCCCGTGCACAACGGAGAGGCCGAGCCCGGTGCCCTGGCCGACCTCCTTCGTGGTGAAGAAGGGGTCGAAGATCCTCCGGCTTGTCTCGTCGTCCATGCCGTGCCCGGTGTCGCGGAACGTCAGCCTTAGGAAACGGCCAGGGGCATTCTGGCTGAGCGCCTGGGCCTGGACCTCATCGAGGTACACGGACTCGAGCTTGATGTGCATCGTCCCCCCACCGGACTGCATCGCGTGCGCCGCATTGGAGCCAAGGTTTAGGAGCACCTGGTGGAGCTGGGTCGCATCGGCGAGCACGCGGCCGCAGTTCTCGGCAACCGTGACCTCGATCCGGACGGTGGCGGGAACCGAGGCGCGCAGGAACCGGCCTGCGTCCTCGGCGAGCTGGCCCATGTCCACGGGGATCTTCTCGCTTCCCGTCTGGCGGGAGAACGTGAGGATGTGGTCGATGAGCTCCCGGGCGCGCAGGCTGGCCTCCCGTGCGGCGCTCAGGAACTCGCGCACCGGATCCCCCTCCGGGATGGTCTCCAGGGCGAGCTCCTGGTAGCCGAGTATTCCGGTGAGCAGGTTGTTGAAGTCGTGAGCGATGCCGCCGGCAAGCGTACCGAGCGTATCCATCTTCTGCGCCTGGAAGAGCTGGCCCTCGAGGTGCCGGCGCATCTCCTCCGCATCTCGCCGCGCCGTGATGTCCTGGAAGGCGCCATAGACGCGCGAGGTCTTCCCATCCTTGACCTGGGCCCTCCCCAGTATCCGCACCCAGAGCTTGTGGCCGCGGGCCGTGGTCATCGGCAGCTCCAGGTCGAACCCCGATCCCTCCTCGGAGGCGTTCTTCATGGCCGCGGAGAGCGTCTCCCTCGCCTGGCCGGCGTAGAACTCCAGTGCCCTCTCGGCCGTGGGCTCGTACCCGAGGTCGACCTCGTGGATCCGGAACATCTCGGGCGACCATGTCGTCTGGGATCTCGCCACGTCCCACTCCCACGCGCCGATCTGCGCCAGGCGGCTGAGCTGGAGCGACATCTCCTCGCCGTGTCGCAGCCGCTCCTCCATCTCCTTCTGGGAGGTGATGTCGGTAAGGGTCCCGACAATCCGGAGCGGGTTGCCGTTTGAGTCAAAGGCCACAACCTTGCCCCGGTCCAGCACCCACACCCAGTGGCCCGACTTGTGCCAGAGGCGGTATTCGCACTGGTACACCGACTTTCGCCCCTCCTTGTAATCGATGGACGCGGCCTTCACCGCCGGAATGTCCTCTGAATGCCCGAGCGTCCGCCATAGCTCGGACTTCGTGGGAAGTTCCTCGGGGGAAAACCCGAGCATTTCGGCGCATCTCGGACTGCGGAAGATCGAGCCCGTGACGCAATTGTGGTCCCAGATCCCATCGTTGTTGCCGGCGATCGCGAGCTGCCAGCGCTCCTCGGTGATGCGCAGCTCCTCCCTCAGGTCGTGCTGGTCGGTTATGTCGCTGTCAAAGCCGACCATGCTCTGCGGCTTGCCGTTGTTCTCTCGCAGCAGGTAGCCGCGGGACGCGATGTGGCGGATGGTCCCGTCGGGCCTGACGATCCTGAAGGTGTGGTCGAGTTGTATAGCGCCGGTGCTGATCGATCGGTCGATGTCGGCAAGGGCCTGTGGCAGGTCCTCCGGGACGACGCGCGCCTGCCAATCGCGAACGTGGCCCGTGAGCTGTTCGCGCGTGATCCCATAGATCTCGAGCAGGCGGTCGTCCCACTGCATCTCATCCGTCGGGAAGTCGAACTTCCAGACGCCGTATCCCGCCGCGTTCAGGACGAAGAGCAGGCGCTGGTTCAGGGCCTGGAGCGCGTGCTCGCGCTCGCGATCGGCCGTGACGTCGCGGTTGAGTCCCACCATGCGGACGATCTTGCCATCGCTGTTTCGGTGCACCGTCGTGCGTGAGGCGATGTACCTGAGCTGCCCGTCCTTGCGGATGATTCGGAACTCGCTGTCGGAGGTGGGGCCTGCCGGCAGATTCTCCGGGACACCCGGCTCGCGTTCCGCCCGGTCCTCGGGATGGACGAAGGCCAGCCACGTCTCGATCGAGCCGTCGAACTCGCCCGGCTGCAGCCCATAGATGGAGCACTGGCGCGCATCCCAAAGCTGGCGCCCGGACACCATGTCCCAGTCAAACACGCCGTAGTCACCGGAATGCAGGGCAAGCTGGAGGCGCTCGGTCGTCTCGTGAAGCCGGCGCGTGCGTTCCGCGACCTCCATCTCCAGGTTTGCCGCCTGATGCTGCATGCGCGCGAGGAGCGCATCGCGGGAACCCTCGGCGTCGCGGCGCTGCCGGTCCAGAGCCTCCATTTCCTGGAGCAACGAAGCCAGGGTCCCGAAGAGGAAGACAGAGAGGATCAGGACCGCCAGGACCGCGAGGTCATCGTGCCCCGGGATAAGCGGCAGCAGCCACAGCGCCACGAGGGCGTAGATGATGATCGGCGCGCTCACTCCGAACAGGACAAGGCGAAGCGCGATGTACCCGAGCGAATGGGTTCGGGAGAACACGCTCAGGACGGCCGAATTGAAGCGCGTCAGCAGAAGGCTGGTTCCCAGGAGCAGGAACCCGAGGACGCTCCCGATGGACATCCCAAGCTCGATGGACTTGGGGTTGACGACATACCCGGTCAGGGTGATCAGCGCGAAATTGGCCACCGCGAGCGCCAGCCAGTTGGAGAGCGAAAGCCACGAGCGGCTCCGAAGGCGCAGGCTGACGATCGCCAGGCCGGTCACGATGAAGGGGAGGGTCGTGGTGAGCGGAATCTGGGTGGGTCCCGTCTTCTCTGAAGCTGAGTCGCGGAAGAGCAGGTCGGCTCCGGGGTGCTGCACAATGACGAAGGAGACGAGCGAGAAGGTCGCCAGCAGAACAACGAGGGTCGCGATGATCTGCGCCGCGGCCACCCGAGCGGGGCGCTCCGAACGCTGCATCAGGAGCAGGGCGGTGCCCGACAGGACGAAGCAGAGGGCCGAATTCGGGCCCATGGGGTTCCATCCGTTGCGGTAGGTGCGAAGCAGGTCGAGGTGAAGGGCCACGCCCGCCAGGGCCACCACCCCAATGGCGACCGCGGCTCCGGCAGCCGCCACACCGATCCGCCGCAATTTCGTCTCTTCAATCATTGATTCGGAGGGGAGGGCGAAATTCACAGGGAGGCGTGGAAAGGGCAATCTTTATGCAAGATGCGGAGGCTAAAGGGACATCGGCACTTAATTTGGGTCCCAAAGGCCAAAGTCTCTTTTGCCTTTCGCTGGCGGCAGCCCTCGGACTTACACGCCTACCTCCGGCCCGGCCGGGCGCGGTGCGATCCAGGGGCACTGCCGCGAACCCGCCGCTGGGCCACGAATGCGTTCGTTTCCTCTTAACTAGCAGGAAACGGGGTCGATTTGGCGGGGAGCAGATTATGAAGATTAAAATCGCACTAGTCCTCACGGCGATGTTTGCGGCCTCTGCAATGCCCGCGCGAGCCGACGAAGTAACTGAGCCGCCGGTCCCCGTGAGGATCGTACGCCCCTCCTACCCGGAGTCCCTTCGCCGGGAGGGTATAGCCGGGGTCGTGACCGTGTCTTGCACGATCGATGAGAAGGGTAATGTCATTGATCCTAAGGTTGTTAAGTCAACCAACAATGCATTCTCATCTCCCGCGATCGATGCGCTCTCCCATTGGAAATTCAAGCCAGCAAAGAAGGGCGGAAACGCCGTGCCGATCAAGGTCTCCTTCCCGATCCAATTCAAGATGGAAGAGGATTAGGAGGTCCTGTTTTCAGGTTCTATAACTCATTATCCAACCATGACATCTGGTTCACTTACCATCGGCCGGCGGATCGCCTTCGGATTCGTCCTCGCGTTTGTGCTCCTGGTTGTGGTCTCGGCCGTCGCATGGTTCACGCTGGGTGCGTCCGGCCGCAAGCTGTCGCTCTACGCGGGCAGCACCCAGGAGACCAATTCGGCCGCCGCCCTCGAATCGTCGATGCTCGAGCTCAAGCTCCATGTGAACGAATTCCTCGCGGCTCCCACGGCGGAGCACGCGAAGGCCTATCAGGATTCAAAGCAGAAGCTGGATCATGATCTTGCCCAGGCGGGCAAGCTTATTGAGGACCCGGACCGCAAGCAGCAACTGGCGGAGGCAACGACCTTCCTCGGCCAATACGACGGCGCCTTCCAGCGCGTCGTGGGCAATTCGGGAAAGCTCGACGCCGTCGTGCGCGATAAGCTCACCCCGCTCGGCGACTCGATCACGAAGGGCCTCCAGAAGGTGCTCACCGACGCCAAGAACAACGGCGACATGAACGGGGCCTTCAAGATCTCCAACGCGCTGAAGGCCTATTTCGAGTGCAGCAGCCTCGTTAACTCATTCCTCCTCACGTCGAGGGAGGATCTTGCCGATTCCGCCCGGACCAGCATCAAGTCCGTCGGAACCTCGATTGAGAAGATCGAGAAGGACCAGGAGGACCTGGTCAAGATGGACGCCTCGCTCAAGGACGAGGACAAGGACAAGCTCCTGAAGACGCTCCACGCGTCCGTTGACGACTACGTCCTGGCGCTGCAGTCGATCATCGAACTCAAGCACGAGCGAAACGACCTCGTCGGGAGCCAGATGGACAAGATCGCCCCGCAGTTCACCGCGGCCCTGGGGCGAGTCCGCCAGTCGGTCATCGGCTTCCAGGGCGAAATCGAGCAGGGGGCCCGCACGGACCAGAGGCGCAACGAGTACCTTGTGATCGGAACCACGATCGTCGGGGCGCTTGTCGGGTTCATCGCAGCCTGGTTCGTGATCCGCGGCATCACGCGGCCCATTTCAGTCATCGCGGACCGCCTTTCTGCGGAGTCGAACCAGACCTACGGTGCCGCCCTAACGGTCGCCGAGGTCAGCAGCTCCATGGCCGATGGCGCCAGCCGGCAGGCGGCCGCCCTCGAGCAGAGCAGCGCCTCGCTCCATGAGATGGCGAGCATGACCCAGCGCAATTCCGACAGCGCCCAGTCGGCGAAGAGCGTTGCTGCCGAGGCGCGGTCCACCGCCGACGCGGGCGCGCGCGACATGGCCGCCATGAATGGCGCCATGGCCGCGATCCATTCCTCAAGCGCCGAGATCTCAAAGATCATCAAGACGATCGACGAGATCGCCTTCCAGACCAACATCCTCGCGCTCAACGCGGCCGTTGAGGCCGCCAGGGCCGGCGAGGCGGGGGCGGGATTCGCGGTCGTCGCCGAGGAGGTCCGCAACCTCGCCCAGCGCTCTGCCCAGGCGGCCAAGGAAACCGCGGCGAAGATCGAGGATGCATCCACAAAGAGCGAGCAGGGGGTCGCAATTAGCGGCCAGGTCGCCGCGAGCCTCAATGCGATCGTGGAGAGGATTCGCCAGCTTGACGAGATGGTCGGAGGGATCGCCCAGGCCTCCCATGAGCAGAGCGAGGGGATCACCCAGCTCAACCAGGCGGTCGCCGGCATGGACCAGATTACCCAGACCAACGCCGGTCTGGCAGAGCAGGCCTCAACCTCCGCGCAAAAGCTCCAGGCCCAGTCCGCGGAGGTGAAGGTTGCGGTTGCCGACCTCATGCGGATGGTGCACGGCGTCGCTGAGCAGGAGCCGGCGGCACCCCAACACGCGGCGCCCCATAGGGCGCGTAAACCCGTGCTTCCCGCACTTCGCAGCAACGGTTCGAAAAAGGTCGAGATGCCGGCCCGCAACGGGACGAATGGGCACAAGCCCGAGATGCATTTCGTCGACCCGTAGAATGAAGACCACCGCGCGGCTGCCGGGCCACACTTCGGTACGGTCGCGCGGAGATCTGATCAAGACACCTATCGACCCATGCGACCAGCCTCAGATGTCACGCGCTGGTTGCTCCGGGTGTCCACCGGTTTCCTCTTTGCAACGGGGCTGATTGCGGTCTTCCTGGGCATCGGCCTGGCCCACCTGGGCATCCTCGGGTTCCTGCCGCAAGGCCCGCTTTGGATGCTGGCGTACGCGGGAACCGGCGCGGCGCTCATCATGGCGGCAACGTGCCTCTGGGCACGCCTATCGGGGAACCCGTACCTGCGCCTCATTTATTCGAGGACACCGGCGGGCAGGTTCATGCGCCGGCTGATGGTGGCTGCGCTCGTCCTCCCGGTCGTCGGAGGGCTCGCCGAGAGGCTGGCAGCAAGCCGCGGCGTGCCGCTGGACGTGAACGTGGGGATATTCACGGTCGCGAGGATAGCCGCCCTCTCGGGGATCGGCCTGTTCGTGGGGTGGGGGATTTACCGAAGCGACCGGCGCAGGGACCAGGCGGAGAGGGACCTCGCCTCGGCCTTTCGCCAGCTCGAGCGGCAGACGGCGATGCTTCAGCACGAGGTCGCGCGCCGCACCACCGAGCTGTCGCAGGCGCTGGCCTACAATGCGCGGCTGGCCCTCGTCGCGGCCCACACGAACGATGCCGTCGTGATCACGGACTGGTCGGGTTGCATTGACTGGGTCAACGATGGGTTCACGCGACTCAACGGCTACACCCTCGACGAGGTCCGGGGAAAAAACCCGAACGCGCTTCTTGTCGGACCGCTGACCGATCCCGCAACGGTGAGGATGATCGCCGAAAGGATGGAGCAAGGCCAGGCGGCCGATGCGGAGGTGATCCACTATGCGAAGGACGGACGCGCCTATTGGAGCGACTTTGAGGTCCACCCCTTCCGGGACTCGTCCGAAAAGGTGATCGGGTTCACGGGCTCGGCGACGGACATCAGCGAGCGGAAGGGGGCCGAGGAGCGGCTTCTGGCCGCCAAGGATTCGGCCGAGCAGCTCAATTCCCAGCTTGAGGAGGCGATCGCGCACGCGCAGAGGTCCGCAATGGAGGCCAACCTGGCCAGCCAGGCGAAGAGCTCCTTCCTTGCCACGATGAGCCACGAGATCCGCACACCGTTAAACGGCATCCTCGGCATGGCGGGCCTTCTGCGTGACACGGGCATCAACGAGCGCCAGCTCGACTTCGTGCACACGATCGAGACAAGCGGCGACGCGCTCCTCGGAATCATCAACGACGTCCTCGACTATTCGAAGATCGAGGCCGGGAGGATCGAGCTGGAGGCGGCGCCCTTGGACATTCGCGAGTGCGCCGAGAACGTCCTCGACCTCTTCGCCACCAAGGCCACGCAGAAGAACATAGAGCTGCTTTGCTGCATCGACCCAGGAGTCCCTCCGGCCATCGTCGGCGACGTCACGCGGCTTCGCCAGGTGATCGTCAACCTCGTCGGCAATGCGCTGAAGTTCACCGCAAAGGGCGAGGTGGTCGTGTCGATCGGCGCCTCGCCGGCCGAAGCCGACGGCTCGCATGAGATCCGGATCAGGGTCCGGGACACCGGGATCGGCATCCCGGAGGACCGCCGCGACCGCCTCTTCCAGCCGTTCTCCCAGGTCGACTCGTCGACCACGCGCAAGTACGGGGGCTCGGGCCTCGGGCTCGCAATAAGCAAGCGCCTCGCGGAGGCGATGGGCGGGAAGATGTGGGTCGAAAGCGAGGAGGGGCGCGGCTCCTCATTCATCTTCACGATCCAGGCCAGGGCCCAGGCGGTGGCCGAGAGACCCAGGTGGCAATGCGCGGCCGGGAGCTTCACTCGGGTCTCCGTGCTGGTCGTCGACGACAACGCAAGCTCCCGCGAGCTCCTGAAGGGGCACCTGAAGTCATGGGGCGCCACCGTCGAGGCCGTGGCCTCCGGAGCCGAGGCGCTGGATTTCCTCCGCAGCACCGAAAGGTGCGACCTGGCGCTCATCGACCGGCAGATGCCCGCAATGGACGGCCTGGCGTTCGCAGCGGAGGTTCGCAGGCTGCCCCACGGCGGCGCGCTGCCGCTCATCCTGCTCAATTCGCTTTCCGACGGGGCGACGAGGCCGGAGTTCGCGGCGCAGGTGAACAAGCCCCTCAAGCCCGAGCGCCTCTTTAACGCCGTGGACCGGCTCTTCGGCAAGCACGCCTCGTCATCGGCGCTGGCGGGGTCGCCATCGCGCCAGTCCGCGGTCGCACCCGCGTCGAGCCTTAAGGTCCTCCTGGTGGAGGACAACATAGTGAACCAGCGCGTGGCGACCATGCTCCTCGCCAAGCTCGGGGTCCATCCCCGCCTGGTCAGCAACGGCGCGGAGGCGCTCGCGGCGTTCTCGGAGCAGCCCTACGACTTCATCCTGATGGACATGGAGATGCCCGTCATGGATGGCTGCGAGGCGACCCGGCAGATCAGGGGCCGCGCGGACGGCAAGCGGGCCTGGATCGTTGCCCTGACGGCCAACGCCATGAACAGCGACCGACGGCGGGCGTTCGAGGCCGGGATGAACGACTTTGTTTCCAAGCCCATTCGGCTCTCGGACCTGGAATCGGCCTTCAAGCGGGCGGCCGAGGGCGTCGAACTGGCTGAGTCCACAGGCGCAGCGGCAAACGCCGCCTGACCGGGCGCCCCTCGGTTCGCGGCCGCCGGCTCACGAGGCGGCGGCCGGTTTCATCGCCCGACCGCGAAGCTCCCTGGAGCGCCAGAGGTAGAAGACAGCGGGGTAGACGATCAACTCCATCATGGTCGAGGTGACCACGCCCCCGACCATCGGGGTCGCGATCCGCTTCATGACGTCGGCCCCGGCGCCGTGGCTCCAGAGGATCGGCAGGAGACCGGCGATTATGACCGCGGCCGTCATGGCCTTCGGCCGCACCCGCTTCACCGCGCCGTGATAGATGGCCCCGCGCAGGCCGTCTGGGCCCGTGAGCCGGCCCGCCTTCATCCATTCGTCGTAGGCAAGGTCCAGGTAGAGGAGCATCACGACGCCGGTCTCGGCGTCCAGTCCGGCCAGAGCGATTATGCCGACCCACACCGCCACGCTCATGTTGTAGCCCGACAGGTAGATCATCCAGAAAGCCCCGACCAGGGAGAACGGGACGGCCAGCAGGACGATGGCCGTCTTGATCCAGGATTTTGTGTTGAGGTAGATGATGAAGACGATGATCAGCAGGGTCAGGGGGATGACGACCATCAGGCGCTGCTGGGCGCGCTGCATGTATTCGAACTGGCCGCTCCAGATGACGCTGTAGCCCGACGGGACCTTGAGCTCGCCGCGGCGCATGGAGTCGTTCACGGCCTGCTGGGCAGCCCGGACATAGGTTCCGATGTCGGTTCCTTGAACGTCAATGTAGACCCAGGCGTTGGGGACGGCCCCTTCGCTCTTTACGCCCATGGGAGCGGAGACGACCCTAAGCCTCGCGAGCTGGCTGAGCGGGATCTGGGCCATGGCGCCGGAAGATCCCGTCTGCATGCCAAGGCGGACCGGGATTGCGATGTCGCGCAGCGCCTCGAGGTTCTCCCGGTAGTCCCGGTCATACCTCAGGATGACGCCGTAGCGCTCAAGTCCCTCCACGGTCGTCGTCAGCGGCATCCCTCCGAGCGCGACCTGGAGGACTTCCTGGACGTCGCCGACCGTGAGCCCGTAGCGGGCGATCGCGTCGCGATCGATGTCGAACTCGACATAGTTGCCTCCCATCACGCGCTCGGCGAACACGCTGCTCGTCCCGGGCACGCGCCGGATGATCGCCTCTAGCTGGCCCGCGATGCGTTCAAGGTCGGCCAGGTTGGGGCCCGCGACCTTGATGCCAACGGGGGTCTTTATGCCGGTGGCGAGCATGTCGATCCGGGTCTTGATCGGCATCGTCCAGGCGTTGGTGAGGCCGGGGATCTGGACCGCGGCGTTGAGCGCGGCAACAAGCTCGTCCAGAGTGCGCCGGCGATGGGACACGGCTTTCCCCGGGCGGCCGGGGATATCCACGAGCGGCCACTCGCTCTCAGGCCTGAGCATGATCGTGGTTTCGATCATGTCCATCGGCGCCGGGTCCGTCGCGGTCTCGGCGCGTCCCATCTTCCCGAAGACGCTGTGCACCTCAGGGAAGCTCCGGATCACCCTGTCGGTCTGCTGGAGGACCTCCCTTGCCTTCGTGGGCGATATTCCCGGGAAGGTCGTCGGCATGTAGAGCAGGTCGCCCTCGTAGAGCGGCGGCATGAATTCCGATCCCAGGTTCTGGTAGGGGAATGCGCGGCCGATCTTTGCGGCGAGCGACTTCGCGTCGCCGTCCGCCAGCCTGTCGGTCACGAGGGCATTCCACGGGAAGAAGACCCATCCGACGACCAGGACCGCGCCCGCGATCACAGCCCAGCGGAACCTGATGACGAGGTCGAGAAGGGGATGGTAGACCCAGACCAGGAGGCGGTTCAGCGGGTTCCTATCCTCCGCGGGCAATCGTCCCCGCACGAGAAACCCCATCAGGACGGGGGCGAGCGTGACGGACAGGAGCGCAGCCGAAGCCATCGAATAGGTCTTCGTGAACGCAAGGGGCTTAAACATGCGGCCCTCCTGGTCCTGGAGTGTGAAGATGGGCAGGAAGGAGACCGTTATCACGAGGAGCGAGTAGAACAGCGTGGGACCCACCTCGATCGAGGCATCGCGGATGATCTCCCAGTGTGCCTTCCTGCCCTGGTCGCGCTCGAGGTGCTTGTGCGCGTTCTCGATCATGATGATGACGGCGTCCACCATAGCCCCGATGGCGATTGCGATGCCTCCGAGGGACATGATGTTCGAGCTCAACCCCTGCCGGTACATGATGATGAACGAGGCCAGTACCGCTACGGGAAGGATGATGATGGCCACGAGGGCGCTGCGGAAGTGCAGCAGGAACAGGAGGCAGACGAGCGCCACGACGATGCTTTCCTCGAAAAGCTTGGACCTAAGGGTGTCCACCGCCCGGTCGATGAGCTCGGTGCGGTCGTAGACCACCGTGTACTCGACCCCCGGCGGCAGGCTCTTCATCGCCTGGTCAAGGCGTGCCTTCACCGCCTGGATCACGTGCCGCGTGTCCACGCCGTACCGCACCACCACGATGCCGCCGACGGTCTCGCCCTCGCCGTTGAGCTCGGCGACGCCCCTTCGCATGTCGGGGCCGACCTGGACATTGGCAACGTCTCCGAGCTGGATCGGTGTGCCGCCCTCCCCACGGCCCACGGCAATCCGGCGGATGTCCTCGACTCCCTGGATGTACCCCCGAACGCGCAGGATGAACTCCTTCTCCCCCATCTCGATCGAGCGCCCACCGACCTCGCCGTTGCTCTTCTGGACAGCCATCGCGATCTCGCTGATGGAAAGGTTGTAGGCATGCAGCCTGTGCGGATCGACCGTGATCTGGTACTGCTTCACGAACCCTCCGACGGAGGCCACCTCGGCGACGCCATCGACGCTTGCCAGCTGGTAGCGCAGGAACCAGTCCTGCATCGACCGCAACTCGGCGAGGTCGTGCTTCTTCGAGTTGAGCGAATACATGAAGGCCCAGCCCACTCCCGTGGCGTCGGGGCCGAGCTGGGGCGACGCGCCAGCGGGAAGGCTCGCCGCGATTCCGCTCAGGTACTCTAGCACCCGGCTCCGGGCCCAGTAGGGATCGGTGCCATCCTCGAAGATGACATAGACGAACGAGAATCCGTAGTAGGAATAGCCCCGCACCACCTTCGCGGAAGGCACGGAGAGCATCTTCGTGGTGAGCGGGTAGGTGAGCTGGTCCTGAACGATCTGCGGGGCCTGGCCCGGCCATTCCGTGAAGATGATGACCTGCGTGTCCGAAAGGTCGGGAATGGCATCGAGCGGGATGTGCCTGAGCGAGAAATAGCCGCCCAGCACCACCGCCGCCGTCGCCACGATGACGAGGAGCCTGTTCTTGAGCGAGAAGTCGATGATGCGGGTGAGCATGGAGGTCCGGGCGGCTAGTTCCTGGCAGGCGCCGCGGGTGAAGGCCGGCCTTCGATCTCCTCTCCGCACTCAAGCATGGTCGAGCCGTAGAAGGGGTTCCTCAGCTCCGCTGACCTCGAGAGCCAGCGGCCGGTGCCGATCCCCGGGGCCATCGGGCACTGGAAGACGTGCAGCCCGGCGGACTGGCTGACATGGTTCTCACGAGCGAGGTCTGCGACCGCGGTGCTGAAGTAGGCGAAGTCGAGGCGGGCGGCCTTGAGGTCGGTGCGGTCGGCGATCGCATACTTGAATTTTCCCAGCGGGCCGTCGGCGGCGTGCGCGTCGTCGGCGATGAACGCGGCGAGCGCCTGCCGCATCCTGGGAAGGATCCTGCGATAGCCGGCAAGGTCGTCGGCCGAAAGGGCCTCCGAGGCTTCGACGGTCGTATTTGCAAGGCCGAGCAGGAGCGCCCGCGCCGAGTCGGGCAGCGTTGACAGCTCCTCCATTCCGATGGCCGAGGAGCCCGCCGGATGTCCGGTTGCCGCCCCGGGCGACGGGGCCGAGGTCCGGCCTCCGGGCTCCCCGGATGACCGTAGCATCTTCTGGATCGCGTCGCGAAGCTGGCTCTCCGAATCGAGCATGAACTGGCCGGAGGTGACGACCTCCTCGCCGCCGCGGAGCCCCTCGAGCACTTGGTACAAGTTGCCCTGGCTTCGGACCCCCAGCTCGACCTCCCGCGGCTCAAATGCTCCGTCCTTGAGCGCGATGAAGACCGTGTTGTGCTCGCCGCTGCGAAGCACGGCCAAGTCCGGCACCAGGACGGCGGCGTCTGAGATCTTGGCGGCGAAGCGAACGTCCACGTACATACCGGGCCGCAGGTATCCGTCCGCATTTGCGAG
>Ga0265314_10001222_pt1 | contig 29436 bp, 29 predicted proteins | sample 4126metaG_FD_203106 | JGI IMG/M metagenome (GOLD analysis project Ga0265314, IMG submission 203106) | Rhizosphere microbial communities from Carex aquatilis grown in University of Washington, Seatle, WA, United States - 4-1-26 metaG | ecosystem: Host-associated > Plants > Roots > Rhizosphere >... | reverse complement strand
GGAGGAAGATATTCTGCGCGATCCACAGATAGACCAGGCGCCGGGCCCAGACGGAACGGTGGCCGCTGCCGCCGGTTTTGAAGGCCGCCAAGGCGAACGCGCCGGCCAGGAGCGCCGTGAAGATCAGCGGGTAGGCCCCGCGATGGGCGTAATGGGCGTAGGTCATCCCCGCTGGCAGGTGCGCACCGCCCAACAGATACAGTGCATCCAGCAGGGTTTCCACCGCGAAGACCGCATTGAAGACCACGAGACAGCGGATGATCATGCCCTGCCCGGTGAGCCAGGTATCGGGGCGCGGCACCGGCGGCAGGGCGGACCGTGACGCCTCGCGTTTGAGCCGCAGCCGGCGGTGGCGCAGCAGGCCGTAGGTTCCCGCCGCCACGAGCCCCCATATCGCCACGCGCACCGGCGAGAGAAAACTCAGCCAGTCGAGAATCGCCCAAAGTTCGTCGATGCTGCTCCGCAGCCAGTTCTCGATGATTGGATTGGCGATTGCAAAGAGCACAATAAACAACGTTCCGGCCAGGAGCGGGAGCGTCCAGAGGGCGATGGAGACGATTGCCGCCACGATTCGACCGGCCTGGCGCGGATGACGCCGGAGCCAGTTGGCCACGACGATGTTGTCGAGCAGAATCCGAAGCCAGAGACCGATGAAAAAGAGGATCCAACGGAAGATCCAGTCGCTCACGCGCTCGGCGGTGCGCCCGATATCCCGCTGCGCCAGGAGCACCAGGGTACCGATCGCGGCAACGACAACCAGGATCGCGAGAGCCGTCGGCTCCTCCACCAGCGCCAGCACCGCCCCCGCCGCCAGCGATGCTGCGATCCTACCCGCGCCTGACCTCCAGAGCCCCGGCGACCTGATCAGCACCAACGCGAGCAGCGCCCCGGCAAAGATCCCCGCCGACCATCCCACGGGATGCCCATAGAAGAGCACATCCCAAAGCGCCGCCATCCCCAGCCCCAGCACCCACACCGCCCCAATGCACCCGATCCACCGATTCAACATCGCTCGCGCCCAATTAAAAACCACACGCCCATCCGCGCCGGTTCATGCAGAAAATCACGCCACGCGCATCACCGGCCCACGGACCGGGGAACTGACCATCACATCTGCCGCGAGCGACGCTAGCCGATCCCGGACCGCCTGGATGGTCTCCTCCGGCGTGCTGGTGCCGGCGGTCATGCCGACGGTGTCGCTGCCGGAGAACATCCCGGGCCGCAGCTCCGCCGCGGCTTCGAGGTGGATCACGCGCCGGCCAGCCTCACGCCCGCGGGCGGCGAGTTGGCGCGTGTTGTTGGAGTGCCGGCCGCCGACCACGACCAGCACTGTTACCTTCTCGATAAGCCTCTCCAGAGCCGCCTGGCGTTCGCGCGTTGGCCGGCAAATGGTATTGACGAAGCGCACCTCCGATGCGGGGTTCATCACCCGCACCATTTCTACGATCGCGCGCACCTCCGGTTCGACCGAAGTTGTCTGGGCCATGACGGCAATCCGCCGCGCGCCGTAAAACACCACCTCGCCGGGTCGCTCGACCACCACGAAACCGCCGGCATCGAGGTCGCCGGTGATCCCGGCGATTTCCACATGTCCCCTTCTCCCAGCGACCACGACGAAAAATCCCGCCCGCGCGAGCGCCCGCGCCGCTTTGTGTGCCTTGTTCACCAGCGGGCAGGTGGTGTCGAGGAGTTCTTTTCCTGAGGCAACCAGCCGGGCCCGCTCGCGCTCGCTCACACCGTGGGCGGTGATCATGACCCTGGGCGTGTGGACGTTTTTGACGGTCCGCTCCTCTTCCCGCAGAAGCGCAAAGCCGCGGCGGTGCAGTTCGCCCGTCACCTCCGGGTTATGCACGAGTTCGCCGAAGACCGTCATTTCCACCGGCCTCTCCACGCCCCGTGCCGCCTCCAGTGCATCCCGCACGCCGAAGCACATTCCCATCGCGTCCGCTTCAATGATCCGCATCGCTCACCTCCATTTGCGTTACCAACCACTTTGCAATACAAAGCACACGCACGAAGAATTTCCCGCCCGCTCCACCATGTCATTGCTTTACCGTGTCACGAGGTAAAACATCACGCCGGCCGAACCAGGCCCCGCACGCTCTGACGCTGCATTGCGTCAGCAATCACGTTTTCGAGCTCATTGACGTAATCCGCAAACCGCCGCCGCCCCGCCGCGGTCAGTTTGCACTGCGTCTGAGGCCGGTTTCGTTCAAAACTCTTCTTCACTTCCACCACCCCCGCCTCCTGAAGCACGGCCAGGTGCCGGCTCAGGTTGCCATCGGTGAGCGCGCACAATTCCTTTAAATCGTTGAACAGGAGCCCGCCCGGGTGCTGCGCCAGCGAAGCGACGATCGACAACCGCGCCTTTTCGTGGATCACGCGGTCGATGCCGTCGTAGGCAAAGCGTCCGCCCCCTGCCGCGCCTGTTTCCGTCTTATCCGCCATGGCTTCGCTCCAGTGTGTAATACAAAATGCCCGCCGTCATCATTTGTCCAAGTCCAAACACCCCGCCCATGAGCCAGGGGGAGAACCGCAGCGATTCACCGGCCGCGGTGTTGCCGCTGGAGAGCAGGAGCGCCGCCACGCCGGAGATCAGGTAAAAACCAGCGACCGCAAAAACCATCCGCGGCAGAAGCCGGGCCGACGCAAACATGCCCAGCGAAAAAACAACCATCCAAAGCCCCGGCAGCATCCAGAGAAACACCGGCAGGTAGGTGAAGAAGACCCATGTCAGGAGGCCGCCCGCGCCGATGCTGGGCACAAATTGCTCCACCGCCAGGAGCGTCAGTTGCCGCTGCACCTGCGAGGAGCGGCGGGTGCGAATCGCCATTTCAATCCCCACCGCGAGCAGGCAAGTCCCCGCCGCGGCCGCCCAAAGCAGGACGAAGTCCCGGGCGCCCGGTTGTCTTGCCCACTGCACGATGGCCGTTACAAAGGCGACGAAGCCTGAAAAAGCGGTGGTCGCCGCCCGATACCCGCGAAAGACCTGCCCCCGCGCCATCTGCTGGCGGATTTCGGCGATCTGGATCAGCGCCTCGCGTAATTCCATGTCCTCTGCCCTTCAAAGAACCGCGTCCATCCACGCTTACGGATCCCTATCGGCTTTTGGATCGCAATTACTTTACACCGCAAAGTGGAGGAGGTCAATAGTCGCCTTTTTTGGCGTGTCCAGGGTGGGCCCGTGAGCTTTTATTGCCCCTTTTTTCCGTGCCCAACTCCCCTACAATGATCCGGTCACAGGAGTCCCCATGCGCTTTACCAAAATGCACGGCATCGGCAATGACTACGTCTACGTCGACGCCTTTTCCCAGACTGTCGCGAATCCCGAAAAGCTCGCCCCGATCATTGCGGACCGGCACACGGGCGTCGGCGCTGACGGTCTCATCCTCGTCGCCCCCCCCACCGATGCCGCCCAGAAACAGGGCGCCACCGTCCGCATGCGCATGTTCAATGCCGACGGATCCGAAGCCGAAATGTGCGGCAACGGCATCCGCTGCGTGGCTAAGTTTGCCTGGGACCACAACCTCTCCCGGCAGAATCCGATGAAAATCGAAACCGGCCGGGGCGTGCTGGCGATTGACCTGACGATCGACAATGGCAAGGTCACCATGGCCCGCGTTAACATGGGCCCGCCCGTGCTGGACCTCGAAAAAATCCCCGTCGATGTCAAATGGCTCGGCGCCACGAACCATCCGCGTATTTTTCAGGTGCCGATCGGCACGAGCCTCGGCGTGCAGGCGACGTTTGTTTCCATGGGCAACCCGCACGCGACGATCTACGTCGATGATGTGAAAAAAGTGGACCTCGAAAAAATCGGCCCGCTCATCGAAAACCACAAGGCCTTCCCCCGCCGCATCAATGTGCATTTTGTGCAGGTGCACTCCCCCACGGAAGTCACAATGCGCACCTGGGAGCGCGGCAGCGGCATCACGCGGGCCTGCGGAACAGGCGCTGCGGCCGTCTGCGTTTCGGGCGTGCTCACCGGAAAATCCGGCCCGCACATCCTCGCGCATCTCCCCGGAGGCAATTTGACGCTGGATTGGAACTTTATTGGCGCCGTTGGCGACGCCACCACCAGCGGCGACGATTCGGTCTTCATGACCGGCCCGGCCACGGAAGTCTTCACCGGCGAATGGCCGGAGTAACGCCGATTCGCCGGTCCTCGATCACATGGCGCTGGCGACTTCATCGCCGCTGTCGGAGAACGTGGCGGTAGCCTGGCCGTTCGGCGTCTTGGCCCCAGCCATGACGAACTGGTACCGCACCGACCCATCAAACATCTTTTCCTGGGTGATGCTGCTGATGGTCTGGTTCGGGTACTTCTCGCTGAACGCCACGATGACCTTCACCGGCACCTGATCCTGCGTCTGCGGGAAATGATACTGTTCCATCGCCGAGCATCCGCCCAGCACCACCGCGGCGCAGGCCGCCATCGCCATCAACATTGACCGCTTCATAAACCGCTCCAAATATGCGAATCTGAGGCCCAGAATTATGCACGGCAATATTTGGATTGCATCAAGAGATTGTTAGCAGGCGATGAGCGGGCGTCGCGAGCAGTGCTGATCAATGCACAGTCCGTTGCACCGGAATCTGCACCTCTCCATAGCGCATGAAGGGCAAAACGAAGGGGCTGTTGTATGCCAGGTACCGCGGTTCTCCAGCGATGCTGTAGTCCCCGTGATGTTCTTCCAGCCAGGCGCGGAGCTTTTTGAGCGTCACCTGGTAGTGCTCCTGCGTGTACGAGCCGGTCACCCCGAGGCTCGCAAACAGCCCCGGCGGGAACGACACGACATCCACCGGCCCGTCGGTACCGGGCTTTCCGGTTTCAGCATCGCCGTAGATAAACGCCATCGATCGTGCGGGTTCGGAGCCTCCCTTGGGGGCCGCGGCATCGTAGGTGAGGGCCACCGGGCTGCTCATGGCGATATTCCGCTGTTCGATGTGATTGAACAGCGGAAAGAAAAGCGAGCCATCCGAACTTGACCCGTCGCCGCGCGCGACAGCCGCACGATACGCCGGATACTGTTTGATCACGACATCGCCCAACGGCCCGGGCGCGGGAAATCCGTGTGGCAAGGGGGCGCTCGGCGAAGCAACCCACCACGGTAACGCGGGAGCCGGCGCACCAGATACGGGCCGAACCGCCTTATCCGCACATCCGGCAAGCCCCCACACAGCCAGTGCCCCCGCCGTCACCAGCCCGATGCGCAACAAATTCCGCCCAAAATTCTTTTCCTGACTTTCCGAACGATTCATTTGGCTCTCCTCAAGTTCTCAACAGCGGCTTTCCACCCGCACGGACCCCCGCACACCCTCAGCAAAAGCCACCGCTTCCGCCATCGAATTTCCCTGCGCAATCCCCGAGTCCGGCTCCCAACGCGTCCCGTTCCAGGCTCGGCCGCCGGCCAGCACACGGATCCCCAGCCCGGCCAGGCGGCGCACTGCCTTGCGCACCGCGCGGTCCTGAACCCTGGCCGCTTCATCCACACTGCACGAGAGCCAGACCATCGCCGGGTGATATTGCCTCACCGCCTCCAGGAGCGCCTCCATCGGCACGCCCGGCCCCAGATTCACCGCCCGCCACCCCACCGTTCCCAGCACGCAGGCCACCATCAGCGACGGCAGCACGTAAGGGTCCCCTTCCAGCGAGCCACCGATGGCGACGGGATCATCCGGTTGCGGCATCGGGAGCATGCTCCGCAACGAATGGAGCGCCTGCGAACAAACGTCCACGGCCCGATGCTCAATGAAGATCCCCTCCGGCCCGTGCTTCCACAGTTCGCCCACGCGATGCATGGCCGGCGCCATCCCCTCGTCGCACATCTCGGCCACGCTCTGCCCTTCCAGATACCCCGACACAAGGATGCTCTGAACGATCTCTACGTTCCCCTCCTCAACGGCTTGGGCCAAGGCCTGATTCCTGTCCTTTCCCGGCGCTGCCGAGAGCCTTTCCAGCCCAAGTATCTCGGGCTTGATGACCCGTAAATTCGAACGGCGGATAAACCCCATGGCCTCGCGCAAGGTGATGCGGCGATGCCCGCCGGCTGTGCGCGCAACTTCCAGCAATCCGGCGTCCGCCCAGCGCTTGAGCGACGATTCGGACATTCCTATGGCCTCGGCGAGTTCCTTCGGAGAAAAAAACCGCTGCATGGGGCACTTCCAGAGCTTCAACAATGAACGTTATGACCGTTTGCCCAATGAATCATAAGTCTCTTGACGGCAAGCGTCAACCACAATTTAATCAATAAATTACATTGTATTCTTCGAAATTCAACTTGACCCGATAGATCAACCTGCTATAAACATTTGAACGATTTGAACGTTTTACAACCGTTCTTTGAGGCCAACTTTCATCCGCTGACATGCGCCTTTGATGTTCCGTGCCATTCTTGAGCTCTCAGTCACCGGTCCTCGTGGGGCCGGGCGGAGTTGCTTTGTCTCTTTTTCGGAGTCCCTCATGTTTAAGGTGATGCGTACCGTTCCCTATGTTCTGGCCGCGGCATTGGCCGTCTCCGGGCTCGCCGCTCTTGCGGGCCATGCGCCGGCCCGCGCCGCCGACGCCCAGGCCGCACCGAAGGACATCGTCGACACCACCGTTGCCGCGGGCTCCTTCAAGACGCTCGCCGCCGCGCTCAAAGCGGCCGGCCTGATCGACACGCTCAAAAGCGCCGGCCCCTTCACTGTCTTTGCCCCCACCGATGATGCGTTCGCCAAGCTCCCCGCCGGCACCGTCGACAACCTCCTCAAGCCCGAGAACAAGGATCAGCTCATTAAGGTGCTGACCTACCACGTCGTCTCGGGCAAGGTCATGGCCGCCGACGTCGTGAAGCTCACCTCCGCCAAGACCATCGAGGGTGAGGAGCTCACTGTCAAATCGGCCGACGGCAAGGTGATGATCAACAACGCCACCGTCACCAAGGCCGACATTGCCGCCAGCAACGGCGTGATTCATGTGATCGACACCGTGCTGCTCCCCAAGTAAGCGCGCCGCGGCGCGACGCCTGGTCCGCGGGGCCGGCTGTTGAGTTGCACAACGGCCCCCGGACCTCCCATTTAACGTTCAATTTCGGGTTAAATCCCTTCCCCGCCCGTCGCCCCATCCGATGCCGAGATGTTGTGCTGCGCCAGAAACTCCAGAGCCCCCTCCACGGTTTGTTCCTCGCATTTCAGCAGGCGCAGGCCCAGCGCCGCTTTCAAAAATTCCGGAGGCTCATTTTCACTTCCGCTGATGAGGACCAGGATTCCCTGCTCGCATAGTCCGCGCATGACGGCTCCGAACGCGGCGTCTCCATCGGGCGGCGGCGCGCCCATCTCCGCGGTGTCCAGCCGCACCAGGGTCCGCGCTTCGTCAAAAAGCGCCCGCTCCAGTCCGTCTGCAATCTCGCGCGCCACCCAAACCGCCACCCCGCGCTGACCGAGACGGAGTTCCTTTTCATTCTGGCTTACCCGGCCGCGATCAGCGCCGGTTTTCTCATCCCGCCCCAGGATCATCCCGGCACCGACCGTGTTGTTGGAAAGCCGATCAATGATGATAAATGCGCCGGTCGCCGGAATGGCGCGGTAGGCGTCAAAGACCAGCCCCTGCGAAAACGCCATCGTCACACGCCCGACTTCGTTCAGGCTTAACTGCGTCGCGGGCTTCTCCGCCAGCGTGTTCACATCCACCGCATGCTTCAGTTTCGTCATCGATCCGGTCATCATCCGTGTCGTCTGCTTCACCCAATAACTCTTCCCCGGAACGAACGGTTGTTCGTTCATCCACACCACCATCGCCTCGACACTCGCGGCCACCTGCGGCGCGGTTTCCTCCGGGGCGAGTTCGGCATGCACCAGCATGTCCCCGCGCGAAACATCGATCTCATCCTCCAGCGTCACCGTCACAGCCATCGGTGAAAACGCCTCGGTCAACTCACCGGTATAAGTCGTGATCGTCTTCACCCGGCTGGTCTTGCCCGATGGCAGCGCCCGCACCCTGTCTCCCTTTCTTAAAACCCCCGAGGCCAGCGTGCCGGCAAACCCGCGGAAATTCAGATTCGGCCGCAGGACCAGCTGCACCGGCAGACGGAGATCGCGCAGATTCCGATCCCCCGCGATTGGCACTGTCTCCAGGTGCTGGAGCATCGTGGGCCCCTCGTACCACTTCATGGCCTTTGAGGGCTCGACAACGTTATCCCCCACCAGCGCACTCATTGGAATAAACCGCACGTCTTTAAACCCCAGCGGTTCGATGAACGCCAGGTAGTCCTTGCGAATCTCCTGAAACCGCTGCTCGGAAAACCCTGCGAGGTCCATCTTGTTCACCGCGATAGCCAGGTGCTTGATGCCCAGCAATGAGCAGATAAACGAGTGACGCTTGGTTTGCACCATCACGCCGTGGCGGGCATCAATCAAAATGATCGCCAGTTGGCAGGTGGAGGCGCCGGTCGCCATGTTGCGCGTGTACTGCTCGTGGCCCGGCGTGTCGGCGATGATGAACTTGCGCTTGTCGGTCGAAAAGTAACGATAGGCAACATCGATGGTGATTCCCTGCTCGCGCTCTGCGCGGAGACCATCAGTGAGCAGCGCCAGATCAATCTGCCCCGCCCCGGTGGTGCCGTGCTTGACGGAATCCTTTTTCACCGCCGCGAGCTGGTCTTCGTAAATGCCCTTGGTGTCGTGCAACAGCCGGCCAATCAGCGTCGACTTCCCATCATCCACCGACCCACAGGTAAGGAACCGCAATAACTCCTTGCGCTGATGCCGATCGAGATACGAATGAATATCTTCGTGTGCAATTGACATGCAAAGTCCCAATGAGTTTACCAGGATCTCGGGTCGCGCGGATCGACGACGTCCAGGCCAAAATTACGAAAATCCGCTCCATTCAATGTCATCAATCGCGACAAATCACTCGTCTTCATCAACGCCGCGATTCGAACGTCATAAGCTTTCACGCCCGAGATTCCATGCTGATTCACCAGCGTTCGCCACATGTCAAACAATCCAGGTGGATCGGGCAATTTCGGGAACATCCGGAGAAACTGTGCGAGAAACGCGTCGGCGCGCGGCGGGGACATTTCCAACCCATTATGGCTTCCGCTTCGCGTGGCGACGACCCAGAATTCCTGCAGGCATTGGCCGGCCAGGAAAAGAGTCTCTCCTTTTTTCTGACAGCCGGAGATTGCAGAAAGCACCGGCCCGTAAAGTGGATCCTTCTTGTTGGCAAGGCGTACAAATATGTTCGTGTCCAGCAGGATCATTCGCCGTCCTGCCGTGTGTAGATCGCTTCGCGCGAGTCATCAACGAAATGGACCACAGACACCGCCATGGCGTCCAGCGCCGCCATCTCTCTCTCAAATTCCTCCTTCGTTAGTGGCGGAAGGAGCAGCGCGCCATTCTGCGCTTCTTCCACCACCACCCTCACCCGCCGATCCCCCGGCAGCTGCGCAATCTGTTCCGCGATTTCCTTTGGAAAACCTTCGACCGCCTGTCCGTACACCATATTTCACCTCTTCCCCATTAACCAATTTAAAAATACCCTTCCCGCTTCTTCTGCTCCATGCTCCCCGCTTCGTCGTAATCGATCACCCGCCCCTGCCGCTCGCTGTTGCGCGCCAGCAGCATCTCTTCGATAATCTCCGGCAACGTGGTCGCCGTCGACTCCACCGCTCCGGTCAGCGGATAGCACCCCAGCGTCCGGAACCGCACCATTTTTTGCATCGGCTTTTCGCCCGGCTCCAGCCGCATCCGCTCGTCATCCACCATCACGAGCACACCGTTGCGATCCACCACCGGCCGCATCGCCGAAAAATACAACGGCACCATCGGAATGTTTTCCAGATAGATGTATTGCCAGACATCCAATTCCGTCCAGTTCGACAACGGAAACACCCGGATCGATTCCCCCGGATTCACCTTGCCGTTATACAGATTCCATAACTCAGGCCGCTGGTTTTTCGGATCCCATTGATGATTGCGATCGCGGAAGGAATAAACACGTTCCTTCGCCCGCGATTTTTCCTCATCCCGCCGCGCACCGCCGAACGCCGCATCGTAACCCCCCTTGGAGAGCGCCTGCCGCAGCGCCTGGGTCTTCATGATGTCCGTGTACTTGTTGCTGCCGTGGTCGAACGGATTAATCCCCGCCGTCACCCCTTCCTGGTTGGTGTGCACGAGAAGCTGCAGCTCATTTTCCTTGCAGAAGCGGTCGCGGAACGAAATCATGTCCCGGAACTTCCACGTCGTATCGATATGCAACAGCGGAAACGGCACCCGTGCCGGATAAAACGCCTTTTGCGCCAACCGCACCATCACCGACGAATCTTTCCCGATGGAATACATCATGACCGGATTGGCAAACTCCGCCGCCACCTCGCGGATGATGTGAATCGCCTCCGCCTCGAGCTGCTGCAGGTGTGTTGGAAAATTGGACGAGCCAGCGCCGGGATTGCCTGGGGGGTTGGGAGGCACAAGTTGAGGAGCGGCTTTGGGTTCCGTGCGTGATTGGTGGGACGTAACCGACATAACAGGAGCGGCCTTTCGTGAAAGCTCTGCAGCATAGGGGGTTCAAAAACTCAAAGCAAGGAACCGCAAAACCTAATCAGCGCGGCCTCGCCGCCAAGTTCAAGCCAGCCGGGCAATCGATTCCGCGAGTGAAATCAAGCGCATCGAGATAGGCTCGCTCGCGGGATCAATCCGCAGCCCCTGCCGGAGCCATTCCAGTTCTCTCCAGGCAGCCTCTGTCGGGCTCGTCCCCCCGCGACGGACGACAAATGGATGCCGCCGCTGCCATTTGAGGCCCAGCGCCTCCCATGCCATCAGCAGAGATTCACGCGCTCGTTCACCCGCGCCTGCCGTCTGCCTGTCATACACCCCTGCCGGCGGCAACGGCGCGATAAAATCCGTATTCGTTGAATCCGCTATCGTCCCGCTGCCATCCGGACTCCAGGCTACGGGAATCCCCGCAGCAAACAGCGGATCTGCCGGCGAAGTCAGCCGCGATTCGTTTCCGCGATGCACAAGGAGCAGCGATTCCAGACAACGTCCACCCCTCCTCGCATCCATGCGGGTCCGCTCCGCCAGTTGCAGCGCTTTGAATGCGTCTCCCGCCCGCGCCTCGATGAGCATCGTCCCTGCCGGGGCGTTTGAACACTCCCGCACAACGCTGTTGGAGGGCGCCCCGATCACTATCTTTCCCTCCACGGCGAGGTAGCGAATCTGCCGCCTGACCTCCAGGAGCGGCAAATACATCCGCGCCAGCGCCCCCGCCTCGCGTCGCCGCCACGCAAGTTTCTCGGCTGCCTCCAGATCCGTCCGCGCGGCGACATAACGCCCTTCCGCCAGGCGCTGCTGCCCCTGGTCCCACATACGCTCCATGAACCTGGAAATTTCCATTGGCACCCTTTACGCGTCTGAAGTGCGGCATTTGAATGCGGCCGCGCCGGCAATGCAATCGTCGGCTACCACCCCTATAATGAACCCTATGAAACGCGCACATTCTCAAAAGAAATCCGCCGCAACCGCGCCCCCTGCTGCCCCGGCCCGACCCGCGCCGGAAACCCTGGAACTCGTCGTCTATCCGCACCCAAAACTCCGTGCCGTCGCCAAGGACGTCCAGCAGTTCGACGCCTGGCTCATCGCCGTCGCCGAAAGGCTCAAGGATTTGATGGTCAAGGAAAAAGGCGTCGGCCTCGCCGCCCCGCAGGTCGGCCTTTCCCTGCGAATCTTCGTCGCCTCGGCCACCGGCAAGCGCGAGGACGCCCGCATGTATATCAACCCCATCCTGACCGATGAGCACGGCTCTGAAGAGGGCGAGGAAGGCTGCCTCTCTCTGCCCGATATCCGCGTGAAGATTCCGCGCTTCAAAACCCTCCGCGTCGAGGCGCTTGATGAGCACGGCAAGCCTTTCTCACAAAGCCTCGAAGAATACCCCGCCCGGATCATCCAGCATGAAAACGACCACCTCGACGGCATCCTGCTGCTGGACCGCATGAGCCCCATGGCCAAACTCGCCAACCGCAAAAAAATCAAGGAGCTCGAGGACTTCTTCAAAAAGGAACCGGGGAAAAAATAGTGCCATCGGCGCGGTGCCGATGTTTAAACCGCTGTTACCCCAATTTTGCTATACTCGGAATGCGATGACGACCGCGATGTGCTATCGACCGCAGACCCCGACCGCCGGGCGCAACCTTGCGCTGCCGGTGCTTGATGCGCCGCCTGAATCTAATGAGAACCCCGCCGGCATCACCGGCCCGCGATCGCTTTCCGCCGTGCAGATGCTTCGCATTTCGGTCACCGACGTCTGCAACCTCCGCTGCGTTTATTGCATGCCCGAGGAAGGCGTCGACTGGTTGCCGCGGAGCGAAGTGCTCACCTATGAGGAAATCACAACCATCGTCCGCGCTGCAGCCTCCGCGGGGATCACGCATTTTAAACTCACCGGCGGCGAGCCCACCGCCCGCAAGGATCTTCCCGACCTCGTCCGCATGCTCCGCGGCATACAGGGCGTCGAAGACCTCTCCCTCACGACAAACGGCATCCTCCTCGCCCCGCTGCTCGAAAAGCTCAAAGCCGCCGGCCTGAACCGTATCACCATCTCTCTCGATTCGCTTAGCCCCGAGCGCTTCCGAGAAATCACCCGCGGCGGCGATTTTCACCGTGTCTGGGCGGCGATCACGCGTGCCATGGATATGGGCTTCGACCGCATCAAGCTTAACGTCGTCGTCATGAAAGGCATGAACGAAGACGAGGTCGCCGACTTCGCCGAACTCACGAAAAAACTCCCCCTCAGCGTCCGCTTCATTGAATTCATGCCTCTTGGCCGCTCGGGTCTGACCGATGCCCCCGAAGCCGCGATGATCAGCGAAGATTTCATTCGCCGGCAAATTGAAAATCGCCACGGCCCACTCCAACCCGTGCAGCGAGCCACCGAAACCGGCGTCGGCCCCGCCAAAATCTGGCAGCTCCCCGGCGCCGCCGGCCGCATCGGCTTCATCTCCGCCATGTCTCACCCGTTCTGCGACACCTGCAACCGCCTCCGCCTGACTCCTGAAGGCCTCCTTCGCTCCTGCCTCTTCGACGGCGGCGAAGTCGATCTGAAACCGATCCTGCGGGGGCCGGAGAAGCCGGAAGACAGAAGTCAGAAGACAGAAGCCGCCGGCGACCTCAAAGGCGTGCAGGCGCGCCTCCTGAACGCGTTCGCGTCCTGCGTGACCATGAAACCCGACACCCACTCCTTCCACGGCAACAAAGCGATGAACCGCATCGGCGGGTGAATCGTACTGGTGATGTGGAAAATGGTAGCACTAAATCACTGCTGTCCTACACCACGGTTCCGGACCCCGTGCTGCGTCAGATTCTGGACCAGGCGACCCGGTCGTTAATTTACGCGGCGTCTTCCACGCTCGTTTTCCCTTTTGATTTCCTGTGTAGGTTCTCGTTCCCCGAGTTGGTCACCTCTCTTTTGACGACCACGCTGGTCGGATTGGCGTTTTCCGGACTACTTTTTGGAAGCATTGCCTTCATTCGTTCAGGGTTCAAACGGAAGGAATCACCACGATTATCTCGGCAAGCCTCTTGGATCGCGGCCGCGGCAATCCTATTATCGATGACAGTCATTTTATGGGCGATGCGACCTCAACTCAGATAACATCCTTGGCAATCACCTTATTTTCCTGCTCTAATCTGAGCTCATGGCAAACGAACTTTCCCATCTCTCCCCCACCGGCACTGCCCATATGGTCGACGTCTCCGCCAAGTCGCCGACGCTACGCCGCGCCGTCGCCGAAGGTTTCGTCCTCATGGCCCCCGCGACACTCGAAGCATTGAAGAACAACACCGGCCCCAAAGGCGAAGCCTTCTCCGTCGCGCGCATCGCCGGCATTCAGGCCGCCAAGAAAACCGGCGAGCTCATCCCACTCTGCCATCCGCTCCCGGTCGAACAGGTCACCGTCGATTTTGAGCTCGACGCGCCCGCTCCGCAGAGCACCGCCCTCCTCGCCGTCCGCATCCTCGCCTCCGCCACCATCACCGCCAAAACCGGCGTCGAGATGGAAGCTTACACCGCCGTCGCCGTCGCCGCCCTAACCCTCATCGACATGCTCAAAGCGATTGACCCCGCCATGCAGATCACCGGCATCCGCCTCCTCGAAAAAACCGGCGGCAAGAGCGACTTTCACGCGGCGCCAGATTCAGAGACGCGACCGTAAGGGAGCGTTTCGCGGAACGACACCTGAAAACGCTCCCTCACGGTCGCGTCTCTGAAGATAAACTTGTTGTGAGACGCGCCATTTTGCGGTTCATTTCCGCCAGTGTCGCGTTATCATGTGAATATGGCTATCAACCCAATCAGGAGAACGGAAATGTCCATCTTCAACGTCCTGCGCGGCCAGTTTATCGACATCATCGAATGGACCGAACCCGCCCAGAATGACATCCTCGCCTACCGCTTCCCCCGCTTTAACAACGAAATCAAAATGGGCGCCAAGCTGGTCGTCCGCGAGGGCCAGTCCGCCCTTTTTGTTAACGAGGGCCAGCTCTCCGACATCTTCACGACCAGCGGCACCTACACCCTCACCACCGAAAACCTTCCCATCCTCTCCACGCTCAAGGGCTGGAAATACGGCTTCAATTCCCCCTTCAAGGCTGAGGTCTATTTCCTCTCCATGCGCCAGTGGACCGATCAAAAATGGGGCACGCAGAATCCCATCATGCTCCGCGATCCGGAGTTTGGCCCGGTGCGCGTCCGCGCCTTTGGCAGTTACGCCTTCCACATCGCCGACCCCGCGACGTTCCTCAAGCAGTTGGTTATCACTGATCCGATGTTCGAGGCGTTCGAGATTTCCAACCAGCTCCGCAACACCATCGTTTCGCGCTTCGTCGACGCTATGGGCCAGGCCAAGATCGCCGTGCTCGATCTCGCCGGCAATTATGACAAGATCAGCAAGGTGGCGCTGGAGGTCATCAAGCCGGACCTGGCGGCGCTTGGCCTCTCGCTCACCAGCTTCCTGATCGAAAACATCTCGCTGCCGCCGGAGGTGGAGCAGGCCCTCGACCAGCGAACCAAGATGGGCGTCCTGGGCGACATGAACAAATACACGCAGTTTCAAACCGCGCAGGCCATCGGCGATGCGGCCAAGAATCCCAGCGGCATGGCCGGCCTCGGCAGCGGCATCGCCGCGGGAGCCGCGCTCGCCGATCAGATGCGCGGCGCCATGGCCGGAGGAGGCGCCCCCGTCGGAGCAGTCCCGCCGCCCCTCCCCCAACAAGCCGCCGCCTTCTTCATCGCCATCAATGGCCAGCAGCAAGGCCCCTTCGATGTAAACAGCCTCGCCGCCAAGGCCCGCGACGGCAGCCTGCAGCGCAACACCCTCGTCTGGCGCCAAGGCATGGCCAACTGGTCCCCCGCCGAACAAGTCGCAGAACTGACAAACGTCTTCGCCGCCGTTCCACCCCCGCTGCCGCCGCGCTGATGTACAATGCTGCAACGTCTGAATCATTGGACGATGCGTTTTTCGGGAGAGGCTCGTGACAAGAAAACTCGCGTTCCTGTGGATCGGATTGATTCTGTTCCTGACGGGAATAATGCTGCGATTCTCGCTCATCACTATCATCGTCAGAGGCACCACGTCCTCGTTGTCCGACATCGCCGACATCATCATGATGTCCGCCGCCATCATGATGATCCTCTCGTTCACGCGTCTCACAGATTCAAATTGATAGAGCCCGCCATGCCCAATGATCAGGAACTCGCCCGCGAAATTCTGAGCGGCAACATTTCCGTTGACGACGCCGCGCGCCTCCGGCATTCCGCCGTCGCGCCGCCTACTTGTGCAATCGCGGCCAAATCCCCCGCCACCGCCCCGCCGCCGCTGCCGCAAAACACCGCGCCCGACACCAAGCCACCCACCATGTCCAACTCCCCCGCCGACGGCCGCAAGTTCCCCTGCAAAAACTGCGGTGCCCGGCTCGATTTCGACCCCTCCGCCCCCGGTGGCCGCTCGCTCAAGTGCCCCTACTGCGGCTACGTCGAACAAATCGCCCCCTCGCAAATCAAAGTCACCGAGCACGACTACGCCCAGGCCCTCGCCAAAGTCGCCACGACCACCGGCACCATCGAAGGCCGCTCGTCACAGGTCCGCTGCCCCGGTTGCGGCGCGATGGTACTGCTCGAAGACAAAGTGCAGACCGACCAATGCCCATTCTGCGCCACGCACCTTGAAAACGCCGCCCACGAAACCGCCCAGGCCATGATCTGCCCCGAATCGCTCCTCCCCTTCCACCTCGCCCAGCGCCAGGCCATCGACGCCTTCAATGCCTGGATCGCCACGCGCTGGTTCGCCCCGAACAACCTCAAACAACTCGCCAACCTCGGCCAGCTCTCCGGCGTCTACATGCCGTTCTGGACCTACGATTCCATGACCTACACCCATTACACCGGCCAGCGCGGCGACGATTACTGGGAAACCGAATACTACACCGACAGCGAAGGCCACCGGCAATCACGCCAGGTCGTTCGCACGCGCTGGACCTTCGTCGCCGGCGAGGTCGATCATTTTTTCGACGATGTGCTCGTCTGCGCCAGCAAATCCCTCCCGCGACCGATGATGGATCATCTCGAGCCTTGGGACCTCGCGCACCTCGAAGGCTTCGACCCCGCCTTCCTCGCCGGTTTCAAAACCGAACGCTACGTCGTCTCCCTCCCCGACGGCTTCGCCACCGCCCAGGAAATCATGGACGCCCAAATCCGCACCATGTGCTGCCAGGACATCGGCGGCGACCACCAGCAACTCTCCAGCGTCCAGACCCAGCACGTCGGCGTCACTTTCAAGCACATCCTGCTCCCGATGTGGCTCGCCGTCTACCGCTACCAGAACCAGACCTACCGCATTTTGGTGAACGCCCGCACCGGCCACGTCAGCGGCGATCGCCCCTACAGCTGGATCAAGATCACCTTCGCGGTTTTGGCCGCACTCATTGTCGTGCTGATCATCGCCCTCTTCGCCGCCCACGCCCACCGGTAGTCGCAATTACCCCAAGAGCGACCGCACAATTGTCTGCCCCGCGAAGGGCTTCCCGAACGACCGCGCATTTTCCCGCAGCCGCAAAAGTGCCGATGGATCGCGGATCAGGTTCTCGATCTTCCACCCCAGCGTCGGCGGATTGTTGCACTTGATCGCCACCCCCGCCTCCAGCAGATGATCCGAATTCCGCTCCTCCTGCCCCGGAATCGGATTCACCACGCACATCGGCAGCCCGCGCGCCATCGCTTCGCTGGTCGTCATCCCCCCCGGCTTGGAAATCAGCAAGTCCGCCGCCGCCATGTAATCATCCATCTGCCGGGTGAACCCAATCGGATGAATCTTCACGTGCGGATGCGTCGCCGAAGCCTTTTTGGCGAGCTTTTCCAACTTCCCCTTGAGCTCCTCGCTCTTGCCCGCGATCGCCACCACCTGCGCCGGCTCCCGCATCGACAGCAATTCCGTAAGTAGAATCTCCACCGGCCCCACGCCAAATCCCCCCGCGCTGATCAAAATCGTGAACCGCTCCGCCTCGAGTCCCAGCGCCTTGCGTGTCTCATACCGATCCTTCCGCACCCGAAACACCGGATCCACCGGAATCCCGCTCACCGTAATGCGATCCGGATCGATCCCCATCCGCTCCAGGTAAACCCGCGTCTCCTCCATCGCCACAAAATACCGGCTGTACGACCGCGTCAGCCACATCGCATGCAGGTCCAGGTCCGTCACCACGATCGCAGGATCAATCTGCACCCCGCCGCCCAGCGCCTTTTTCTTGTGGGTGTTCAGCCACGAGATAATATTCGGCGGCGTAAAATGCGTGCACACCACCAGGTCCGGCTGAAACTCCCGGAACGCCTTGATGAATGAATACGCATTGAACTTCTCAAACGCCTGCGTGATCCCCTCTTTCCAAGGCTTATCCGTCCGCTTGTACACCACGCCGAGCAGCCACGGCGCCCGATTGATCAAATCCAGATACACCTTGGAATAAATCGTGCGAAACACCGCCGACGTGTATTTCAGAATGTCCCAGTGCTGCACCTCCCCGCCGGGCGCCTGCACCGCCGAGTGCTGCTGAAAATCCTTCATCAGCGCCTCGGCCGCGCGCACATGCCCCGCCCCCGCCGAGGCCGAAAGCAACAAAACCCGTTTCCCCTGCTGTGCCATGCGTGGAATTATTGACGGATTGACAGGATTTGCAATGCCGCGGGTTCAAATCGTCAGGAGCGCATTGATCTTTGCCGCGCAGATAAAATCATTCTGCGTAATCCCCCCCGCCGAATGCGTCGAATACCGCATCGTCACCTTGTTGTATCCCAGCTCGATGTCGGGATGGTGATCCTCCCGGTGGCTCACCCACGCTGTCGCATTCACAAACGCCATGGACTCATGATAATTTTTAAACTTAAATGTCCGCCGCAATTCCTTCCCGGAAACATCCCACCCGGGAATCTGTTTCAGAAAATCCCCCGCCGCCTCGTCGGAAAGCACTCCCGCCCCCGATTCACACGCCTGGCATTTCTGCGAGACTAGATCCGATGTCTGACTTGTTTGGCTCATGGCAACGCTCCTTAAAAGCAGCTCCATGATACCCGCCCGATTCATTCCGCAAGCACCGCATCGACCCGCAACCATTCCTCCACGCTCAGTTCCTCCGGCCGCTTCCCAAGATCAAACCCCGCCGCCACGAGCCTTTCCTTCCGGTCCTGTCGCCACTCATCCTGAAAATAATGCTTCAGGGCATTGCCCAGCGTCTGCCGCCGATGCCCAAACGCGCCGCTCAGCAATTTCTGCAGCCGCAGCACATCCGCCACTCGATCTATTTTCTCCGCGTCCGGAACGACCACCACCAGCGCTGAATTCACCTTGGGTGCCGGCCAAAACGCCCCCGGCGGAATCTTCCGCACAATCTCCACCTTCGCCAGCGCCTGAATCAAAACCCCCAACGCCCCATAGTCCCGCGTCCCCGGCTCCGCTGCCATCCGCGTCCCCACCTCCCACTGCACCGTAAACGCCAGCCGCGAAATCCAAACGCCTGGTTTCGAGATTTGCGTTTTGAGTTTCGCGTTGCCCACGAGGATCTCCGCGATCAACGGACTCGCCACGTTGTAGGGCAAATTGCTCACCAACTTCACCTCCCCGCCCAAATGCTTCTCATGCAACTCCGCTAGCACCCCCATCACCTCCGGATTCACCGCATGCTTCCCCGCGAGCACATCCGCCAGCATCCACGTCACATTCTTCAATCCCCCATGCCACGATTTCGCCGCAGGCAAAAGCTTCCGATCAATATCCACCGCCAGCACCGCCCCGCGCGATGCCATCCCCGAAAGCACCCGCGTCAGATTCCCAACCCCCGGCCCAACCTCCAGCACCACATCTTCCGCCCCAATTTCCCCCGCCTCCGCCACCGCCTTGAGCACCCCCTCATCCACCATGAAGTTCTGCCCGAACTGGTGCTGCGGCCGAAGCCCCGCCGACGCGAGCACACTGCTGATTTCCTTCCTGTTCATGCATCCCTTCACTGCGACAGCGGCAAAATTGTCCCGCCCGCCGCCGGCAACGCCCGCGGCGGCGGCGAGAGTTTCACCGTGAACCGCCCGGCCGTCACATCCAGCACGCTGACCACCAGATTCTTCCGATCCACCCGGTAATGCAGCGGGAACGGCTTGCCCACCGACGCATCCCGTATCACCTCCTCCGCCGCCGGCTCCCACTGCCGCACATCCGCCACGCCAAGCCGCAATTCCACCGCCTGCTGCACCGCCTCAATCAGTGCCGGCGTCATCGCGCTGATCCGCGAGGCCACCAGCGATGTCGGCACGCGCAGCCGCCCGATCCACGCCCCGCTCAATTTCACCAGTCCCTGCGGATTTCCGTCCACCCCCTGCACAATCCCCACCGAAAACGCCAGCGTCCCGATCGCACCCTGCCGCCCCCCGCCGGGAAGCTTCGTGGTCCGCACCGACACGCGCACTTCCCCGGGCAAAAACACTACATAGGGGTCGCTCACCGCCGGTCTCTTCCCGCCGCCGCCCGCATCAAACGTCCCCGCCAGATCAATCGCCAGGTAGCTGTTTAGCTCATCCTGCGAAATGGTCCACGTCTGCTCGCCCAGAGGCACCTTCTCCACCGCATTGCGCAAATCAAAATGAATCAGCTGCTCCGCCCGCCCCGCCGTATCGATCACCCCGACGTCCTTGGGGTCCAGCGGCTGATACCACGCCGGCGTCATCCGCGCCAGCGTCCACACCCCAATCATCAGCAGGAGAAAAGCCCCCGCCGCCCACGCCAGCCGCCCGCGCCAGCCGGCCAGGTGCAGCCGCACCAGGAGCGCCCGTTTCCCCAAGCCTGACTGCGTCGCCGGAATCTCGATGATGTTCCCCGCTCATTGAAGTTCGTTCATATCCGCGGCGCCGCTTCCATGATGCCCAGACGCCTCATCCAGCATAACCGCTGCAATCGATGCGCGGGAGGCTTCCCCGCTTCCCCTTCGCGCCACCCGCCAATTTCCGGGCTACATTGCAGTGGAGGTTTGAACGTCATCGCATCATGGACATCGCATCCCCAACATTATCGACCGCCGGCGATCTTCACACGACAAATCCGTCGCCCGTAAATGAACACTGGCCCGCCCTCGCCGGCGCGATCAGCCGCTACCAGCGCACCACGGCCGATTCTTTCTCCCGCGCCGCCTATGATGCCGTCGACGCCGGCATGATCCGCCTCGATGACCGCCGCCGCCTCGCCGACCTCGCCGAGTCCCTCGCGATACGCCCCTTCGATGCCCAGCTCCTGATCGCCTGCGCCGTCCGCCAGTGGGCCCTCGATCACCGCTACGATGCCGCTCCCTCCCCGCAAGCCCCCGTCCTTTCTTTCGAATACAAATCCTGGCGCCGCGTGTGGACCCGCATCGCCCTGGTCCTCATCTTCGCCGTCACCCTCGACGCGATCATCATCTGGAAATGGCTCTTCTGAGAATCCCACCGTTTCCCCCGGCGCCCATAAAAAACCCCGATCATCTGACCGGGGTTGTTCAACCATCAAAACTCGAAACCGCATTTAAACCGCAACCGCCGTGCGCTTTCCGCCGGCGCCTGTCAGCTTCTTGAGCTGCGCCGCCTTGTCGGTTTTTTCCCACGTGAATTGCGGCAGCTCGCGACCGAAATGCCCGTGCCGCGCGGTTTCACGGTAAATGGGCCGCAGCAATTTCAGTGACGCCACAATGCCCCGGGGCCGCAGGTCAAACACCTTCCGCACGACTTCGCTCAACAGGTCTTCCGAGATCAAGCTCGTCCCCTGCGTATCCACCAGCACGCTCACCGGCTCGGCCACGCCGATCGCATAGCCAAGCTGCACTTCCACGCGCTCCGCAAGGCCCGCGGCGACGATATTCTTCGCGACATACCGCGCCATGTAGCACGCCGAGCGGTCCACCTTCGAAGGATCCTTGCCCGAAAACGCCCCGCCGCCGTGCGCCCCCATCCCGCCGTAGGTATCCACAATAATCTTCCGCCCCGTCAGCCCCGTATCCCCATGTGGCCCGCCGATCAAAAACTTCCCCGTCGGATTGATGTGGAACACGATGTCCTTGTGCCACAGGTCCGGCCGCTCCGCCAGAATCGCCGGCTTGATGATCTGCTCGATGATCTGCTTCTTGCACGCCTCGGAGAAGCAATCGCTCTTCTTGTCCACCGCTTCTTCCGTGTGCTGCGTGGAGAGCACCACAGTGTGAATGCGCTTCGGCTCATTGTTCTCATATTCCACGGTGACCTGTGACTTGGCATCCGGCCGCAGCCACTTGATCTTCCCGCTCTGACGCAATTCCGCCTGCCGCTCCATCAGCCGATGCGCCAAATGGATCGGGAGGGGCATGAAAGACCGCGTTTCATTGCAGGCATAACCGAACATGATCCCCTGGTCGCCAGCCCCCTGGTCCTTGTCCCGCGTCGCCGTCACGCCGCGCGAAATGTCCGCCGACTGCGAATGCAGCGTCCGCAGCACCGCGCATGAACGATAATCAAACCCGGTCGTCGGATCGTCATACCCGATTTCCCGGATGGCCTCGCGGGCGGTGTTCTCCGCATTGTTCAAGGCATCGATCGCCTTCTGGTTGTGCACCGTGATTTCGCCCGCCAAAACGACCAGCCCCGTGGTCACCAGCGTCTCGCACGCCACGCGGGCATACGGGTCCACCGCGAGCAGCGAATCCAGGATGGCATCCGAAACCTGGTCCGCCACCTTATCCGGGTGTCCCATCGAAACGGATTCAGACGTGAACAAGTGACTGTTGCGAATATTTCCCACAGTGATTGTCTCCAGGAAGAATCTGCCCGGGTTCGGCCCGGAACCACCAAAATCAACTTTATGGCGAAAGAGCGAGTGTAGTGACTACCGCCGAAAATTCAATCCCCATCGGCCTGAAATTCGCATCCGGCCCGTCCGACCAGGCATGGCTCATCCTCCCTTTCCCGACTATGCTCCCTTTTATGAGACTCGCTTTTTCCACCAACGCCTTCAAGAGAACCACCCTCGAAAACGCCATCGACGCCATCTCCGGCGTCGGCTACCGCGGCGTGGAAATCATGGCCGACGTCCCCCACGCCTACCCGCCCGACATGCCCGAGGATCGCATCCAGCGCGTCCGCGCCCAGATCGCCGCCCTTGGCCTCGAAGTCTCCAACGTCAACGCCTTCACCCTCTTCGCCCAGGGAGACACCTATCACCCCACCTGGATTGAAAACGATCCCCACCTCGTCCAGCAGCGCGTCGTCCATACACAAAACTCCATCCGTATGACCGCAGCTCTTGGTGGCAAAACCATCTCCCTCCAACCCGGCGGCCCTCTTGGTTCCCTGGACCGTCGCACTGCCCTCGACCGTTATGCCGCCGGCCTCCGCGAATGCCTCCCCCTCGCTCAATCCCTCGGCATCACCCTCATGGTCGAACCTGAGCCCGGCCTCCTCATCCAGCACTCCGCAGAATGCATCGACTTCCTAAAATCCATCAACCACCCCCACCTCAAAATGAACGCCGACCTCGGCCACTTTTTCTGTGTCGATGAAGACCCCGCCAAAGTCCTCCGCGACCACGCCAAATGGATCGCCCACGTCCACCTCGAAGACATCAAGGAAAACCGCGTCCACCAGCATCACATCCCCGGCGACGGGGCCATGGATTGGAAGGAAATTTTCGCCGCTCTCCGCGACATCCGCTACACCGGCTGGGCCACCGTGGAACTCTACCCCTTCGAAACCACCGCTGCGCAGGCCGCCCAAAAAGCCTGGGACTTCCTGCAGCCGTTCATTTGAAATTTCTCTTACCGCGGCCGCGGCGCGGCGGGCGGTGCCTGGAACATATGCCCAAAACTCCCCGGCATCGGCGAATCCCACACCATCCGCTTCCCCTTCCCCGGATGCTCAATCGCCAGATGCCCCGCATGCAGCGCCAGCCTCCCCGGCGGTTCGTCGGCGATCCCATACACCGGATCCCCGCACACCGCATGCCCGATCGATTTCATCAGCACGCGGATTTGATGCTTCCGCCCCGTAAACAGCACGCACTGCACATGCGAAATCCCGCGCGCCGCATCCGCGCGCACCGTCGTGTAGTTCAGCGACGCAAGCTTCCCCTTCTTTTCATCGAGCGTCAGCGACATCACGCCCGTGTGCGGATGCTCCACAAGCAGCCGCTCCAATCGCCCCGCCGCCGGCCGGGGCACGCCGTGAAGCATCGCGTCGTACCGCCGGGTCACCGTGTGTTCAAAAAACTGCCGCTTGAGCGACGAAAGCGCCTCGCGCGTCCGCGCAAAAACCAGCAGCCCCGACGCATCCCGGTCCAGACGATGCACCAGGTAAACCCGATGCTTCGCATTCTGCCGGCGAAAATGTTCAATCAAGATCCGCCAAACCGTCGGCCGCTTCTCCGTTTCATCCGTCGACGTCAGCAATCCCGCGGGCTTCTCCACCACCACGATGTCCGCATCGAAATACACCACCCGCAACCCCTCCGCCAGCTTGACCACCGTCACCTCCGCCGCCGCCGTGTCCGCCACCACCACCCGGTCATTCTCCCCGACCGCCGTCTTCACGCTCCGCGCAAGGGCCCCGTTTATGCGCACACGCTTTCGCTCCACCATCTCGCGGAGGGTGGTTTTCTTGGCCTCGGGGAACATTTTTGCAAGCCGCGCCAGCAGCGGTATCGATTCCATGCGGTCGAGTATACGCGATGCCAGCCTTAAACGGCCGGACGAAAAAATGGAATCGACACCGTCGGCGCTGCGGGCTCCTGCGATTCCCGTATCCGCCGGCGATGCGCCTTGAGCACATCCGACCGCGTGACGATTCCCACCAGTGCGCCCGGCTTTTGCCGGCTCATCACCGGCAGCCGCCCCACATCGTGCCGCACCAGGTGATCCGCCGCCTCACGCAGCGAACAATCGTCGTACACCACCACCGGCGGCCGGCGGACCAGCGTCCCCATCCGGGTATCTCCGGCTGCACCATCGAGCAAATCGCGCCGCGTCAACACGCCCAGGAGATGCCCCTGCCCATCGATCACCGGAAATCCCTGGTGGCTCGCGCCCGCCGCGCCGGAAGCCAAAAACACCCGCACTTCCGCGAGAACCCGATCCGCCGGGAACGCGATCACCTCCCGCGCCATCACTTCCTTCACCAGCACCTGATCCAGGAAGTCCGACGCATATTCCACCGGCACCCGAACCCCACGCCGTGCTATCTTCTCGGTCATGATGGTGTTCCGCATCAGGACGCAGCTCACCAGGTAACTCATCGAGCATCCGCCCAGCAGAGGCAAAAGCCCCATCGGCTGCAACGTCGTCTCAAACGCAAACACGATCGACGCCAGCAGCGCCCGCGACGCCCCCGCAAAAATCGCCGCCATCCCCACCAGTGCCGCCACATGCACATCAATCCCCGCCGCCGGCACCAGCCGGTTCATCCCGGCCCCGATCAGGAGCCCCAACCCGCCGCCAATCGTAAACAGCGGCGCCAGCGTCCCGCCCGATGTCCCCGACCCAAGTGCTATCACCCATGACAAAAACTTCGCCGCCACCAGCAGCGCTACAAACTTCAGCGTCCAGCCCACCTGCGGAGTCTCCCAGCCGCCCAGCACCGCACTGATATTCGAATAGCCAACGCCCAATGTCAGCGGCACCATTAGCCCGATCACCCCCACCGCCACCGCGCCAATCGCCGGCCACCACATCCAATGAACGCGCATCTTGTGTCCCAGATGCTCAAAGCCATCTTCCACCGCATACACCGCCCGCGTCACCAGTGTCGAAAGCATGCCGATCACCGCCCCAAGCACGGCATAAGCCACCAACGCCCCCCACGATGGCGTCAATATTGTCGGCATCTCAAACACCGGCCGTGCCCCCACCAGCGCAAAGTGCACCCCCGTCGCCGCCGCCGCACCCAGCGCCACCGGAATCAGACTCCGCGGCCGGAATTCAAACAGCAACAGTTCCACCGCCAGCAGAACCGCCGAGACCGGGCTGCCAAACGTCGCCGCCATCCCCGCCGCCGCCCCCGCCGCCAGCAGCGTCTTACGCTCCGAAGATGTCGTGCGAAAAAGCTGACCGATCAGCGACCCAAGTGCCCCGCCGGTGGCAATGATCGGCCCCTCCGCGCCGAACGGCCCGCCGGTCCCGATCGCAAACGCCGCCGACAATGGCTTAAGCCACGTCACCCGCGCCGGAATCCGCGATTCATTGGTGAGCACCTGCTCCATCGCCTCCGGAATGCCATGCCCGCGGATCGCCCGCGACCCATACCGCGCCATGATGCCCACGATGATCCCACCCACCACCGGTATCCCGATCACCCACGCCCCCAGGTGCGGCACCGCCTGCGCCGGCAAACGATCGGTAATTGAAAACTGCCCATAGAAGGCGATGTTCGTCACCAGCCAGATGAGCCGCCGGAGAAACTCGGCGATAAAGCCCGCCGCAATCCCCAGGACGATCGCCCAGGCGACAATCACCATCGCTCGCCGGTCCATCAGGCTTTGCCGCGCGGGAATGTGTAATTGTTCCATAACCGGCCCGAGACTTGGAGCCACGGGCAACCCTTCAGTGGTTGCCGCCTGTTCGATTTTCCGGCTCGTGGGTAGTTCTCCGTCCGACATAGGTGTTTGTTCCTCCGTTGCAGCATTTGCCCGGTTTTAGTGGAGTGTGGACCCGGGCGAAGTCGAGGGGGTAATTGTACTACTTTCCCAGGCTTTTTCAGGTCCGGAGCGCCATCTACTTGAAACTAAGTCTCAATTACCCTATCCTTGCGACAGCTCCGACCGAACAGAAAAGATCTGGTTCATCAAGCGGACAGAATACGCCTAACACGTTTCCCAATCACATGTTAGGAAACGAAATGAGCGCCCCGGAAACACCGCCGCAACCACTCGCGCCCCCTGAAGCCCTCGCTGCGCCCAAATCTTCCTCTCTAGAAAATCATCCCTCCCGCGAGCTCATCCTCGCCCTCGCCGGGAACCCAAACGTCGGCAAGACCACCCTCTTCAACGCCCTCACCGGCCTGCGTCAGAAGGTCGCCAACTACCCCGGCGTTACCGTCGAGAAAAAAGTCGGCCGTTGCATCCTCTCAGAAGACGCCTCAAAGAAATCCGAATGCCAGATCATCGATCTCCCCGGCACCTACTCCCTCGCCAGCCGCAGCCCCGACGAGCACGTCGCACGCGGTGTCCTCCTCGGCCAGATCCCCGGCACCCCGCATCCGGACGTCATCATCGTCCTCGCCGACGCCAGCAACCTGGAACGCAACCTCTACCTTGTCACCCAGGTCCTCGAGCTTGGCCGGCCGGCGATAGTTGCCCTTTCCATGATGGATGTCGCGCAGCAGCAGGGCAAACGCATCGATGTCGAGAAACTCAGCCGCCACCTGCGGGTTCCGGTCATCGCCGTGCAGGCTCACAAGGGCAAGGACGACCCCGGCGTCAAAGCCCTCAAGGCCGCCATCCTCAAGGCCGGCAAGCATGCGAAGGCCGACTCCGGGAATAAGGGCGCCTTCCACGCCCTGAACCTCCCGCTCCCGGAAGTCATGCAAACCCACATCGACCGCCTCAAGGCCATCCTCGCCGAGGAAGGCATGTGCACCGCCGAGCAGGCATACTTCGACGCCCATCTCCTGATCTCCTCCGCCGACGATGAATCCGAAGCCGACACCAGCGACATGCCGGATCCGCGCCGCAGCCACCCGCGCGTCCGCGCCGAACTCCTCGCCGCCCTGCAGGCCTGCACCGCCGCGGATGTGGACCCCATCGGCGCTGAAGTCGAAGCCCACTACGCCTTCATCGCCAATGTCGTCGCCGACAGCCAGCGCGAAACGCCCATCAGCCGAAAAATCTCCCGCACCGACCACATCGACCGCATCGTCACCCACAGAATCTGGGGCATGCTCATCTTTGTCGGCCTCATGGGCCTCATGTTCTGGATCATCTTCTCCTGGGCCCAGCCGATCATGGATTTCCTCCAGAACACCGTCATCCAGGGCACGGGCGCCTGGATCGGCGGCCACATGGCCGATGGCCCATTGCGCAGCCTGATCACCGACGGCATCTTCGCCGGCGTCGGCAACGTCGTGGTCTTCCTTCCCCAAATCGCGTTGCTTTTCCTCTTCCTCGCGATCCTCGAAGACTCCGGCTACATGAGCCGCGCCGCTTTCCTCATGGATCGCCTCATGAGCAAGGTCGGCCTTCACGGCAAAAGCTTCATCCCCCTGCTTTCCGGTTATGCGTGTGCGGTGCCTGCGATCATGGGCACGCGCGTGATCGAGAACCGCCGCGATCGGCTGGCCACCATCATGATCCTCCCCCTGATGAGTTGCTCGGCACGACTGCCGATCTATTTGCTGTTCACCGGAATGTTTTTTGCCAGCACGCTACAGCGATCCGTGGTGCTGCTGGCGATGTATCTGCTCGGGACTTTCAGTGCCTTTGGCCTGGCGTGGATTTTCAAACGCACGCTGCTCAAAGGCCCCGCCCCCGCGTTCATTCTCGAAATGCCGCCCTATCGGCTGCCGCATTGGAAGGTGGTTATCACGACCGTCGTGCAACGTTCCTGGCAATTTTTGAAGCGCGCCGGCACGATCATCTTCGCCTTCAGCGTCATCATGTGGGCCGCCACGCATTATCCCGTGCCCAAACACTTCACCGGCGATTACACCCGCATCAGCGTATTAGCGCCGCAGGAAAAGACGCTCCAGGCCGCCGCCGATCAGAAAAATGCCGCCGCACAGACCCAGCTCGATGAACTCCACACGCTCCAAAATCAGCGCGGCCACGAAATTCTCGAAAACTCCTTCGCCGGCCGCACCGGCAAAGCCATCGCCCCGCTCTTTTATCCGCTCGGTTTTGACTGGAAAGCCAGCATCGGCGTCACCGGCGCTTTCTTCGCCCGCGAAGTCATTATCTCCACCATGGGCGTGGTCTACAGCGTCGGCGGCGAGGAGAATTCCCGCGACGCACTCCAGAACGCCATGCGCTCCGACCAGTGGTCCGCCACGAGCGCCCGCGCCGGCACCGCCATCTGGACGCCGCTGGTCGCCATCTCCCTCATGGTTTTCGTGGTCTTCTGCATGCAGTGCCTGAGTACGCTGGCCATCGTCAAAAAAGAAACCGGCCATTGGGGCTGGCCGGTGTTCATGTTCTTCTACATGACGTCGCTCGCCTGGCTCGCGGCGTTCGTCGTCTACCAGGGCGGCCACCTGCTCGGATTCAAATAACCGCTACTTCCGCTCCGTCCACCCCGCGCTCGCCGGCGTGCTCGCATCCAACATGTGCGCATTGCCCGGATTGATCTTGAGCTCGGTCAATTCCATCCCGGTCGTCGTCCCATCCGCCGCCGTCTCCACCAGTTTCACCGGCACCTGCTTGCTCTTGTCCACCGTCACCTCGAGCGATGCATATTCAAACTTTCCCTTCTCCCGCGGCACCAGTTTCAGCACCGCCACGTTCGCATCATTTGAAGGCTCCAGCGTCACCGCAAAATTCCGCGCGACATCCTCCGCATCCAGCCCGATCGGCAGCGGCATCGGCCCCGACAGGGTCGTCGCACTCCCTGGCGCCTCCCCGGGCTTCACCATGGGTTGCCGGACAAACTGCATCACATTGTTCTTCGCGCCGAAATCCTTCGCCGTGAAATCATGCCCATCAAAAATGAACTGCACGTGATAATCATGGGCCCTGCCGTTGACGTCGATCTGCTTTGCAAAATCCGCGGAAAATTCCGGCCCGAGCGTCGGATCCATAAGAAAATCCAGTGTGCCGGTCTTGCTCGTCGTATCGCCGAGCTTGTCGGTCGTGCTGTATTTGATCTGCGACGTGAAATCCTTCAGCGTCCCCTTTCGGTCCTGCAGCATCTTGAGCACATCGTGCACATCCGGAGCCACAGGCGCCG
>Ga0265314_10001219_pt1 | contig 29504 bp, 25 predicted proteins | sample 4126metaG_FD_203106 | JGI IMG/M metagenome (GOLD analysis project Ga0265314, IMG submission 203106) | Rhizosphere microbial communities from Carex aquatilis grown in University of Washington, Seatle, WA, United States - 4-1-26 metaG | ecosystem: Host-associated > Plants > Roots > Rhizosphere >... | reverse complement strand
CCGCCCCATCCCCACCCCGCCTGCAAGCTGGCGCGTATCACTCCCAGCAACTCCTCGTTGTCGGCCGGCTTCTGGAAAAAAGCGACGGCGCCCGATTCGAGGGTGCGTTTCTCATTCCCCTCGGGATCGCGAGCCGTAAGCACGATCACCGGGATGTCTGAAAGCGCGGGATACTGCTGCAAGTTTTTCAGCACGGCAAATCCGTCGCCCGCCGGCAGCCCGAGATCGAGAATGATCAGGTGCGGGTGTTCTTTCTGCGCCATGGCAATGGCGGAATAACCGTCGCAAACATTCACGGTATCGAAGTTATTGGCCCGCAGGCGCAAACTCAGCGCCTGTCTGAGATCGGGATCGTCATCCACGACCATAATCTTTGCTCGATTCGTGGGCGGCCCCTCGTTGTAACCATCATTGCGCATTGGATTGGTCCTCCTTTTCGGTGATGTTTGGTTTGCTCCAAAGCCCCTGCTGAATGATCTGGGTGACATAATCGGCAACGCCCCAGATTTGTTGCTCCAAGGTCCTCGGGTCGCCGGCGGGCGGCCCCGGAATCATTTCGGCCGTCACCCGCAAAGTTCCGCTGGTCCTCAACTGAGACAGCGAGCCGACCTGGTCGCGGATGCGGTCCATCATGATGCCAACGTTCGCCATGTTGGTAGAGGCGACCACAAAAAACGTTTGCACCGGGCCGCTTGTCCCCATGGGCGGAAGAACCAGATCCTTATCCAGGAAGATACAGCGGCGCAGACGCTCCAGACAGCGCTGGCAGGTCTCTTTCCAGCTTCCGCGCAGCGATTGACACAGGGGGGTCAGTTGCACCCGAACCAGCACCATGGCCTCGCGCAAACGTCCCTTGTGCGTGAGCACTGGCTGTAGGAGCTTGGCCAGGGAATAGAGCGGCAAGGTGAACGAGAACGTGCTGCCGCATCCTGGTTGGCTCGCAACCCACATCCTCCCGTTCTGGAGCGCGACGATTTCCTTGGCAATGTAGAGCCCCAGACCGAGGCCGGTCCGATTGCCATCTACCGCGTTGGGGTCCTGGTAGAGACGTTCAAAGACCTTGGGAAGCGACTCTTGAGGAATGCCACGGCCGGTATCACTGACGGAGAGATAGACGGAGCCCGGATCGGTTTCCACCATCGAGGCTTTCACGATCACCTCGCCCTCGGCCGGGGTGAACTTGATTCCGTTATCGATCAGGTTGATAAGAACTTCGAGCGTGCGGTCCGGATCCGCATACACGAGAGGGATGCTCTGCGGCGGCCCAACTTCAAGGTTGACACGCTTTTCGGCGGCAATGGGCAGCATCATCGCCACCGCCTGCTGCATGAGTTCGCCGATATCGATGCAGCGCGGTTCGATGCGCAGCTTGCCGCTCTCGGCGCGGGTGGCTTCGAGCAGGTCGCGGATCATGGCATGCAACTGATTCACACTCTTGAGGACGGTCTTGAGATAGTCGGTTTGCTCCGGCGCCATGGCGCCGGCCAACCCGTCCAGCAGAAGCGTGACGTATTGGTGAATGCAGGTCAGCGGCGTGCGCAACTCGTGCGAAACGTGAGACAGAAACTGATTCTTAAATTCGATTTGCTGCTTGCGGGTGGTTTCCAGAGTGCGCAGCAGCGCTTGCCTTTCCACCGCATAACGAATGGCACGCTCCAGTTGTTTGCTGGTGATGTCGCCTTTGACCAGGTAGTCCTGAACGCCCATGTGCACGGCTTTGATGGCCAGCGCCTCATCGTCCTGCCCCGAAAGGATCACCACCGGCACATTCGGAGCCTTCTGCATGATGCGGCGAAAGGTGTCGGCGCCGTGGCTGTCGGGAAGATTCAAGTCGAGCAGTACCAGTGCGGGGGTTTCCGCCTCCAGACAAGCGAGAGCGTCGCAGAGCCGGGGGACGCAGTTGACATACACGTCGGACTTACTTTCCACCAGGCGCAGGCGCACCAGGTCCGCGTCTCCGGGGTTGTCTTCAATCAGCAAAACGCGCGCAGGTTCTTTTTCCATTATTTTTATTCTTCCTCTCGGGGCAGGCTCGCGGAGCCGAACCAGAATTCTTCAATGGATTGCACCACCGAAAAATAGTCGTTCAGATTTCCCGGCTTGCTGACATAGCAGTTGGCGCCTAGTTCGTAGCTGCGCGCGATATCCAGCATCGAGCGCGAGGTGCTGAACACCACGATGGGGATGGTCCGCAGATCGCTGTGGGCTTTCGCCTCCGCCAACACCACTCGGCCGTCTTTCTTGGGCAGGTTAAGGTCCAGGACTATTAAGTCGGGACGAACCGCATTCGCATACTGGCCCGCGCGATGCAGAAAAGCCATGGCCTCCTCGCCGTCCGGTACGTTGCTGATTTGGCTCTGATGCCTGCCCCCGGCCAACGCCTCACGCGCCAGACCGACGTCGGCCGGGTTGTCATCCACGAGAAGGACCTGAGGCAATTTTTTCATCGCTCGGGCTCCCCCCTTCTCAACGTGACGACCGGCAGGCAACGTGAACTCGACAGCGGAGTCGAGTCATCCTTAAGCCTCGCCACTACCCTTCCACCGAGGCTTCAGTGAACAAATGTTCAGTGACCGCTGGCAGATCGCCAGGCTGAAGAGGGCGCTCCGCGCACATCCCTCCATGAAGGTAGTTATCGGCGCCACCCAAACGTGCTTGAGACTCCAAAGACAAGACGTCCTCCACAGGAGAACAGATGGGATCTTCCATGCGGCCACTGCCCATGTGGACATACTGGGGACGCGGGGGAACGACGCGTGTGGAACTCTAGCAGCTTGCGGAGAGAGTCGATCTTGTACTTGATTTTGGGTGGCGCAGCGGTTCCCCGCTGCGGTAAGTGCGTTGTTTGAATCCGGCTTTAGCCGCTGAGGGCGCACTTTCTGCCCGGGAACTAGCATTTCCGCAGGCTGCGAGCGAGAGGTTGCTACTTTCTGTACACGGTGGGCTGCGGACCCTTCTCGAGCGTCTCGCGATCCCAGATCATGCCTTCGCGGGTGTAGTTCGCGAGTTCGAAATCCTGGGTCAGCTCGAGAGCATCGGTAGGGCAAGCATCTTCGCACAGGCCACAGAACATGCAACGGCTCAGATCGTAGGTGAAGTTGGTGAGCTCCTTGCGGCGGGTCTTCTCATTGCGCTCGCTGGTGACAACAATCAGGTGCTCCGGACAAGCCAGCGCGCACAGGTCACAGGAAATGCAAAGCGTCTCGTCGGTGTCGGGGTTGACGTTCAGCCGCGGCGCGCCTCGGTAGCGCTCGGCCACCTGCGGCCGCTCCAACGGATACTGCTCGGTGTAGATTTCCTTGGGATCCTGATATCGGAACGTCACCCCAAGTCCCTGCATCAGGTCCACCAAAAACACTTTCCGCAAGACGGCAGTGATTCCCATAACCTATTTAGGATAACACTGACCGGAAACTGGCCGGTGTGAGATGGGTCACAGAAGATTCCGGCGTGTGGACGGGGGCTTGCCCCGTCTCCGTGGACGCGGCGTGAGGCGTCTCTACGGGAGCTAGAATGGATCGATCGGCCCGCAGACTCGGGCTCGCGCCCGAAAACTGGAACGACAACTGGGACGAGAAATGACAACTGGCAACTGGCCAATGGCGCGTGACAACTGACTCTCACCGATGAACTCTGGATGGAAGAAGCCCTCCGTTGCGCCCAGCGCGCACTGGAAGCGGGCGAAGTGCCGGTGGGAGCGGTGGTGGTGTGCGCAGGGCGCGTGGTCGGTCGAGGCTGGAATCGCAATCTCACCGACTGCGATCCAACCGCTCATGCTGAAATCGTGGCCCTGCGCGAGGCGGGACGAAACACTGCGAATCACCGGCTCGGCGACTGCGAACTGTTTGCCACCATTGAGCCGTGCGCGATGTGCGCGGGAGCGGCCGTTCACGCCCGCATCCGCCGCCTGGTGTACGGTGCCGACGATCCGAAAGCCGGCGCCATCCATTCGACTCTGCAGGTGGTGAATCACCCCAGCCTTAATCATTCTATGGAAATCCGGGGCGGCGTACTGGCCGGACGTTCGGCAGAGATTCTGCAGGAGTTCTTTCGCAAGCGTCGCTAGTCGTTGGTCGTCAGCCTCTCAGGCATCCCAGCCCGCCCGAGTCGAATCTGTAACTTTTGCAGCGTATAAGAATCCAATGCTGGGTGAGGTGCTCCATGAATCGTAAATCTGGGATCACTCCAGTGGTTAGAAGGATTGCGCTTATGTTGGCGCTCTTCATGATTGCTGCGGCTGTGACCTGGAAATGGACTAGTGCTGCTGGGATTAGCGTCGTCCTTCCTGATCCGGCTGTTGATGCCCCTCTGGCCGCGAAGTCAGACAAGCAAACGGCGGTCGTCGCCGGCGGCTGTTTTTGGGGAGTCCAAGCCGTCTTCCAGCATGTTAAGGGCGTAAAACAAGTTACCTCGGGATATTCCGGAGGATCGATTCCCTCACCCGAATACGAACAGGTGGGCACCGGAATGACCGGCCATGCTGAGTCCGTGCAGATTACCTTCGACCCGTCGCAGATTTCCTACGGCCAACTTCTCAAGGTGTTCTTCTCCGTGGCTCACGACCCCACCCAACTCAATCGTCAGGGACCGGATACCGGCAGCCAATATCGCTCCGTGATTTTCTACGCCAATGACGAACAAAAGCACATCGCAGAGTCCTATATTTCCCAACTCGAACAGGCAAAATCATTTTCGGGACCGATCGTGACCGAAGTCGTTCCGCTGAAAGCCTTCTACGCGGCCGAAGGCTATCACCAGAACTACGCTACGCTTCATCCTCACAATCCATACATCGCCATCAATGATGCACCCAAGGTAGAGCATCTCCGCCAGCAGTTCCCGGACCTCTATAAGAAGTAAAGGACAAAATTTGCAGAAAGTTCGGAGAACGGAATAGACAAATACCATGCTGATCTACTTGTTAGCTTTTCTTGGCGGTGTGCTGACGATTCTGAGTCCGTGCATTCTGCCCGTGCTCCCATTCGTGTTTGCGCGCGCCGACCAACCCTTTCGTCGCTCTGGGTTACCACTCCTCACCGGCATGGCGGTGACATTTTCTGCTGTGGCCGTCGCCGCCGCATTCGGCGGACATTGGGTAGTGCGCCTCAACCAAGGCGGACGCTATGTGGCGATGATCGTGTTCCTGGTGCTGGGAGTCAGCCTGCTGTTTCCATCGCTTGCTGAAGTACTGACTCGGCCGCTGGTCCACGCCGGCGGCCGGCTTCAGGGCGGCCCTTCCACCGAGCACAGCATCGGCAAATCATTTGTGTTGGGAATTTCGACCGGCTTACTTTGGGCTCCCTGCGCCGGCCCTATCCTCGGTTTGATCCTGACCGGCGCGGCGATTCAAGGCCCCAGCGCGCGTTCCTCTTTCTTGTTGCTGTCTTTTGCCTTGGGCGCCGCCGCTTCTCTCGCAATTGCCCTGTTCGCAGGCAACAAGGCCTTTTCCACCTTGAAGCGCTCTTTGTCTTTTGAAATTTGGATACGCCGCGCCTTGGGTGTTGCCGTAATCATCGGAGTCGCAGCCATCGCACTCGGATGGGACACTAACCTGCTCACAAAGTTCTCCTTCGTGAACACCGCGAAGGCAGAAGCGCATTTGATCGACGCGCTCGGCCCGGGGAAACCCGCCGTTCTTTCGGCAAGTGCCGCCGCGTCTCAGCCCGTTCTTGCCCCAACTCTCGCCGATGAAGGATTCATGCCGGATCTGAGCGGCGCCGTTGCCTGGCTCAACTCACCGCCCCTCACCCGGAATTCCCTTCGCGGAAAAGTTGTGCTCATCGATTTCTGGACCTACTCCTGCATCAACTGCCTGCGCACCTTGCCCTACGTCGAAGGCTGGGCGGCGAAATATAAGGACGCCGGTCTGGTTGTCATCGGTGTACATACACCGGAGTTCGCGTTCGAAAAAGAACGCGCCAACGTGGAAAAAGCCGTTCGCGATCTAAAGGTTAATTATCCTGTCGCCATCGATAGCGACTACAAGATCTGGCGAGCCTTTAACAATGAATACTGGCCGGCACACTACTTCATCGACGGCAAAGAACGCATTCGATATCACCACTTCGGCGAAGGTGAATACGGCGAGTCCGAGCGAGTGATTCAACAGCTTCTCAAGGAGAACGGTGCACAATCGCTCTCTGAGGGTGTGATCATCGCCTCCGCCAATGGTGTGGAAGCGGCCCCAGACAACGGAAACGTTCGTTCACCCGAGACCTATATCGGCTACCACCGCGCCGAGCACTTTGGTTCTGCCGAGCCGGTAGCCCATGACTCACGCAAGGCCTATACCCTGCTTCCGAGGCTTTCCCTGAATCAGTGGGGATTGGCCGGAGCCTGGAACGTAGGTGCGGAAAGCGCTGTGCTTCAGACGGCCCCCGGAAAGATCGCGTTTCGCTTTCATGCCCGCGACGTCCACTTGGTGCTGGGGCCGGCGAAGGACGGCAAGCCCATTCGTTTCACAGTGAAGCTCGACGGCACGCCACCCGGCGAGGACCGCGGCAGCGACGCCGACGCCGCCGGTGCAGGCACTGTCCGGGAGCACCGTCTGTATCAACTCATCCGGCAAAAGGGGCCCGTGGAAGACAGAACTTTTGAGATTGAATTTCTCGATCCAGGCGTGCAGGCGTTTGCTTTCACGTTTGGTTGATGTCGGAGATCGGAGAAAAACATGAACCGCAGAATTTTCCTTGCCAATTCCGCCGTCGCCGGAGCAGGCCTGCTCGCATGGCTCAGAGGCGCGAACGTGAGTGTCGCCAAGTCCAACCCATCGGACGACAAAGACACGGTGACGGTGATCCAGTTCAGCGACTCCGGCCAGAGCCTGGGTCCGGCTCGTGTCAAGAAAGTTCACAAGACCGACGCCGAGTGGAAGCAGCAGCTGACTCCATTGCAATTCGAGGTTACGCGCAAGCAAGGGACGGAAAGAGCCTTTACCGGCGACACCTACAACCTGCACGACAAAGGTCTCTATCGCTGCTTCTGTTGCGATAACGCGCTATTCAGTTCCGACACGAAGTTTGAATCGGGCACGGGTTGGCCCAGTTTCTGGGCTCCGATTGCGAAAGAAAATGTCAGGAAGGCAATCGACACGAGCCTCGGAATGAGCCGGGATGAGATCTCCTGCACCGAATGTGAAGCGCACCTGGGCCACGTTTTCGACGATGGCCCCAAGCCGACCTACCTGCGCTACTGCATGAACTCTGCCTCGTTGAAGTTTGTGAAGCACGGATAATTTGCCTGCGGAAACTGGCGGAGAGAGAGGGATTCGAACCCCCGATACCCGTAAAGGTATACACGCTTTCGAGGCGCGCGCCTTCAGCCACTCGGCCATCTCTCCGCGCCATTGATTCATTTTTATTTTAGCAGGGAAACTCCCGGCTTCGATCACGCCGCTGAAAACGGGTAGCGCCGGCATCTTGCCGGCGGTATCGAAGGCGAGATGCCTTCGCTGCGGCGCACGAGCATGTCCGCCGAACCTCCGCCCGCTCTGAGATGCCGGGGAACAGTTAGATAGCTACGGACAGCCCGCGCACACCGGGGTTCGCCCGGCATAGTATCCGAAGGAGACCTGACCCGTCGTCGACCCGTTCACCAAGTCCGTTTCAACGAAAAATCCGTGATACTGGTCAATAACGTAATAATCCACGTTGAATGGGGAGGCGGGAAACGCGCTCCCGCCAATACCGTTTTCGAGGCTACCCGCGAAAACGCCATTACCGCTGGCTGCGGGCGCAGTGAAAGTGCCGCTGAACGGCTGGTCGCCAGCGCGGCTATCGTCCGCAAAGCCAGACAAGGAGGGCGGCGTGGTGGCCGGGTTTGCAGCCATCTGAGCGGTGCCGTCGTCTTCGCTGCCATTTTGCTGGCTGAAGCTAAACCCGTAGTTGCCCCCGAAGGTAAGGGGAGCGGCCGCTTGCGGGTAAGCGATTCCAGTTCCAACCGATGGATAGTAAGCCGATATATCCCCGCCGTCGAGAACCAGCGCCGGATTTCCATTGCCGGTGAGATAGAAAAAGAACTTGGGATGAAAATTTGGTATCTGCCGTGGGACAAAGTCGAGTAAGTTCGACTGTACCCGTCCGGTTCCTTTAACGTCGACGGAATACTTCCCACTAAATGATGCACTAATCTCAGCGCCCGATGTCCCTTGAGCGCCGTTTTGCTGCAGAGCGGTGTCCGTGTACCCATTGGTCAGGTCGCCGCTGCCATCAGCGGTGAACACCCCAGCCGAAGTCAAGGTGGCCGGCGTGGTACCGGCGAGGTCCACGCCCAGGACACCGAACACGTACGTGCCGGAGAACGACGCGGCGCCTTTAAAAGTGCCGGTGGCTGCGCCCTGGCCGATGGCGATTCCGGCGGTCGAACCGGAACCCGTGCCGGAAGTGTTGTCACTCTCGATCAGTTTTATGTGGTTGTTGTCCACGATGTAGCCAGTGAACTGATAAGTGGTGGTCGACGGAAAACCGGGGATGGTCAGATTCAACGTCACCGCACCGAGTAAGTCGGGATTCGAAAGTGTCCCCGAAACGTTCCCACTCGACGAGGCCAAAGTTCCTGCGAAGTTCTGATCGGCCACGCTGCCCTTCCCCGAGATGTTATTGGGCGAGTCAATGTTGAGAATGCCGGCGAAAGCCGTAGGCGACGCACTGGTTACATCGGTGCCGCTTACGGCAAAGGCATAGCCGCCCGTGGGCGCCGCGGTAGCGGTCTGCAAATCCATGGTTCCGGTGCCTGAGATCGTAAGCGTGCTTGTTGGGAGTGCAGCAATCAGCGCCTGAGAATTGGAAAGGAACACCAGACTAAAAGTCTCTGCGCCAATGTCGGCGTCGTTCGGGTTGAGGGTAATGGTTCCTCGTCCGTCGGGACCGAGGAAATAACTGCTTCCGACATTATTGATGGCATCCGACTTAGCCACGAAAAGGCCGGTGGTTGGATCGCTGAAATTGACAGTTTGCTCGCCGGACGAAATTCCACCGTTGCCATCGAGAACGATCACGCCCGCAATCTGGTAAGGGTTGAAATTACTATCGGCCCCTGTGGCCTCGAGAACATAGGTGCCTTTGAGGTTGCTGCCAAAGGCAGTGACGGTGATGGGAGCAACCACGTTCGTTGCCTGACTTGCGGTCGCAAACGCCACAATGTTAACGTCCAGACTGTTCCCGGCAAGGCTTGCGGGCGGCGTGTAAGTTGTAGCGTCGCCGCTGGCGGTATGCTGAGCACTGAGCTGACCGCAGTTCCCCGTGACCGAGCAGGTTACAGACCAGCTCACTCCCGAATTGCTTGGGTCATTGCTGACCACCGCCGTTAGATTCGTGGTGGTGTCGATTAAAATCGTTCCTATGGGAGCGGGCTGAAAAGCGATGGAGATATTTGGCGGCGGCGGCGGCGGCGGGTTCTGCACATTGAAAGTACTTCCGCTGTTGCATCCTGCGAGTCCTGAAATCGTCGCCGCCAACAACAGAAAAAGAATCCATCGTCTAGTTGCCACTACCAACCTCCTCGGGTTGTACCCTCAGGTTCGCATCCTTATGCCGGGCCGCCAGCTTCGGATAACGCTGCACTTACTGCCCCGTGCCGCGCAAATAAATAACTTGGGGACTGCCGGTCGGTTCCGGGGTGTAATTAAGAGTGATAGTTCCAGGGGCGAATCCCACTGCCTTGGGAGTGAACGTTATAGTCAGAGTGCAGCTACCGCCCGGCGCCAGGCTGTAAGAGCAATCGTCAGTCTCGGAGTAGTTGCCTTTCACTACCACCTTGCCGACGAAGTTCACCGTCGGCGGGTTCGCCACAGCCGGGTCGTTGAGGAGCGTAATGGTCAGTTGGGCGCTAGTCTGGCCCACCGTCTGGTTCCCAAAATCCAATCCCGCGCTGGGGGAAATCCGCAGCGGGCTTGGTGGATTCGCTTTTAATTCCACCGGGAAACGTCCACTATCGATTTCGCAGTTGGACGCTACGTTGTCGGCGGAACTGCACTGCAGCGTATTCAGTTCCAGAAAATAATCCAGGCCTGTATTCAAGATGGTTTTCGGCTGCGGCACATACGCAACTTGCAGGCTGCAGGTGCCCTGAGGAGCGAGCAAAGTTCCGGTGCAGGTGTCCGAGGATATCTGGAAGTTCGGCAGCTTGGTACTCGGATCGCTGTCGCAGCTATAAATGATCGTGGAACCGTCTGGAGTGATGCTGTTGCCAACATTGTTGCCGTTGGCCACGACTTGCAGGCCGCTAACTGGGCTACTCTCCTGCAACGGGCGCGGAAGCGGGCTGGTGCAAGGTGCGCTTGAGGCCGGCAGGATCTGCACTGGATTGCCGCTGCTATTGGTGAAGGTCAGTGAGTGCGGAAGGCTCGTCTCCGAGAGTGCTTCCGCGCCAAAATCGATTTCAGGAACCGAGGGGACGATGGCACTGGCCCCGGTCCCCGTGATCGGCATGACAAAAGTGGTATCACTGTCCGCGCTCACCGGGCTGGTAACCGACAGCTTTGCGGCCTGAGCAAACGGACACCATTCCGGGGCAGCTCCGTTAATCGACGTTGGAGAACCGTACGGCAACCAAGGGCAGCTTTCTTGAGGAGTGAAGGTGACTGTGATCGAACAAGACTGACCCGAACCGAGAGAAAAATTCGACCCTGGCGAAGAAGCACACGTGTCCTGCTCCGTAAAACTTGGCAGGCCAGTGAAGTCGCTCTGGCCGGAGAAGTCGTTGCTGCCCTCATTCACAAAATTCAACGTCAGACCGCTCAAGGTGGCAGCCGCCGGATCGGAGTTTGTAAGCGTGATCGTCTGCGTGGTCGGAGTCGAGCCCAGCATCTGAACGGGGAAGGTCAGGACGGCAGGAGTCAGCGTGATCGGTTGCTGGCAAGCGGTTGAATTTCCCAGCGTCAGACAGATGTTCCCGGCGTCCCCTGGGTTACTGAGGCTCGCGCCCGGACAGGCCGTCGAGTTCACAGCGTATGCCGGCGAAACCAGGGAGTGCAGAACCTGCCCGTTTTGCGTTGAGTCAAAGGTAACGGCATTCACACCGGAGCCGGACGACCCGCCAATCTGACCCAACGTCGATCCGCTAGTCCCGATGATCTGCAAAATGACGGAGGTGCCGCTGATTTGGCCATTCACCGAAGCGGAAGTGAAACAAGGGTAGTCGCTTTGCGAGGTCACCGGGTCTGTAAAGCTCAAAGTACCCGTGACGGTGGCGTTGCTCGCTCCGATATTCTGTCCCTGGACCAACGATCCCGTCACCGGGAAAACCTGACCGCTCAAGCCCGAGGCAGCGCTGCCCGCGCTGTGAAAACTGCCTTGGATTGTTCCCGTGAGCGGTGGTACTGAGCTTGCGCTCCATTGCAGTCCGGTTTGAGCGGTCCCGCAAGCTGTGCCGTCGCCCGCCGTACCGGCAGTTGACGTATAGGAGCCCATGATCGTCGAGCCATCGGAACTGAGCGTTCCGGTAAATGTATAAGTCTGTGTGCCCGCCACCGCGGTGAGGGTTACGTTTCCGCCGCTGACCGTGCCGCTGATCGAAGCCGTTCCACTGTTGCACACGGTCGGGTTTCCGCCGTTTTGTGCCGGCAATGAAACCGAGTAAACCGCGCTTCCCGTCACCGAGTTATTTTGTTGCAGCAGAAACCCGCCCTGAAGGCCACCCAAGAACGAATTGTCACCCGGATTCGCCACCGTGAACTGCCAGTTACCTGAAAGCGATGCGCTGTTGTTCTGCGAACTGCCCGACGTGCCACCGCCGCAGGCCGAAAGCATCATTGCTCCGGCCAGCATCGTTCCGGCCAGCAACAGGGTCCACAGACTCTTCACGGATCGTCCGCAAAACCGGGGCGAGAGCGGTTCGTGGCCCGCACGATCCCAGGTTCGATCTTTGATTAATGTTTGGATTAATGTCTGCATGATGCTTAACACCTAGAAGCCCAACTTGAGACCGAACTGTATGGTGCGAGGCCGATGCGCATTGAGCGGATGCAAGAAAGAAGCCCCGGTGACGCAATCGGCTCCGCTGCCCTGGAACCCGGCGGAATACACGGGGCCAGCGTAGCAACTGATGATGTTATTTCCACTGCTGCCTGGGTTATCGGGATCGTAGATCCGAAACTCAGTGTGATTAAAAACATTGAAGGCCTCGGCACGGAATTCGAGTTGGCCGGATTCTCGTATCTTGAAATGCTTCAGTAGCGACATGTCGAAGTTCAGGCGCCTGGGATTATTCAGGAAGTTCCGGCCCGCGTCCCCGAAGGTGAGCCCGCGCGGAGCCACAAACTGGGAAGGATTGCCGATGAGCGGGCCAACACTCCGAGGATTGCTGCCCGGCGAGGCCAATCCACGCAGTATGTCGGGGTACGAAGCCGCGATGCCCAGCCCACTGGAAACCCCGGCGTTGTCGGTCAGTGAAATGCCGGTGTTGCCGGCACTGTTAATCACGGTGAACGGCGTGCCCGACTGAAAAAGCGTTACTCCCGATAGCTCCCAGCCGTCGAAAATCCGAGTCACGAGTGCGGAGCAACAGTTCGGTGCGCTTGAGTCCTGCGGTGCGCGGTCGTGTACCCAGTTGCTGAAGCGGCGCGGGAAGTCCTTGAGCGGCAACTGATAAACGTAGCTGAAGTTGAGCAGTTGACGTTGGTCGAAATTCGAGCTGGCCCGATTTTCACGCAGATCGTAAGAATTCACCAGAACTGGATCGCTTCGATCCGAGGCATCGTCCAAAGAGTGGCTATAGGAGTATGAGATTCCGGTCGTGAGAGCTCCGCTGGTGTGTCGCAGTGTGCCCTGAAAAGCGTGATAACTCGAATTCGCCACATTCTGCAACGCGAGAACTCTTCCCAGCCCCGGGTAGGGTCGCCCAGGGAGCGAATTGACATTCGGAATGTTTGGATTCGTGCACGCCGCCTGCAAATACATGTAGGCGGGATTTTGCGGAGTAACCTGCGTCCCATTCTCGAGCATGAACGGCGTGCTGCCGTCCCCTGGATTCGCGCTTCCCGATAATCCCGGCGGAGGAATGGTGCAATCCGCTATGGTCAGTGGTTCGTTCGGGCCGAAGGGATTCTCGCTCGCCGGTAAGGGGTGTAACTGGTTGAGTTGACGCTCGACCGTCAAGTGCGTGCCCTTGCTTCCCACATACGCAAGGTTGATCACGAACGCTCTGGGCAGTTCTCGTTGCACCCCGAAACTCCATTGCTGAGCGTAGGGCCAAATCGCCTTAGTCGGAATCGAGGTCACATCGAGAGGAAACACCGAGCCAGATGGCGGCACGGCGCTGGATGACGGCAGAGGGCTTGCGCAAGCGGTGTTCGCCGGATCAAACGCAGGTCCATACCCGACATTACCGATGCAAGTGTAGTTAGTAGGAAGCGGCTGCGTCATGCTGAGCACCAGAGGCGCGCTCGCCTCCAGCGAGCCCGTATTCGCCTCGTTGCCGGCGCCGTGCTCGAAGAAAATGCCGTAGCCGGCGCGGATTGAAGTCTTGCCATCACCCCACGGGTCCCAGGCAAAACCAATCCGCGGCGCCGGGTTGAACAGATGCCCTTTCATGCAGCCTGCCGGCGTGCCCCCAGAGCCGCATCGAACCAGCCCCAAGTCGCTCACAATCCCGCTATTCAATTGGAAGGTGACGGGGTCAAACGCTACAGGCGCCGATCCTGCGGTTTTATCCAGAAGTTCACCGTACGCCGGGTCAACCCCAAATCGCGATGCATTGAATCGTGAGGCTTCCCAGTTCCACGCATTGTGGTTCTTCTCCTGGTAAGTGCCAAACAGACTTACCCGCAAGCCCATGTTCACCGTAAGCCGGTGAGTAACCTTCCAGTCGTCCTGAAAATAAGGCTCAGCGATCTGGTAGCGCTGGTAGTAGCGGCGTTGCGCTGAGTCCTGAGTAAAGCTCTGAATGAATCCAGTCGGATTTCCCGCCGAGTTCAGATACTGAAGCATGAAATCGGCGAAGGCATTTCCCGTACTGTGCACGAGATTGCTGAAGGTCAGCAGGCCTTGTAAGTCGCCAGAAGCCGCTCCAATGGCATTATTGGTCTGGTTGCGCTGGGAGTACACGTATTGCGCCCCCAATTGCAGCGTGTGTTTGCCGATCGCTTTACCTATGTCGTCGCGCACGGCGTAGGTTGGATTGGTATGGCCCCACGGCATATAGGAAGGATCGGCCGCAAAGCCTTCACCGCCGTAAGCGGCATTCGTGCCCAGCAATACGATTCCTGGCATCTTCCCGCCAAAGCCGTTATTGAAAACGCGGCCGATGGCGCATTGCGGAATGCCGGTCGCGGGATCAACGCTAAGCACGGGATTGCACTGTCCGGGAGCCGATGGGTCGGCAACCAGCGGCTGATCCAGCGTGGGATCGCGCTGGAAGCGGGCGCCCCCCGGCTCGTTCTTGTCGGTCAAGGTAATGTTCGAATTGGCGTAGCTGAGTACCAGGTCGTTCAGCAGCGTTGGCGATATCGTATCCGTCACTCTGGCCACCAGGCTCGTGCCGGGCCCAAAGAAGCGGTTCTGCACGGTGGGAAATGTATCGCGCACATCGCCCCACTGCGGCGTCAGCACCGACGTATCCCAGGCATCGTGGATGTAGCGAAACGACAACTTGACCTTGTCGGTGACTGCCTGATCGATTCGGAATAACTCCTGCCGCCAGTAGGTGGAAGGAGAAACGGCGGCGTTGTAACAATGATTGGGATCGGTCGGGTCGAGGTTACTAAGATCGGAGTTGAGATTCGGCAGGCTGAAGTTGCAGCCAAAGGGAGCGTTGGGCAGCGGTATCAGGTTCGAATTCAGGATCGCCAGCGCGTTCTTATCCACGCCGGTTCCGGATTCGGATCCAATCGGGTCCGCCGGCTGCTGCAAATGCAATAGCGGCTTGAGAAGCGTCCCCTGCACGGGTAGAGCCGGGCAGTCGGGGAACTGTTGACGCTGAAAATAGGCGCCGCCGATAGGACACACGTCACTGAAATCGAAGTCCTGGTAAACCGCTCCCGTGACCGAAGTTTGCAGGTTCCTCTGAACCCCCTGTGGCGTCAAAATCAGACCTCGCTCTTTCAACCCCGGCACCGCCTGGTTGTATTCCGTGGGAGTTTTTTCCAGGCGGAATTCCTCGGAGTAGAAGAAAAAGGTCTTGTCTTTCTTGGTGTTGAAGACGTGAGGAATACTGAGCGGACCGCCGATCGTACCTCCGAAATCCTGCCGCCGGTAGAGTGGGGCTTTGCCCCCAATCGTCTGCCCCACCGTCTGCCCGGGAGCGGGCGGGGCCGTGCCTACAAAATCGAAATAATTTCGCGAGTTGAATGCTTCGTTGCGGACAAAGTCGTAAAGGTTCCCGTGCCACTTTGCAGTCCCCGACTTGGTAGTTACCTGCACCGTACCCGATGCCGTCCGCCCGAACTGAGCGCCGTAGTTGGAGGTTAGTACCTTCACTTCTTGAACAGCATCCAGGCTGGGGTAAACCATCAGCGTACTCGCGGCCCCGTTCAGGCCGGTGTTCAGCACGTCGCTGCCATCTACTTCGAAGGTGTTGTACTCGACCCGCCCTCCATTCACGCTGTACTTCACACTGCCCACCACTCCAACCTTGGCTTCGTCTTGCCCTGTCTGATTGCTCACGCCCGGTGCAAGGGCGATGAGTTGCGTGAAATTACGGCCGTTGAGTCCAATCGACACGACCTCTTTTTCCGTAATCGTGCCGGAAACCGTGGCGCTCTCGGTCTCCACCTTTTCTAGGCTGCTGGATTCCACGTTCACTTCTTCAGCTTTTGCGCTCGCTGGCTCCAGGGAAGCGTCCAGAGTTAGTTCTAGACCGGCGGTCAGGGTGATGTTGTCAAAGGTCTTCGGTGCGAAGTTAGGAGCTGTTATGGTCAGGCTGTAAGTCCCAGTTTTGAGCCCGGTGAAGGAATATGCACCCCTTTCATTAGCTTGGGCTTCAGTCTTCTCCCCAGCTTGATTCGTCAGCAAGGCTTTTGCGCCGGCTACAACGGCCTGGGTTTGGTCGGTCACCGTCCCGTTAATCGCTCCCGGGGCAGTTAGCGTCTTCGACTGCTCCTGACCCACGCTAAACGGCAAGGCAAGAAATACGAGCGTGAGGACACGAATGACGCGAGAAAAGCCGCATAGCGCAGAGGATCTCAAACTCATGGCTCCGGGACAACATACTTTAGAAGGATATGAAGGCAAGCGCGGATTCTAAACGACGGGTCGATGCCGCGAAGATTAAAAGAACGTGAATTTTGCCGGACCTCTATCTCCCAAATGCAGTTTTTGTAACCAAACCTTAACAATGTGCTCCACCATAGAGGCGGGGTCTTTCTCGTTTTGCATAAGTGAAGCCAACAGCGATAAATTCGAGACAGGCTTTCGCGCTCACACCTTACTAGGATCGCGGGCAGAGAGAAAAACCTGAATCAAGTATTTTCCACGCAAACTCACGTTAAGGGATTTTCACCAACTTGTCACCGAACCTTAACATCGCCAGACAACTCAGCAGATAGACTTCGGTCTGAAATCCAGGCTTCGCTGCGGTGAGGTGTGTGTGTGCAGACAGCTCACGCAGTCTATTAACTCGATCGCGGACAAGTATCGCGGGTTCTTGATGAGGTTTGTTCCTGCGTGCGGCGCAATGCCTCACGCGCACACAAATATGTTTAAAGCCATCGGAAAGGAATCAATCATGTCGCGTATGAAATCGATTTTCGCGGTCCTCGTGCTGACCGCGATTGTGGGCCTTGTGCCTCTGGTGCAAGCTCAGACCGTGAAGGTAAACATTGCGGGCTCGTCTGCCCTGTGGCAGACGCTGGCCTTGGGCGCTTACAACAACGGTAACGGCATTACCGGTGCCACGGCGCCGACTTTCCACTGGACGAGCGCTTCCAACGCTCTCAACCTGACTGACACTCGTCCCACGCCGGTCAACAACGACCCGGCTTCGGTCTGGATCGTTTGGGACAGCGCCACTGTTCCAAACGTGTGGATCTTTTCCAAAGTTGACTCGGTCGTTGGAGACCGCTGCTACTTTGCTAAACCGTCGTGCAATTTGAACGGTACGGCTGCGGCGCTCGCAGCGGCTGGTGCCGGTAAGATCTCCGCCGCCCTCTGGGGCGCAGATACATCTTTGCCGGCCAGCATCCAGGCTCTGTTCACGGGTGCCACTGGACCATTTGTTACAGTGGCTGCGACCGACATTCGTCCCGAAGATGCCGCGTGGGCCGCGTGCCGTGTGAACTCTCAGCTCGGCGCCTCAAGCGTGGGTGGTTCCGCCAGCGATGGACTTGACGGCCTAGGATACAACGCAACCAATGCCCCAGGCGTCTGCCCAAGTTATGTGAAGGGCGGAAGTCAGGCCCGGCTGGTCGGGAACCCGATCCTTAGCGGCGTGAGCCTTGCTGAAGGTGGCACGTCGGTGTCGCAAGCCAACGTTCTGTCGTTCAACATCACCGGAACCGATCCCTTCAACGGCACGAAGATCCCTGCCTACACCGTAACCGCCGTGGGTGCGGCTCCCATCGTGTTCGTCACCTCCCGCTCTAACTCGCTGGCCAACGTGACCAACGCCACCGAAACCCAACTTCAACAGGCGTTCTCGGGCGCAAATTGCGACGCCAGTGTCTTCGGTTCTAGCGGGGCCATTAACATTTTCCTGCGTGAGCCCCTTTCTGGCACGATGAATACCACGGAAGCCACCGTATTCCGTCGCCCCACCGTTTATCCGAACCAGGTTCTGGGCTTGAGCCAGGAAGCGAACGTGAACGCTGCGGTCAATAACCCACTCAAAGGACAGTCAGGAACCTGCGTGTCGGGCGCTGGTGCCCGGTACCGCGCCGTTGGCACTGGTGAAGAAGTCGCAGGCGTCCAAGATTCCAACGCCGATTTCGGCGGCATCGACGGCATCGGTTACACGTTCTTCAGCTATGGGAACGTGAGCGGAATCGCCAACAGCGCCAGCTACGGCTACCTCCAGCTGAACGGTATCGATCCTGTATTCCAGACCTACGGAGCCACGCTCGATCCCGGACAGCCCACCATCGCCGGTGCGTTGCCGAAGAGCACGAACCTGCCTGCGACTTGCGCCGGTGGCGCTGGCGCATTCCCCTGCAATGAGGCCCTTATCTGGAAGAACGGATTCTCTTTCCCGAACCTCCGCAACGGCACCTATCGCTCATGGTCGCTCCTGCGTGTGATCGCCACCGGAACCGCATCAACCAATGCCGTGGCGCTAGTCAAGGCCTCGAATCAGTTTGTTGTCAGCTCCGTTCCCGACTATGTGTCGTACACGGCACAGACCGTGGGTGGGACCGCGGATCTTGGCCTCAAACTGCTACGTTCGCACTACGAACAGCGTGATGGAGCCGGCACCCAACTGGGAGCAGCCGGTGTTGCCACTAACTCACCAGAAAAGGGCGGAGACATGGGCGGTTTCATCATTCCGACCACGATTGGTGTAACCACCTACAAAGCGCAGACACAGTTGGTTCAGAACGTTAACTCGTCTACCTCCAGCCTGGGCCCTGTGGAAAGACCGTAACTTGGTCTAACCAGATGTAAGTCGTATGACAGAGCATTAAGGCGGGCCGTTTATAGGCCCGCCTTTCCTTCTTAGATCGTAGCTCATCTTGAAACTTATGTTGAAGCACTATCTTGATTCGTTCCAGGAGACTCTTTCACCGTATACTTCACTTTAGAACATTACAACTTGGGGAGAGATGATGTTCGGTCTGCCGCTGTCCGTGCTTATAAGAACGCTGACTCTTGGCATTGCACTCCTATCCTTGGCGCCGGCGAGCGCCGCTCAGTTGCCCGCATCTCCGCCGATCGCCGATCCCGCCGACACTCGTTTTCAGAGCGTGACCGAGGACTGGACCACGCCCGCGTTGAACAGCAGCCGTCTGAAGCCGGTTCGACCGCTTCTCGGCGTAGTCGATGATACCCACGCTGGCTACACCGTGGAATTGCTCCAGTTACAGTGGAGGTGGGGTGATCCGCTCGATGTTTACGTAATGAAGCCCAAGGGAGTCAAGAAGCCTCCGGTGATCTTGAATCTCTATGGTTATCCCGCGGATACAGACCCCTACAAGAATGAGATCTTCCAAAACACTCTGACCAAGGACGGCTTTGCCGCCGTGGGCTTTGTCTCCGCGCTCACCGGACATCGCTATCACGACCGGCCAATGAAGGAGTGGTTCCTCAGCGAGCTACAGGAGTCCCTGGCGACCTCGGCGCACGATGTGCAGATGGTGCTGAACTATCTGGCCTCTCGCGGCGATCTCGACATGAACCGGGTGGGTATGTTCGGGCAAGGGTCGGGAGCCACCATCGCCATCCTCGCTTCGGCGGCCGATCCCCGTATTAAGGTCCTGGATGTGCTGGATCCATGGGGCGATTGGCCGACTTGGATATCAACCTCTCCGTTTGTGCCCGACGACGAGCGGGCCGATTACATCAAACCGGAGTTCTTAAAGAAAGCGGCCGCACTTGAGACGCTCGATTGGCTGCCAAAGATTCAGGCTAAGAAATTTCGGCTTCAGCAGTTGCTCTTCGAGACCGACACGCCCCAGGCAGCCAAAGAAAAACTGCGCGCGGCCGTCCCGGCTGGCACAACCGTCCTGCTCTACAAAACTTTGCCAGAGTTCAAGGCAGCTTTCCCAAACAGCGCGAACCTGCAGTGGATTCAGCACGAACTTCAGTCTCTTCCGGAACCGGAAGTAGCCGATAAGAGTGGCTCTGCCCAGCAGACAGCTCACTAGGCACCGTGCCCGCGCGATCTTTTTTTCGTCGGTACACACTTGCCGATGGAGCGCCGGGCGTCCCCGCCCGGCTGGACGAGCAAAGCTTCCACCCCTCGTCCCTCCATCAAGAACATCGACAAGCGGTCGCTAGACCGCGCCTTTACCGCCTGACGCCGCTCTCGCTCTTGCTTCCTCCTTGCGGGCAGGCAATCAACCGCCGATAATGCCGAAGGAGACTCCCATGAAACGTCGATCGGCGAAGTACGCAATCACCATCGTTCTGTTTGGGACTGCCGCGGTTCTGGCAGCATCCATTTGGGTTGTTCGCGCGAATACGCAAACCCGCTGGGGCGCCGCGACGGGGGCGACGTTTCCCGCTTATCAGGCAACATCTTTGTCCAGTTCGCAGTTGATCAACCCGGAAGAGCTAGTCAAGATTCTTCACTCCACTAAGGGCGAAAAGCCACTCGTGATCCAGGTCGGGTCCCACGTTCTTTACCAGCAGGCGCATATTCCCGGCTCCGAGTACATTGGCCCCGCTTCCAGAGAAATCGGGTTACTGCAGTTGCGCAAGCGTGTCGAAGCTCTGCCCCGAAACAAGTTCATCGTTCTCTATTGCGGATGTTGCCCGTGGAGCCAGTGTCCAAACGTCAAGCCTGCCGACGACGCATTGCGCACGATGGGCTTTACTAATGTGAAGGTTCTCTATATCTCCAATAATTTCGGCGCGAACTGGGTGGATAAGGGCTATCCCGTTGCCCAGGGAGATTAGGGCTCGCAATGTTGCCTGAGTTGAGGACAACGCATTGGGAAAGAAGATTCTGATTGCTATCGCGGCCCTCGCCGTCGCGCTTGGACTGTTTTTTCTAAACCGGCATCGCGCTCTGTCCGCTGCTGCCGGTGCCACAAGTATCGCCAGGCATCCGTTCGCTCCCGAGTTTTCGCTTCCCGGTTTGACGGGACAAACAATCGATCTCTCGGCTTACCGGGGCAAAATAGTTCTCCTCGATTTCTGGGCAACCTGGTGTGAACCGTGCCGGGAAGAAATCCCGCATTTTGTGGAATTGCAAAACAAGTATCGGGATCAGGGGTTGCAGATCATCGGCGTTTCCATGGACGACGAACCGGAGCCCGTCCGCGAATACAGCCAGCGTTTCAACATGAACTATCCAGTTGCCATGGGCAACGCGAAGACTGGTGAGCTTTACGGGGGAGTACTCGGCTTGCCCATCGCTTTCCTTATAGGCCGCGATGGCCGGATCGAAGCCAAACACATTGGCGCAACCGACGTATCGGTTTTTGAGCAGGAGATCAAAGCTCTTCTGCGACCGCAATGAAGCCATCCTGATTGCAGGCAGAAACATTCGTGCCGTAGAATACAAGGCGCTAGGACTGGCGGCGTAGCGGCGGCGTGAATTTGTCGGTTACTTAATAAGCCCTGAAGGAACGTTATGAAACAAGTTCCAAGGAACTCGCGCCCTTGAACAGTCCTCTCCAAACCCCGTTCGACAGTGTCGAAAATGCCCAGCAATACGTTCGCCTTTTGGTCGAGACCATTGCCGAAGCCAAGAGCGAGATCGAAGCCGATCTCGCCGCAGCCGCGGCGGCCAAGTCGCAACGCCGGGTGCAAGCTCTGCAAATCGTGCAATTCAAGTTAGGCAAACTGGAGAAGCACCTGCAGACCAGCAGCCGTCTGCTCAACGATCTGCGCACCTTGCGGCGTTTACTGTTGGACGAACGCCCCGAACCCTCCGCGGCGAGTCCCGGCCAGAGTCCGAGTGGCAGCGATTTCGAGGAATAGTTTCCGGCCGGCGTCCGAGCCACGCGCGTTCCCTCGTCACGCTCTCAGTTTTTCGGCAAACTTCTTCTCCAACTTCGCCAGCTTTGGCGAAATCGTGAACATGCAATAAGGCTGGCGCGAATTCTCGTTGTAGTAGTTCTGATGGTAGTCTTCGGCCAGGTAAAACTCCCCGGCCGGTTCCACCGCGGTCACGATCGGTTCCGGAAACGCCTTGGCCGCCGTCAACTCCGCAATCGTATTCTCGGCCATCCTCTGCTGTTCCTCGTCGCTATAGAAAATCACCGAACGATACTGCTCGCCCGCGTCATTTCCCTGCCGATTCAGCGTGGTCGGATCGTGCAAAGCGAAGAATACCTCCAGCAGTTCGCGATAGTTGATCAGATCGGGATCGAAAGTGACCCGCACCACTTCCACATGTCCGGTGTCGCCGTCGCACACCTGGCGATAAGTCGCCTGATCGGCGCGTCCGCCCATGTAACCGGACTCGACATGGGTAACACCGGTGAGACGTTGAAAAACCGCTTCCATACACCAGAAGCATCCGCCGCCGAAAACTGCCGTTTGCTCGTTAGCCATAGGAATTTAGATGCGCCCGCTCAGAGAAAGTACCCAGTACCGAGTCTTCGCGTTTCTGGGTACTGAGTACTGGATACTTTACTTACTATACGGACACAGTAAACGAAGTCTCCGTCCGCGTAACTGGCCGGTAGAGCGTGTCGCGCTCGATCGGTTCGCGCCCGGCTTCCTCGATTAAGCGCACCAGGTCGTGCCGCCGCAGACCTTGCGGCGTAGTCGCGCCCGCGTCGTGGTAAATCTTCTCCTCAACCACGGTGCCGTCAATATCGTCGGCTCCAAAGCGCAGCGAGATCTGCGCGATCTTCGGCGTCATCATCTGCCAGTAAGACTTGACGTGCGCAAAGTTATCGAGCACCAGCCGGCTGACCGCAATCTGCTTGATGTCCGTCATCCCGGTAGTAGTAAAAAGATGCTGCAGCGGTGTGTTCGCCGGATGAAAGGCGAGTGGAATAAACGTTTGGAAGCCGCCGGTCTCATCCTGCAGAGCGCGCAGTTTGAGCAGGTGATCGACGCGGTCTTCGTCATTCTCGATGTGGCCATAGAGCATCGTGGCATTCGATTTCAGCCCGACCTGGTGAGCGAGGCGCGCGGTATCGAGCCATTGATCGCCGTCAATCTTGTGATCGCAAATAATGTGCCGCACCCGGTCGGCAAAGATTTCCGCGCCCCCGCCCGGCAGCGAATCGACGCCCGCCTCTTTCATTTTTTCGAGCGTCTCGCGGATCGTCAACTTAGCCCGCTTAGCCAGGTACGCGACTTCCACCATGGTGAAAGCCTTCATGTGGACCAGCGGAAAGCGCTCTTTCAATCCGGAAACGAGATCAAGAAAATATTGAAATGGCAAGTCGGGATGCAGCCCTCCGACAATATGAAACTCCGTAACCGCCTCGGTATAGCCGGAAGCCGCCGTCGCGAAGGCTTCTTCAAGCGCCATAGTGTAAGCGCCCGGAGTGTCTTTCTTGCGCCCAAAAGCGCACAACCGGCAAGCCGCGACGCAAACATTCGTAGGATTGATATGGCGATTAACGTTGAAGTAAGCTTTGTCGCCATGCATCCGCTCACGAACCCAGTTGGCCAGCCACCCCACGGCCAGGATGTCGCCCGTCCCATAAAGCACAAGCGCATCGCCCTCGTTCAGGCGTTCCCCCGCGAGGACTTTATCTTTGATCGGGACGAGGCGCGGATCGTCGGTCTGGAATAGGTGGGCGTGTGACATCTGTTCAATAATAACCCAGCAGGCGGAGGATCATTAAAGAGTTGTCATCGCGAGCGCAGCATGGCCTTCACGAAGTGAAGTCCATGCGAAGTCGAAGGCCCCCTACACCCTTATCAATGCCGAAGACGTGTCAGGGAGTTCTCCCCAGGGCCGGGAAGCAAAAACCTGCGAGCACCAGCCCGAGTGCTCCTTCGCGCAGAGCCTGGTGCCCCAGGTTCGTGCCCGCCCTTTGGGCGCTAACCTGGGTGCCACTGCCACAGTTCACCCGCGCCTCAGCAGCAGATCTCCGGCTACAAATAAAAAGAACACCACCGAAATTACTCCATTCATAGTGAAGAACGCCGCATTCAGCTTGGTCAAATCGTCGTGCCGCACCAGCGTGTGTTCGTAAAGCAAAAGCGCGGCCACAGCGATCACTCCAAGAATCGCGAGCTTCCCCAATCCGAAAGTAATCACCAGCCCGACCAGCAGTCCAAGCATCACGAGATGAAACACGCGGGCGACGACAAGCGCATTCCGGATTCCGAGATAACGCGGCAGCGAGTGCAAGCCGTGCCTGCTGTCGTATTCATGGTCCTGACAGGCGTAGATGACGTCGAATCCGCCGACCCAGAACGTCACCGCGGCGGTGAGCAGCAGAATCCGCGGATCGAGCGACCCCCGAACGGCGATCCACGCGGCGGCCGGAGCAATGCCGAGCGCGAATCCAAGGAACAGATGCGACCAGCGCGTGAATCTCTTGCTGTAGGAATAGAGAAGTATCACCGCCAGCGCCACCGGCGAAAGCACCAACGTCAAACGGTTCAACTGCGAGGCGGCAAGAACGAACACTCCGCACGAGACCAGAACGAACGCACTCACAAATGCCGGCGTCAATAGGCCGACGGGCAGCGCGCGAGTCGTCGTGCGGGGATTGGTCGCGTCAATCGAGGCGTCGGCCAGGCGATTGAAGGCCATAGCGGCCGACCGCGCCGAGACCATGGCGACGACGATCCACGCCAGTTGCCGCCATGCCGGCAAACCTCCAGCGGCGAGCATGGCTCCGCAGAGCGCAAACGGGAGCGCGAAAATCGAGTGCTCCCACTTAATCATCTCCAGCGTGATCTTAAGATTCCGGAGAAAACCCACGGCACAATTGTAAAGCAGTGGCAAGTGGACCGCCGGGCGTCCTCGCCCGGCCAGAGGGATGCCAGAGGGGAGGAAGGAGCGACCCGCACACCAAGAATCAACACGAGCTCAGAGTACTAACGACTGTCCTCTGTCCCTTCGACCAGCGGCACAAAACGGCAGCCTTCAAGAATTCTGAACTCGGGCTGTCCGCTAACTTTGCGGATCAACTCCAGTTCCTGGCTGGAAGGCGGCCCGATCGGCGCCATCATGCGTCCGCCTTCGCGCAACTGAGCGAACAGAGCTGGCGGCATCTCAAGGGTTGCGGCAGAAACAAGAATCGCATCGAACGGTGCGTACTCCTCCCAACCCTCTCTGCCATCGCCGACTCTGATCTTAACGTTGCGATACTCCAACCGATGCAGCGTGCTTTCGGCCAAGGCCGCCAGTGCCGCGTGGCGTTCCACCGAATACACCTCGGACGAGAGCAGCGAAAGCAATGCCGTCACGTAGCCAGAACCGGCGCCGATTTCGAGGACGCGATCCGTAGCCTGAAGCGCGAGGTACTCGAGCATCGCGGCCACGATGTAGGGCTGCGAGATGGTTTGTCCCTCGCCGATGGGCAGCGGATGATCTTCGTAAGCATCCTGTCGGAAAGACTCCGGGACAAACTCGTGCCGCGCCACGGTGCGCATAGCATCCAGCACGCGCTCATCGCGGATGCCGCGCTCCGCGATTTGCCTGCGCACCATGGTTTCGCGCTGCGTTCGGAAATGGTCGCGCTGGGAAGCTGAGTCCATGGCGCCCCAATGCGCCTTTCCCCCGTGTTCCTCTGTGTACCCCGTGGTAAAGCCCCTTTTTGTGGATGCGTGCGCTCAGTACGGCCCGATGATCCCGCCAATATCGCGGCCAGCGGGCGGCCCTGACCGCGCCTTCCTGTCTTGCGCCTCAATCATGTCGAGATATTTGTAGGCCGATCCCGTATTGAAAAGCACAACCGTATCTTCAGCGCGGAAGAATCCACTGGCGCGCAGCTTCTGATAAGCAACCAGTGATGCGGCTCCTTCCGGCGCGGCGAACACGCCTTCAGCGCTGGCCCAGTGCCGCATGGCCGCGAGGATTTCCTCGTCGGTAGCCGCCACCGCAGCTCCATGGCTTTTTTTCAGAATGTCGAGAATCAGGTAATCGCCATACGCCTTGGGCACGCGCAGCCCAGCGGCGAAGGTCGCAGCGTCGGCCCACATTTCGGAAGCGCTCTTCCCTGCTTCCAATGCCCTGACGATCGGCGCGCAGCCAGCCACCTGCACAGTAATCATTTTCGGCCGCTCGGAACCAATCCAGCCCAACTCCTCCATCTCATCGAAAGCCTTCCACATGCCGATCATGCCCACGCCGCCGCCGGTAGGATAGATGATGCCTTGCGGAAGTTTCCATCCCAGCTGTTCGGCGACCTCGTAACCCATCGTCTTCTTGCCCTCGACGCGGAACGGCTCTTTGAGGGTCGAGACATCGAACCAACCTTCCTTCTCCTTGCGTTCGGCAACCATGCGGCCACAATCGCTGATTAAGCCATCGACGAGCGTGACGTGCGCGCCGTAGTAGTCGCATTCCATGCGATTCGCCATGGGCACATCTTTCGGCATGAAGATGTGGGCCTCGATCCCCGCCGCAGCCGCGTAAGCCGCCAGCGCGCCCCCGGCGTTTCCGGCAGAAGGAGCGGCTAGCTTCTTCAATCCATAATGTCGAGCCATAGTCACGGCAGCCGACATGCCGCGCGCTTTGAACGATCCGGTTGGATTCAGGCCTTCATCCTTAATGAAAACGCCCGCCTGCTCGCGACTGGCAAGCATAGGTGTAAATCCCTCCCCAAGCGTGACCGGCAAAGCGTCGGGGAGAACCTCAGCGTAACGCCACATGCTGGCCACGCGCCCTGATAAATTCTCGGGACGCAGCTTCCCTTTCAAGCTGGCGAGATCGTAGCGGACGTAAAGCACGCCGCCATCTTTAGGGCAGACATTCTGCGGTCGGTCAGCGGAGAGATGCTCTCCGCAGCGGGTGCATTCGAGGTAAGAAATTCGCATCGAAGGAAGGATAGCACTTTGGCGGTTGGCTGTTAGCTGTCAGCTCTTGGACGGGGCACTAGGCACCCGTCCTTATCTATGTCCCAGCGTCCCCACCTAAGAAAATTACCCGCACGTTGTTCGGCAATTTGGAATCTGGTCTGGTCTTGATTCAGGTCTGTAATAAACGCTAGTCCGCCTTCCTTGAACGTTATGGCGAGGTGCTCAATATCTAACCCTAATGGCACTAACTGGACGTTCGCCATCAAGTTCACCCCTGCCCTTCCTCGAAACTGATACCAAAGTTCGTGTGCCTTTCCTTCGCGTCCAAGGTTCGAAACCGGGGTGGATGTATGCAGCACACCGCAACGAGCAGCCCAAAGATCAAGCGCCGTCAGAGGGTTGCCCTCAACGCTCTGCAATTTTGGCATAAGATACTTTTCACACCAGTCTTTGAAGGTCTTGCCTGTTGCATCGATAGTACCGGAAGGTGCAGCCAATAAGCCGAGGGTATCGATCCCGGAATAAAGAAGTGTCAGCCCGGCCTCAGGAAATCCGGCATCTACACAAAGCGCAATAGCTTGAAGGTGCTCCTTAAACCACGAGAAGATTCGGCTACCCTTGTCACCGGCATATAAAAAACGCCCAGATGTTACGCCCATTTCAAAGCTTGCTCCTCTCGCGCAGTAGTAACGCGTCGACCATCGTCATTTCCGGATCCTCCGGTCTCTTGTTCAGGGCGTAATGTTTTAAAATGGCCTGCATCTGTAGAAGGAACACCTCCATAGGGTCAAAATGCTTATCCACCTTACTTATGAGAAGCATTACGGCGGTGAATTCCTCGTGGGTTTTGAGCCGGGCTGCTTTGATCTTCTCCAGTGTCTCTGTAAGTGTGACCGCCGCATCGGGACGCGTCCCCTCGGTCACTTCAGGCTGACATTCGCGCATCTCGCGCTGACGATCTTCAAGGTTTTTCATATGGCCTCGTCAACCTCGTGTCTACGGAGGGCAGCAGCTTCAGCTTCTTCGCGAAAATGTGTCCCAAGGCCGGGATGACTAGTCTCGTACCAATCTTGAGCGTCCAAGAGTTCGGCTCGCGCAGGTGGCGTAAAGATTATTGCGACGGGCGTCGCCGATCCAACTCAGCGCGCAACTGTTCCCACGTGACGGCTTGGGCTCGATCCTGGTCGAGACTGGACAACCGCCGGGCTAGTTCGGCCTGTTGTGCTTCTGGCAGAGGAATATTTGTATCGTCCAGACTGTCCCAAGGCTGGCCAATCAGCACAAGACGTTCTTCGGGGCTAAGCCGCGCGAGTTGGTCGGAATCAAGGTGCTGCATACCCCTTAACCTACCTCTTTCCAATGCGTCAAACAACCCCTAAGCCAACACTCGTTTCAGCATCTCATGCGCCCGCCGAAACCAAGGCCGCTCCCGCCGTCGCAGATAGCCAGGCATCGTCGGTTTCTTATCAAGCACCTTCTGCGCCCACTCGCGGGCTTCGGCGTTGCGTCCCTCGGAGGCCAGCAGATCCGCGAAATTCAAGTAAGTTTCCGACAGCGTCGACGTGATCGTGATCTGCCGGAAGAGCGCCTCGGCCTTTTCTTTTTGTCCGGTCTGCGCGTAGGCGTGGGCGAGCAAGCCGGCGGCGCGCTGGAAATCGTAGTCGGACTCTTTCGCGACCACGCGCTCCAGGTCGGGCAATGCGGCTGCGGCGTCGCCTAACTGGATGGCGCAAACGCCGCGCCGGTAAAAAGGGTCAGGCGTATCGGCACGGGCGGCAATGGCTCTGTCGAACGCGGCTCGTGCCAATTGGAACTTGCCGTCGTCCATATAGAGGTCGCCGAGTTCTTCGTAGTTCCCCGCCGACGGATTGTCGTGAATGGCTGCTTCCAGTTGGCCAATGCGCTTGCGCCGCGGAAACACCTTGAATGACTGGCCCACGAGTCCAATGTCGGGAAGCGCCTCGACAAAAAGATAGACAATCGCGCCCAGCGGGCCGAGAAACAGGATGATAAAAATCCAGTAGGTATCCGGCCGCCGCCGGATGAAGTGCACGATTGCCAGTCCCTGGAGGATGATGCCCCACGGATATAGAAGATAGCTTAGAAATCCCATGACGTATTAGTCCTAGCGTGAGCTTACACATTTGTGGAAGATGGAGAAAGTGACTTCCGGGTCGCTGCGCGGCTGCATCGCACGGGCCGAGACGCGACAAACCGCTTCTCTACAGGAGAGTTATGTCGATTCTAAGCGACGAGCAGCAGATTCTGGCGTTGCACGAGGCTGGAGACCGGGCGCTGATGAGCGCCGATCTCGCCGTGCTGGCGCGGATCTTCGCCGACGACTACGTGCAGTACAACGAGGCAGGCAAGGCCTTCACGAAGCAGGATGTGCTGGATAATTTTCGAACCGGGGCGATCCGTTATCCGTCGATTGTTTCGACCGGACGCAAGATTCGCGTGTTCGGGGATACCGCGGTCGTGCACGGCTCAGAATCCGATGAAGTCGAAGCCGGCGGAAAGCGGTTCGCCGTGCGCTACGTTTACCTCGATGTCCTGCGAAAACGCGATGGGGAGTGGAAACTGGTGGCATCGCAACTGGCGCGGCCAGTGGAATGAGGAATCCTCAGTTAGCCAAAAAGCTCTGAAAGAAAGTCTTTCTCCTTGCGAGGAGCCCCAGACCCGCGAACGATTAGGAAGATTTTCTTTTCCTCGAAGAAGCCTTGTGGCTTCAAAGACTCAACCTTAGTGGTCACTACTTTCACGAGGTCGCGCTGGGAATCACCACAGATCACCACAACTACTTCTTTTTTCCACTGCGAGGCGTAGAGGTCTAGCTGGCCCATGAGTCGCTGAAGTTGTCCTGTGGATTTCAGGCCGTCTTTAAGCTCGATGAGAACCTTGTGATCGACGCAGATGTCGCCTTTAACTCGACCGGAAGCATATTGCATCTGGACATCCACATCTGGCAGATTCTTCTCCAAGTGCTTATGCAGCGAGCGCTCCAGGTCCTTTTCGGTCTTGCATCCTCTC
>Ga0265314_10001218_pt1 | contig 29525 bp, 24 predicted proteins | sample 4126metaG_FD_203106 | JGI IMG/M metagenome (GOLD analysis project Ga0265314, IMG submission 203106) | Rhizosphere microbial communities from Carex aquatilis grown in University of Washington, Seatle, WA, United States - 4-1-26 metaG | ecosystem: Host-associated > Plants > Roots > Rhizosphere >... | reverse complement strand
GTGCAGGCCGCGCGCGGCATCCTGCAACCGCTCGGCCTGGCCTCGACGACCTTCGTCAACCTGGCCGACACCGAGGCACGCGCGCGCCTGCTGGCCAACCGATCGGTCGCGGCGACGCAGCTCTGCCCGGAGCGACGGCGCGTGGTGCTGGGCGAGGTCGACGACCTGAACGCCTACGCGATGGGCGGCATCGCCGGACACGCCGGTCTCTTCAGCGACGCGACGGATCTGGGCATCCTCGCCGGTGCGCTATGCGCGGCGTGGAAGAGCCCGACGGGCTCGAATATCGTGAGCCGCGAAACCATCCGTGATTTCTGGTCTCCGGCCGGCATCCCCAGCTCGACCTGGCGGCTCGGTTGGGACGGCCCGTCGCTCGAGGGGTCGCAGGCGGGCAGGCGCCTGTCGCGCAACGCCGTGGGGCATCTGGGTTTCACCGGATGCTCGCTGTGGATCGATCCCGAGCGCGAGCTCTGGATCGTGATGCTCAGCAACCGCGTTCACCCCGAGGTGCCGCCGGCTGCCGACCAGCGCTTCCGCGAGCTCCGGCCGCGCCTGCACGACGCCGTGCTCGAAGCCATCGGGGTGTTATGATGCCCGTCTTCACGTGAGTTTGCGTGCACCCATTGCGGTTACCGTCGAGGTCCGCGCGGCCGGCCGCCGGGTTTTTCGCCTCGCCGAGAACCTGGGCGAGGACGGCATCGCGCTGGAACGCCGCGCGCCCTTCGAGATCGGCCGTCCGGTCGAAGTGGCGTTCGCCCTGCCCGACGACCCCGATCCGCTGCGCTTGCCCGCGCGCGTCGAGATCCGTGGCGGTGACGAGGACGATGACCGCGAAAGCACCGCGGGTGGCCGCGCGCTGACGTTCCTGGCGGTCGGCGAGGACGACCGCCGCCGCTTGCAGGGCTACGTGCGGGAACGATTGGAGCTGCCGGAGCTGCCCCGATGAGCCAGGCCGGCGAGAAAGACCGCCCGCCAGACACCGGGGACGCCGAGCGGGCGCAGCCGGTCACGCCGCTGGAGCGGCTGGAAGCGCTGGAGCGCCGTGCGCTGGAGGGCGGCGGGCCCGAGCGCGTGCAGCGCCAGCACAACGCCGGCAAGCTGACCGCGCGCGAGCGCCTCGAGCTGCTGTGCGACCCGGGCACCTTCGTCGAGATCGACAAGTTCGTCACCCACCGCTGCAACGACTTCGACATGCAGCGGACCAAGATCCTTGGCGACGGCGTGGTCACCGGGCACGGCGCCGTGCACGGCCGCCCGGTGTTCGCGTTCGCGCAAGATTTCACCGTATTCGGCGGCTCGCTGTCCGAAGCCTACGCGCACAAGATCTGCAAGATCATGGACCTGGCGCTGAAGGCGGGCGCGCCGGTCGTCGGCCTCAACGACTCGGGCGGCGCGCGCATTCAGGAGGGCGTCGCGTCGCTGGGCGGCTACGCCGACATCTTCCTGCGCAACACGCTGTCGTCGGGCGTGATCCCGCAGCTGTCGGCGATCCTGGGCCCGTGCGCGGGCGGCGCGGTCTACTCGCCGGCGATCACCGACTTCATCTTCATGGTGGAATCGTCGAGCTACATGTTCATCACCGGGCCCGACGTGATCCGCACGGTCACGCACGAAGAGGTGACGAAAGAAGAGCTCGGCGGCGCGCACACGCACGCGGCGCGCTCCGGCGTCGCCCACCGCGCGTTCGCCGACGAGCCGGCGTGCCTGGAGGCGCTGCGCGAGCTGCTGACGTTCCTGCCGCAGAACAACCGCGAGGACCCGCCGCGCTTGCCGACGCGCGACAAGCCGGACCGAGAAGACCGCGCGCTCGACGATCTGATCCCGGTCGATCCGTCGAAGCCCTATGACATGAAGGGCGTGCTGACACGGGTCTTCGACGACGGCCACTTCTTCGAGATCCAGCCCGAATACGCGCCCAACATCGTGGTCGGGTTCGCGCGGCTCGACGGGCGGCCGGTCGGCGTGGTCGCGAACCAGCCGGCGCACCTGGCCGGCTGCCTCGATATCGGAGCCTCGCTCAAGGCGGCGCGCTTCGTGCGCTTCTGCGACTGCTTCAACATTCCGATCGTCACCTTCGTCGACGTGCCCGGCTTCCTGCCCGGCACCGCTCAAGAGTTCGGGGGCATCATCAAGCACGGCGCCAAGCTCCTGTACGCGTTTGCCGAGGCGACGGTGCCCAAGCTGACCGTCATCACGCGCAAGGCGTACGGCGGCGCGTACGACGTCATGTCGTCGAAGCACATTCGAGGCGATCTCGGCTTCGCTTATCCCGCGGCCGAGATCGCCGTCATGGGCCCCGAGGCCGCGGTCAACATCGTGTTTCGCGACGAGCTGGCGCGCGCCGCCGATCCGGTCGCCGCGCGCGCGCGGTACCTGGCCGAATACCGCGAGAAGTTCGCCAGCCCCTACGCCGCCGCCGAGCTCGGCTACATCGACGAGGTCATTCGCCCGCGCGAGACGCGCGCCAAGCTGTGCCGGGGGCTCTCGCTCATGGGCAACAAGCGCGACACCAACCCACCGCGCAAGCACGGGAACATTCCGCTGTGAGGCGGCCGGGCACTTTGCGGCTGCCGCGGTTGGCCGCTGTCGTCCGCATTTTCGCCCTTTCGGGCCTGGGTCTCGCCGGGGCGGTGGTCGCGGGCGCGGCCGGCTGCGCGACGACGCAGCAGCCCGTGACCAAGATCGTCAACGGTCAGGTGATCGTCACGCGCGCGGTCAGCCCCGAGGCGTACGAGCACGTCACGCGCGCGCTGGTCTACGAAGAGGAGGAGCGCTGGGACGATGCCGCCGCCGAGCTGCAGCGCGCGCTGCCGTTCGACGACGAGGCGCCCGAGGTGCGCGCGCACCTCGCCGAGCTGTTCGTGCGGCTCGGGCGGCTCGACGACGCCGCGGAGCAAGTCGAGCAGTCGCTGCGCATCGAGCCCACGATCGAGGGCTGGCTCGCGAGCGCGCACGTGCGCGAAGCGCGGGGCGACGCTCCGGGCCAGCTCGACAGCCTGCGCCGCGCGGTCGAGCTCACGCGCAAGGACGCGGTCGAGGGCAACGGCGTGCAGGAAGCGGAGCGCGCTTACCTGACGCTCGCCGACGCGCAGATCGTCGGCCTCGACATCGACGGCGCGTACGAGAGCTGCCGGCAGCTGGTCGAGATCGCGCCCGACACTGTGCGCGGCCGGTTTCAGCTGGCGGCGCTGGCCTGGGCGCGTGGCGCGCTCGACGAGGCCGAGGCGGCGCTGATCGCCGCGCTGGAGGAGGAGCCGGCCGATATCGACGCCCGCCTCTTGCTCGCCGAGTTGCAGGTGGCGCGCGGGCGCATCGACGCCGCCAAGGCCAGCTTTCGCGCGGCGATCGATCGGTCCGACTCGCCGGGCGAGATCTCGGAGGCGTTCGCCGGATGGCTGGTGTCGCGCGGCGACAAGGCCGAGGCGTTCGAGATCGGCGAGCGCTTCACCGCCGAGGGGAGCGGGCCCGACGCGCTGATGATCGGCAGCCGCGTCGAGCGCGCAGCGAAGCGCCCCGACCGCGCACGCGCCATGGCCGACAAGGCGCTGAAGCTGGGCGCTCCCGGGGGCCGCGCCGCGATCCTGGGCGCGCAGGCCATGGCGGATCAGGGGCAGCGCTCGAGTGCCGTCACGGCTTACTTGAGCGTGCCACTCGACGCGCCCGAGGCGACCGAGGCCCGGCTGCGGGCCGCCGAGCTCTTGCGCGACGACGGCAAATACGACGACGCGATGCGCGCGCTCGACGCCGTCGACTCGGCGAAGCCGTCGCAACCGTCGAATGCCGGCGCGCCCGTCCCAGCGGCCGCCAAGGAGGCGCGGAGCTCGGCGCAGATCGACCTCGCGATCGGCCGCAGCGCCATCGACGAGAAGCGCGGTGACGCCGCGATGGCGGCGCGGCGCCTCGACGACGCGCTCGTCAAGAACCCCGACGACGGCCGCTTGTTGATCGCGCGCGCGGGCATCGAGGAGCGGCGCGGCGACTGGCGGCGCGCGCTCGCGTTCGCCGAGCGGCTGCTCCAGCGCGAGCCCCGCAGCGTCGAGGCGCTGAACTTCCTGGGCTTCGTCGCGTCCGACCACAGCTTCGAGGCGCCGCGCGCGCTCAAGCGGCTGCAGGCGGCGGCGACGCTGAACCCCGGCTCGGGCGCGATCATCGATAGCCTCGGCTGGGCGTACTTCCGCGCCGGCGATCTCGCGCGCGGAGCGTCGTTCCTGGAGCAGGCGGGGCGGCTCGAGCCCGCCGACCCCGAGATCCTCGAGCACCTCGGCGACCTCTTTGCCTCGCGCCAGGATCGCGCGCACGCGCTCGAGTCGTATCGCAAGGCGCTGACGCTGGCGCCGCCGGAGCGGCTGACGCGCGAGCTGCAGGAACGCGTGCGCACGCTCGAAGCGAAGAGCGCGGCCGGGCGATGATGATGCGCGTGGACGAAGCTCGGCTTGCCGGGCGGCGTCCTTCGCTGGCGCTCACCGCCGTGCTGGCGATCGCCGCTGGTTGCAGCGGCGCCTCGCCACCCGCGGTGCGCCCGGGCCCACCGCCCGCGCCCGCGACGTTGTGGCAGGCGCTGGCGGCGCGGCAGCAAGCGATGCGCGCGATGAACGCCCGCGCGCGCGCCACCAGCTGGATCGGCGGCGATCGCGTGCGCGCGACGGTCCTGATGCTGGTCGAAAGGACGGGCCGTCTGCGCTTCGAGGCCGAGGTCAGCCTGCAGGGGACGGTGTCGATCTTGACGACCCACGACGGAGTGTTCCAGCTGCTCGACCTGCGTAACGGACAGCTGCAGCAGGGACCGGCGTGCCCCGCCAACGTCGCGTCGCTGATCCGTATGCCGCTCGCGCCGGGCGCGATCGCGGCGATCTTGCTCGGCGACGTGGAGTTGCCCGCCGGCGCGGCGCCCGAAGGCGCCCAGGTGGAGTGGGACGCCACGCGCGGCGCCGATGCGCTGGTCGTCCGCGACGGCAACGTCGAGACGCGCGTCTTCTTCCGTCCCGAGAAGCCCGACGAGATCGTCGGCGCGGCGGTCGCCGGTCCCGACGGCCCGCGCTGGCGCGCGAGCTACGAAGACCTGGCGCCGGTCGCGGGCGGGCCGCGTCTTCCCGGTGGAATCCGTTTCGCCGAGCGGGGTGACTCCTTCGACCAGGGCGTGGAGATCCGTTTCAAGGACCGCACGCTGAACGCCGACATGGCGGCCGACAGCTTCACGATCACGCCCCCGGCGGGAACGAAGGTCGTCGACGTGGGTTGCGGCCCCGGAGGCTGAGCGTCCACGACACGCCGACCACGATGGCGCAGCCGATCACGTTGAACCAGAGGAAGCCGACGCCGGTCGTGAGCCAGACGACGATGACGACCCCCTCCGAGAGCAATGCCGCCACGAACACCGCGGTGGCGCTCGCGCGCGCGGAGAAGAACGCGACCAGAAACAGTCCCAGGATCGTGCCGTAGAACAGTGACCCGAGAAGGTTCACGGCCTGGATCAGGTTGTCGACCAGCGACGCGAACGCCGCGAACAGCACCGCCAGCACGCCCCAGCCCGCGGTGAAGAGCTGCGCGACGCGCAGATAATGATGATCGCTCGCGTCGGAGCGGAAGCTGCGCCGGTAGAAATCGACGACGCTGGTCGCGCCCAGCGCGGTCAGCTCGCTGGCGGTCGACGACATCGCGGCGCACAGGATGACCGCGAGCAGCAGGCCCACGAGGCCCCGCGGCAGATTCCTCATCACGAACGAGATGAAGATGTAGTCGGTGTCGTTGCCGGGATCGCGCGGCAGCGCCGACGCAATGACGGCATGCGCCTGGTTGCGCACGGCCTGCGTCTCGCTCTCGACTGCGCGCACACTTTCGCTCGCGGTCCGCTGCGCGGCGTCGTCGCGGCGGTCCAGCGCCGACTCGAGCCGCGCGATCGCCGCCTGCTTGCGCGCGAAGAGCGCGCTGTGCCTCGCCTCGAGCACCTGCAACTCCGGGGCGCGCGGCGAGTGGCGAGCCGCATCCAGCGCGGCGTGATTGAAGAAGATCGGCGCGGGTTGAAACTGATGGAATACGAAGACCATCACGCCGACGAACAGGATCAGGAACTGCATCGGGACCTTGAACAGGCCATTGAACAGCAGGCCCAGCCGGCTCTCGGTGATCGAGCGCCCCGACAGGTAGCGCTGCACCTGTGACTGGTCGGTGCCGAAGTACGACATCGCCAGGAAGAACCCGCCGGTGATCCCCGACCAAAACGTGTAGCGGCTGTCGAGCCGCGGCGAGAAGTCGACGACATTCATCTTGCCCAGCGTGCCGGCCAGGCCGACCGCGCGCCCGAACGAGATCTGCGGCGGCAGGCGCATCACGACGACGACGAATGCGACCGCCATCCCGCCCAGCATCACGACCATCTGGTGCTTCTGCGTCTGGCTCACCGCGCGCGTGCCGCCGGCGACGGTGTACAGAATCACGAGCGCCCCGATCGAGACGCAGGTCAGGCCGAGCGGCCAGCCGAGCACCGTCGAGAGCACGATCGCCGGTGCGTAGATCGTGATGCCGGCCGAGAGCCCGCGCTGCACGAGAAACAGCAGCGCGGCCAGCTGACGCGTCTTTCGATCGAAGCGGGACTCGAGATACTCGTACGCGGTGACCACGCGAAGCCCGTAGAAGCGCGGCACGAATGCGATCGACAGCACCACCATCGCCAGCGGCAGGCCGAAGTAGAACTGCAGGAAGCGCATCCCGTCGGTGTAGGCCTGGCCGGGCGTCGACAGAAAGGTGATCGCGCTCGCCTGCGTCGCCATCACCGACAGGCCGATCGTCGCCCAGTTGTCGGCGTAGCCGCCGTGCATGAAGGTGGCCGACCCCTGCGGGTGGCGCGTCTTCCAGATGCCGTACGCGACGATGGCGCTCAGCGTCCCGAACAGGACGATCCAGTCGAGGGCGCTCATCGCGTGAGCGCGGCGCAGATAGCGACCTGCACGGCGAGCGCGGCGATGACGATCGCGTAGATCGCACCCCAGGTCAGGAACGGCGGCGCCGCGTGCATCTCGTCGCGCGTCGCGCCGGGCGCAGCGCCATCGCGCTCGCCGCTGTCAGTGGACACGCGGGGCCTTGCCGTGCGCCATCAGGTTCGCGAACAGGCGGAACGCGCCCGGCACGCCGGCCGGCAGCTGCCGAAAGAAGGCGAGTCCGGTGTAGATGAACGTCCCCTTGCCGTAGCGCGCCCAGAGCAAGCTGCCGGCGAGCGGCTTTTCGCCCGGGTCGTTCATCGCCAGCGGCGTCTGGTAGCGGTTGTCCCACTTCTCGGCGAAGTAGAGCCCGCGCTCTTGCACCCACCCCGCGAAGTCGGCGGCGCCGATCTTGTTGGGCGACGTCAGCGCAGGGTTCATCCCCGCCGCCAGCGTCACCGCCGCCGTTTCGTCGGTGACGCGGTCGTGTCCGACGTCGAACGGAAAGGGGCCGAGGGGCGCGGTGAGCGGCGCGATCCGATTGTTGGTGTTGTACTGCACGACCAGCGTGCCGCCACCCTCGACATACTTCATCAATGTGTCGTGCGCCGCGCGCAACCGTTCGCTGGTGTTGAACGCCCGCACGCCGACCACGATCGCGTCGAAGCGCGCCAGCGCCGCGCCGCCCGCGCGCAGCGCCTGCTCGTCGAGCAAGGTCACGTCGTAGCCGACGCGCCGCAAGCTCGCCGGAACCTCGTCGCCAGGCCCGGGAAAGTACGCGATGTGCGTTCCACCGGTCTCGAGCGACAGCGGCACCAGCCGCACCTCGGCCGCCGCGAGCCAGGTCTGGATCGGGATGTGCGCGTGCTCGATGCGCACCGTGCCGCGCGCGAATCGCGTCTGGTTCTCTTCGTTCGCGGCGGAGCTGCCCTGAAGCTCGGCGTAGATCTGCAGCAGCGCCGGCTCCGCGCCGCCCTCGCCCGGCTTCGCCGTGTGCCGGACGTGAAACGGTAGCTCGATCTCTTGCCCTTTGTTCTCGATGCCGAACAGCTGCGAGGGCGGATCGATCTGCCAGCCCGCGGGCGCGGCGAAATGCAGCACGCCTTTCACCGCCGGCGCGCCCGCCGTCAGCCGGACCGTCAGCGCGCGTGGCTGATGCTGCTTCTCGGGGAACATCAGGACCTGGGTGTCGGGACGAAGCGAGACGCGGGGCGCAATCTCCAGAGGTCGGTAGAGCTCGCCCGCGACCGGATCGGTCCACTTGAACGCGATCGAGCGCGACAGCACCAGCGTCCGCCCGCCGACGTCGAGCACGAAGTCGACCGGCAGGCGCGGCGGATCCTCGGGCAGCCCGACCAGCTGCTGCTCGGCGATCGCGAAGCCGCCCGGCTGCGGCGGCGACGCCAGCCAGTACGGCGTCGACAGCGGTGTGTCGGCGGCGACCTTGACCGTGCGCTTGACGACGATCGGCCCCGCGACCGCGCCGGCCTCCGTGCGCAGGTCGCGTCCGACCGGCACGGCGCCCCCGCCGGGAAAACGGATCTCGCGCAGCTGGAAGGGCGCGGACAGGCGGTTGACCAGCGTCGCCGTGACCTCGATCGAGTCGCCGGGCGCGACGCTGAAGTCGGCGGCCGTCGCGTCGGCGAAGAGCCCCGCGCAGGCGGCGATGAGATCGTTCACGTCGCGCTGCTTGCGCGCGCGCCAGGCGGCGTCGGGCAAGGCGTCGAGCGCGGCGTCGACCTCGAGCAGCGCCGGGATCGTCGCCGCCGGATGCGCCGGGTCGAACTGCTTCTGAGCGCGCTCGATCGCCGCGCGCAGGCGCGCGGTCGTGCTCCAGCGGCCGAGCGTGAAGTCGAAGCCATGGAGCGGCGATTCGCCCGCGTGCGATGACGCGACCGCCTTGACCGCTTTCGCACCGTGAGACGCGGACGTGTCGGCGTCGGCGAGCGTCTTGAAGTACTCGACCGCGGGCCCGCGGCTGCGTGCGACGCCGAAGCCCTGGCTCTTGTGCATGCTGCGGCTGTCCGCGGCGATCTCGCCGTAGGATTCGCCGAGCAGCGGGTTGAACCCCCCGACGTCGAGCTTCTCCAGGCCCGACAGATCCTCGCCGGGCTTCATGTTCCAGCTGGATCGGTTCCAGAGGATCCGGCGTGCCTGCCAGGTGGTCACGCCGCCCGCGAGTTGCTCGGGGTGAAAGCGCGGGTCGGCCGCGGCGTGGAACGCCTCCAGCGCCAGCATCGCCGAAGCCGTGTGGTGGCCATGGGTGTCCGACGGCTCGGGCGAGAAGCGGGTGATGATGAGGTCGGGGCGAAACCGCCGGATGACCCATACAATGTCGGCGAGGATCGCCTCCTTGCCCCAGATGCGCAGCGTCTCGTCGGGGGTCTTCGAGTAACCGAAGTCACGCGCGCGGGTGAAGAATTGCTCGGCCCCGTCGATGCGACGCGCGGCGAGCAGCTCCTGCGTGCGGATGAGCCCCAGCTCCGGCCCCTGCTCGGCGCCGACCAGGTTCTGGCCGCCATCTCCGCGGGTGAGCGACAGGTAGCCCGCGCGCACCAGCGCCCCGCTGGCGAGATAGGCGAGCAGGCCCGTGTTTTCGTCGTCGGGGTGGGCGGCGACGTAGAGAACGCTGCCGGCAACCCCGAGCTTCGCCAGCGCCAGCTGGAGCTGCCCCGCGTTGGGCTGCGGAGGCGGGCCCGCCGCGCGCGCGCTGGATGTCATGAGCGAGCCGACACCGAGGAGCGCGGTGACCACGATCGGAGTCGCGAGGAATTTTTGCATGGGTTTCGCAAAGGACAAAAGTGCCGAGGAGCGCCCGCGCGTGGGAATCAGCGACGGGGCAGCGAAGGTTACAAAGAATCGATGGCGCCGGTAGCGGAAAGAACGCTGTTCGACTCGTCGGCGCGCACACGCGAGGTATATTCTCGTGCGACGGTGGGCCGTGCATTTTCTTCTTCGTACCTCGCCGGTGAAACGGCCGCCGCGGCGTTCCTGCCGCGCGACTTCCGTGACCCGGCGGTCCGGATCGCGGCCGCGCGGCGCGCGGCGGAGCGGCGGATCGAGCCAGCGCTGATGGCCGTTCTCGCCGAACAGCAAGCGGCCTTGCCCGCGAGCGCGGCGCGCGACCGAAATCTGGCGGCGCTCCACGCCGGTCACGCGGCGGTGGTCGTCAGCGGCCAGCAGGTGGGGCTGTTCCTGGGGCCGCTCTACACGTTCTACAAGGCGGCGACGGCGATCGCCGCCGCGCGAGCCATCGAGGGGGAGTCGGGCGTGCGTTGCGTCCCACTCTTCTGGTTGCAGACCGAGGACCACGATTTCGCCGAGATCGCCGGCTGCACCGTGGCCGGGCGCGAAGGCGCGCCGGTGCGTCTCGCGCTGGCTGAAGGCGCGCCGGAGCTGGAGCGCACGTCGGTGGCGCACCGCCAGCTCGGCGCCGAGGTCACGACGCTGATCGACGCCTTCGCCGATCTCGCGGAGGCGACGACGCCCGCGGCGCGCGAGGTCGTCGATCTCTTGCGCGCGCACTACCGCCCGGGACGGTCGATGGCGGCCGCGTTTGCCGGCGCCATGGCCGCGATCTTCGCCGACGAAGGGCTGCTGTTTCTCGACCCGCGCGACGCGCGTGTCGCGCGGCTGGCGGCGCCGATCTATCGACGCGCGATCACCGGCGCGGGCGCGATCGACGGACGGCTCGCGCGGCAGGAGCAGCGCCTGCGCGACGCCGGCTTCGACTGTCAGGTCGCGGTGCGTGCCGGCTCGCCGCTGGTCTTCTTTCACGCGCACGGCGCGCTCGGACCCCGCTGTCGAATGCGAGCGAGCGCCGGAGACGACAGCCCCGGCGGCGGGACATGGCGGCTCGACGGCGGCGAGGCCACGATCTCGACGGCGGCGTTGCTCGACACGCTCGCGCGCGACCCGCTGTGCTTCTCGACCTCGGCGCTGCTTCGTCCCATCGTTCAGGACGCTCTGCTGCCGGCCGTGGCGTACGTGGGCGGGCCGGCCGAGCTCAACTACTTCGCGGAGCTGGATCCGCTGTACGACTACTTCGGTGTGAGCCCCGCGCTGGTGTTGCCACGCGCGCGCTTTCGCTGCGTCGAGGCGCCGGCTCGACGCTGGCGCGACGCACTGGGATTGAGCGCCGACGACGTCGAGCGGCCGCTGTCGGACTTGCTCGCGCGCGTCGCGGTGCCGACCGAGGGTGCGCCCCATCCCGATCGCCTGCGCCAGCGCATCGAGGCGGAGATCGCGCCGGTCGTCGCCGAGATCGCCGGCGGCGTGGCCGCGGCGGAGCCGGCGCTGGAGCGCGCCGCGGAACGGACGCGGGTCAGCGTGGCGCGCGCGCTGCGCCGGCTGACCGATCGTTACGCGCGCCGGCTGGCCGAGCGCGACGGTGTGACGCTGCGGCGTCTGGAGCGGTTGCGCGCGGCGCTGTATCCGGACGGCGCGCCGCAGGAACGCGTCTTCGGTTGGCCCGCGCTGGCTGCGCGTATCGGCGCGGCCGAATTCAAGCGGCTGGTCTTCGATCGGCTCGCCGAGGTCGGGCCCTTCGTGACCGCGTTGCAGGACTTGCGGCCGTGAACGAGGAGGCGCGACCGCTCCGGATCGGGATCGCCTGCTTCTCGACCTATGGTGGCAGCGGCGTGATCGCGTCGGAGATCGGCCTCACGCTCGCGGCGCGCGGCCACACCGTGCACGTGTTCAGCGACGAGCGACCGGGCCGGCTCGGCGAGGGCGACGCCAACGTGCATTTCCACCGCGTCGACATCCCCAGCTACCCGCAGCTGAAGGGCAGCCCGTATGCGCTGGGGCTGACGTCGAAGATCGTCGAGGTCGTCTGGCGTGACGGGCTGGATCTGTTGCACGCCCACTACGCGGTCCCTCACGCCATCAGCGCCTACGTCGCCCGCCAGGTGCTGGGAGCGGCGGCACCGGCGATCGTGACCACGTTGCACGGCACCGACATCACGCTGGTCGGCAACGATCCGAGCTTCCTGCCGCTCACGCGCTTCTCGATCGTCGAGAGCGACGCGGTGACCGCGCCGTCGGCGTGGCTGGCCGAGGCGACGTACCGCAACCTCGATGTCCCGCGCGACCGCGCGATCGAGGTCATCCCGAACTTCGTCGACACGCGGCGCTTCGCGCCGGCGGCGGCGGGCGCGCGCGCAGGGGAATCGCGGCCGCCGGTGCTGATCCACGTCTCGAACTTCCGGTCGCTCAAGCGGGTCGACGACGTGGTCGCAATCTTCGCGGAGGCGCGGCGGCGCGCGCCCGAGCACGCGATGACGCTGCAGCTGGTCGGCGATGGGCCGGAGCGCGAACGCATTCGCGGCCTGGTGCACGCGTCGGGGCTCGACGACTCGGTGCAGTTTCTCGGCGAGCGGACGGATCTCCCGAGCCTGCTGTGCGCGGCGCATCTGTTCCTGCTGCCGAGCGAGAGCGAGAGCTTCGGCCTGGCGGCGCTCGAGGCGATGTCGTGCGGGGTGCCGGTGATCGCGTCGCGGGTCGGGGGCGTGCCCGAGGTCGTGATCGACGGTGAGACGGGGTTGCTGGCGCCGGTGGGCGATGTGGGCGCGATGGCCGCGCACGTCGTGCGGTTGCTGGACGATGCGCCGCTGCGCGCCCGCTTGGGGCAAGCGGCGCGGCGGCGCGCGGAGACGGCGTTTCCGCTGGAGCCGACGGTGGCGAAGTACGAGGCGCTCTACCGCCGGTTGGTCAGCGGCAGCTAACTCTTTTTACTCCAGTCGGCCAAGGCCTTCTTCACCTCGGGCTCGAGGAAGAACGTCGGGCCGGCCTTGGCGCCGAGGTCGTAGGACTTTTGCGCCTCGACGCGCGCGTCCTTGTAGTTGCCCTTCGCAGCCAGCAGCGACGCCTTGATCCACAAGTTGAACCAGTCCTGCTTCAGCGCCAGCGACTGATCGATGTACTTGAGCGCGGTGTCGTAGTCCTTCTTGTTGTCGAGCAGGTAGCGGGCGGCGTTGGCGTAGGGGCGCCAGGTGTCGTCGAGCGTCTTGGTGATGCTCGCCCGCGCCTGCTCCGCGGTGTGCACCTTGATCGGAACCACCACGCGCAGCTTTTCCCACTCGATGTTCATCGACGTCTGGTCGTCCGTCGTGTCGGCGAAGATGAACGCCAACCGTTCGCGCATCGGCGCGGCCTGTGTGCGCACCTTGGCGCGCAGGAGATCCCGCTCCGGTTTGTATTCACGCCCGTCGCCGGGCTGGTCCGCGTCCTTGTTGAGCACGACGGTCCAGTCGCCGCTCTTCGCCGGAATGGTGAACAGCGCGTAGCTGCCCGCCGGCGCCGCCTGGTCGGCGAACGTGACGTCCTTGTTGAAGGTGATCTTGGTCGCTCCGTTCGCGCCGGTGCGCCAGAGCTTGTCGTGGGGGACCAGCGCTCCCCAGATCTTGCGTCCTTTGACGCCGGGACAGGAGTAGTCGACGGAGATCTGGGTCAGGCCGACTTCCTGCGAGACCTTGGCGCCCGGGCTGGGGCGCGGCAACTCGAGATCGGCGCGCGCGGCGGCTGAAACCAACGCCACCGACGCTGCGAGAGCGACGGACAGACTGGATCGGGGGATGAATCTCATGTGCGCTGCCTCCGCGCGGGACATTAGGAGCCGCGGCGCGTGCGCGCAAGTCGGACACCGAAATGTCGCCGCGCGGATCTTCTTCGAAAGCGGCGGCTCTAATCTTTGACGTCGACGCGGATCGCGCCCTCTACCAGGCGGACGCGGATCTCGCCGCCGCCGCTCTCGGCGAAGGCGTCGAACGCCGCGTTTTCCAGGTGCCGGGTCAGGATCGACGACAGGCCGCGCGCGCCGGTCTCGCGGTTCAGCCCCTCGTTGATCACGTGCTGAAGGACGTCGTCCTCGATGACCAGCTCGAAGCCTTCGTCCTCGAACTCGCGCGTGAGGCGATCGATGACATTGCTGCGCAGGATGTCCATCAGCGTCGCCGCGTCGAGCGCGTCGAACGGCACGAAGCGCGTGAATCGCGCCAGCAACTCCGGCAGGAAGCCGAACGCCTGGAAGTTGGCGAGACGCTCGACCTCCTCCGAGGTGAAGCCGACCGCGATGCCGTCGGCGGACGCGCCGCGCGGCACCGCGTCGCGCCCGAAGCCGATGCGGTCGCGCGAGGCGCGGCTGCGCGCGACCTGGTGAAAGCCGGAGAACGCGCCCGCGGCCACGAACGCGACGTCGGCCGTCGAGAGCACGATGTGGTCGCCGTACGTCGAGTGCGTCAGCTCCAGCGGCACCACAACCTCCGACGACTCGAGCATCTTCAAGAGCTCGCGCTGCACCCCCATACCGGTGACGTCCTTGGTCGTGCCCGCGCCCGCGAAGACCGCGTTGTTTTGCCCCGAGGCGATCTTGTCGAACTCGTCGAGGCAAACGATGCCGATCGAAGCCAGCAGCGGGTTGTCGTCGGCGGCGTGCAGCAGGCGCGTCAGGATCGTGCTCGGGTCCTGGCCCACGTAGCCGGTCTCCGAGTAGGTGGTGATGTCGATGATCACCGTCGGCAAGCGCAGGATCTGCTGGAACAGCAGCTCCACCAGGTAGGTCTTGCCACAGCCGGTCGGACCGACCAGCAGCGTGTTCGACTTCGGCAGCAGCTGTTCGCGCTTCGCGCCATCGAGGTAGACGCGCTTGATGCGCCGTACGTGGCGATACGCCATCAGCGATACGGCGCGCCGCGCCTCGGGCTGCCCCCGGTATCCAAGCTCTTCCAGGCGAGCGAAGATCTGCCGGGGCGAGTGAATCGGCAGGTCCCGGACAAATTTGATGAAGTGCTCGAGTCCCGATTTCCGGTACTTCTTGAGCGGCTCCACCCCAGAAGCTTAACACCCAGGTCGAGCCTGGTCATGGGGCTGGCGCCGGCCGTCGGATTGGGGCGCCCACTGCGATGTTGGCGATTGACTCATGAACGGCCGGCTGGGAGACTCCGCAGCCGCATAACCCGTCATCGTCGCTGTTTTTCAGCTGCCAACGAATCGAAGGAGCCGCCGATGTCCGAATCGCTTTTCACCTCAGAGAGTGTCACCGAAGGCCACCCCGACAAGCTGTGCGATCAAGTTTCGGACGGCATCCTCGACGCGCTCCTCAAGGATGACAAGGGCTCGCGCGTCGCATGCGAGACGCTGACCAAGACCGGCTTCGTCATGGTCGCTGGCGAGGTGACGTCGGCGGCGCAGATCGACATCCCCAAGATCGTGCGCGGTGTGGTCAAGGAGATCGGGTACTGCCACTCCGACATGGGCTTCGACTGGAAGACCTGCGGCGTGATGGTGGCGCTGGAACAGCAGTCGCCGGACATCGCCCAGGGCGTCGACGGCAAGGGCGTCTACACCAAGGACGAACAGGGCGCCGGCGACCAGGGAATGATGTTCGGCTACGCTTGCGACGAGACGCCCGAGCTGATGCCGATGCCGATCATGACCGCGCACAAGCTGGCCAAGCGCCTGGCCGACGTGCGCAAGAAAGGGACGCTCGACTTTTTGCGCCCCGACGGCAAGAGCCAGGTGACCGTGCGATACAGTGGCGACGGGCGCCCGCTGGGCATCGACGCGGTCGTCGTCTCGACCCAGCACAGCGAGGACGTGAAGTACAAGACGCTGAAGGAGTCGGTGATGGAAGAGGTCGTCAAGCCGGTGCTGCCGGCCGGCTTCGTCACACCGAAGACCAAGTTCTTCATCAACCCGACCGGCCGCTTCGTCGTGGGCGGGCCGATGGGCGACTCCGGGCTGACCGGCCGCAAGATCATCGTCGACACCTACGGTGGCATGGGCCGGCACGGTGGCGGCGCCTTCTCGGGCAAGGACCCGTCGAAGGTCGATCGCTCCGCCTGCTACTACGCGCGCTACATCGCCAAGAACGTGGTCGCGGCCGGCCTGGCGCGCCGATGCGAGGTGCAGCTGGCGTACGCGATCGGCGTCGCCGAGCCGGTCTCGCTGCTGGTTCACACCTTCGGCACGGGCACCGCGTCCGAGGATCGTCTGGCCGAGCTGGTGCAGGCCCACTTCGACTGCCGCCCGGGCGCCCTCATCCGCGAGCTGAATCTGTTGAGGCCGATCTATCAAAAGACCGCCGCCTACGGTCACTTCGGCCGCGCCGACAGTGACTTCTTCTGGGAGCGCACCAACAAGGCCGACGCGCTGAAGTCGGCGGCGAAGAAGCTGTACGCGGTCGGTGCGGCCTCCGGCAACGGCCACAGCAACGGCAAGACCGAGAAGCCGGCCAAGCCCAACCGCCGCCGCGCCGCCAGCGAAGAAGACGCGCTCGGCTAGCTCAACGCCGGTCGGATCGTTCACCGCCAGGGCGCCGAGTGCGCCAAGAGCCGGACCATCAAAATCCGGACTTGGCGTCCTTGGCGCGCCGGCGGTGAATTACTTCTTCGGATCGCTCTTCGGCTGGCCCTTGCCGGGCGAGCTCACGTGCTCTTTCCTGAGCAGGGCATCGACCGCGTCCTCGCCGGCCCGGCTCGTCGTCTCGCCGTCAATCATCTCGCCGTCGGTCTCCATGAACGACTCGTCACCGTTCTCATAGTCGGTGGCGGTGTCGGCGTCGTTGAATCCGGGCGCGGCGTCGATCTTCTGGCCAGCGCCCTCGCGCACGTAGCGCATCATCGCGTTGACCGCGCCGACCTGCGCGCCACGGACGGCGCGCAAGATCCCCTTGCTGCTCAGCCCTTCGACCAGGATCGTGAACACCAGCACGTCGGAACCGTCGCCGACGTAGCCGGACAGGCAGGAATTGCCGACCAGCGTGCCGGTCTTGGCGCGCACGTGCTTGGCCGCGGGCGAGCCCTTGAAGCGGTTGCGCGTCGTGCCGTCGACGCCGCCCACCGACAGCGACTGCAAGATCTCCGGACCGATGCGCGGATCCAGATACAGCGCCCGCAGCAGGCTCGCCATCGCCTCTGCGGTGATGCGGTTCGCGTGGCCCAGGCCCGATCCATTGCGCGACACGTAGCTGCCCGAGGTCAGTCCCAGCTCGCCGATCACCTCGCGCAGCAGGCGCACACCTTTCTCCGGCGTGGGCGCACCGCCGTAGACCTCGGCGCCCGCAGCCTCGAGCACGCGCTCTGCCTGGTCGTTATCAGAGTCCTTGTTGATCTTCCGCAGCAGGATCCCCAGCGGCTCCGACTCGTGCCGTTCGATCAAGGCGCCGCCCGCCGGCGTCGTGCCGACGCGCGCCGGCTCGAGCACCTGGACACCCGCCTGGATCAGCGACGCGCGCAGGAGCGAAGCGGCATAGAGCGCCTGGTGCGGCACCTTGCGGCGAAAGACGAAGCCGAGCTGCCCCGCCAGGATCGTCCCGCTGACGTCGACGCGGATCTTCGTGCCGTCCAGGGACACGTCGACGTTGATCTTCGACGTGCCCGACGCGCGCGTGCGCGCGGTGTTGCGGATCTCGAACGAGTCGTCGTTGGGCGTGGTCGTGATCTCGGGAAAGCTGCCGGCGCTGCCGCCGGGGCGCACGCGCACCTGCATGAACCCGCGGTTCACGACCAGCGGCGGCCGCGCGTTGGCGCCGCCCCGGTCGGATGCGTCGCCGCCGCCAGACGCGTCGGGGATGGCGTCGATCGCCGCCTCGTCGGCACCGATGCGGCGCGTGTCGGCGATGACCGCACCCTGGATGCGGCGGACGCCTCGGCGCGCGAGGTGCTGCGCCATCACTTCGAGATCCGGGCTGCGCATGGTCGGATCGCCGCTACCGCGCAGGTAGACGTCGCCCTTGATCACCCCGTCGACGTCGGGCTCGGGCCCGGTCAGCTCGGTGCGAAAACGCCAGTCGGACCCGAGGCGCATGATCGCCGTCGCCGTCGCCAGCACCTTCTGGTTCGACGCCGGATCCATCAACGCCGCGCCCCGCCGTCCGAACAGCAGGCGCCCCGAGCGCGCGTCGACCACGCGCATGCCGACGCGCAGGCGGTTCAACGTCGCGCCGTGGACGATGTCGCGCAGGACCTCTTGAATGTGCAGGATCCGCGGCCGATCACGATCGTTGTCGGGCGGTTCCGGCAGCTCATCACCGGCTCGCGCGCGCGGCAGGCTCTCTTTCTCCTTTTCGCTCTTGGGTGTGATCGAGGCGAGGCTGCGCGCGGCCGCGGCGCCCCCCGGGGTCCCCAGCGACGGGCGGGCCGCCGGGCTCATCGACGGCTCGCGCGCGTTGAGCGCGTGGGCACGCGTGGGCGCCAGCGACGCCGCCAAAAATGGCAACAACGTCGGCAACACCATCAGCAACAGCGCCGCGCGCGCGCCCGGTCGGATCACCGATCGGCGACGCACCGGAAGCCGAGATCGGCGTCGCGGTGGTCGGGCGACCAGGCATTTCGATTGGCGGCCCGTGGCCCAACGAAGAAACTGCAACAGGATCCCCCCTTCACGACACGTCGCTCGGCGTCGCCGGTTCGCGCGGACGCACGACCCGCATGTTCCCTTGCAGCCCTGCCACGTCGTGGCAGAGCCTCGGGCGCGATCGCCGCCGCATCGTCGTCATAGCGGTCGGCTACCCACTCCCAAACGTTCCCGCCCAGATCCAATACCCCATAGGGACTGGCCCCGTCGGGATATTGCCCGACCGCGACCGGATGACCCGGATTGCGGCCGGCACAGGGACCTTCGCCGTCGAAGTTCCCCCAGTTGGCGCGTTCGCAAGAAACCTCGCTGCCCCAGGGATACTCCCGCCCGTCGGTGCCGCGCGCGGCTTTTTCCCACTCCGCCTCGGTCGGCAGGCGACCACCCACGAATCGACAGAAGGACTGCGCGTCGGCCCAAGAGACATTCACGATCGGTAAATGATCATCCATTAGCGCCTGATCGGCCGCCGTCGAGATCGGGTCGGCCACCGGCGCGCAGCGACGCGCCGCCACGCAGCGGCCGTAGTCGCCTCGCGTCACTTCGGTGCGGTCGATGCTGAACGTCGCCATCACCTTAGTTCGTGCAGGGCGCTCGTCTTCTTCGCCATGTGTTGAGCCCTGAATGAACGGTCCAGACGGAATTCGGACGCGATCGGACACGGGACGGCCGCTCCGTGGGGTGTGCAGACCCCCTCCGATGGGTGCGGCGGCCAGCAGGCAGAACAGGACTCGAGGGAGTGGCAGGCTCACGCGCCGTTGAGCATGTTCAATTTTTCGGCGCGCGACAGCGCCTTTATGGCGGCTTCGCGCTTCAGCGCCGTCGAACGAGAACGTTTGCGTTCCACGTGCACGACGGTGACCGGCAGACGGGGGCGCGTGTAGCGCGCGCCACGGCCGGCGTTGTGAGTGGCGACGCGTTCGGCGACGTCGGTGCTGATCCCGGTATAAAGCGAACCGTCTCCGCATCGCAAGATATAGACGAACCAGCGCGCCATGCTTCCGTCGACTATCATACGGCGCGGTACCAAAAAGTTAGCCATCGGGACCAGTATGGATGACACCGTCGAGTGCCCATTTTGTGGAGAGCCGGGCGAAATCGCCGCCGACTTCGATCCGTCCGAGCCGGGCGAGCAGGTCTTCGTCCAGGACTGCGCCGTCTGCTGCCGCCCCTGGAACGTGACCGTCACCGTCGGGTATGACGGCGAGGTCACGTTCTCCGTCGATCGGAGTTAGGGCGGTGGTAGCTTCGGCGCCGTGGACTACCGCTGGGACGAAGCGCACGCGCAAGAGCTCGCCGCCGAGGCGGCGTCCAGCTCCGGCTCCGACGAGCTGGCGCTGCTGGTCTACCTTTCGAACCTGATTGGCGGCGACGGCACGCTGACCCAGCCGGGCGGTGGCAACAGCTCGGTCAAGCGGCGCGAGGTCGACTTCGCCGGCCGCCCGACCGACGTGCTGCGGGTCAAGGGCAGCGGCACCGATCTGCGCACGATCGGCCGCGGCGGCTTCACCGGCCTGCGGCGCGACGACCTGGATCATCTGCGCCGGCGCGAGAGCATGTCCGACGAAGAGATGATGGCGTTCATGCGCGCCTGCATGACCGACGGCGCGGAGCCGGCGCCGTCGGTTGAGACCCCCTTGCACTCGGTGCTCCCGCACCGCTTCATCGTGCATACCCACGACTTCGCGACGCAGGCGCTGACCGACACGCCGCGGCCGGCGGCGCTGGTGCGCGAGGCGCTGGGCGACGACGCGGCTTACGTCGACTACGTGCGTCCTGGATTTCCGTTGGCGCGCGCTGTGATCGATCTCGGGCCGGTCGCTGAAAATGCGCGCGGCCTGGTGCTCGGGCGGCACGGCCTGATCGCCTGGGGCGACAGCGCCAAGGCTTGCTACGACAACCTGCACCGGCTCATCAACCGCGCCTTGGGCTTCATCGGCGATCGGCGCGGCGTCGCGGCTCAGGCGCCGTCGATCAAGGTGGCGGCACCGCCGCCCGAACGCCGGCGCGAGCTGGCACGCACGATCTTGCCCGCGCTCCGTGGCCGGCTGTCGCGCGAGCGCGGCGTCATCCTGCATTACGACGACAGCCCCGAAGCGGTGTCGTTCGTCAGCGCCGCCCGCGCCGGCGAGCTCGCGGCGCGCGGCATGTCGACGCCCGAGCACATCCTGCGTTGCGGGCGCATTCCGCTGTACGTAGACGCCGACCTGCCTTCGCTGGCGCCGGCGCAGGCGAACGACGCGATCGCGGGCGCCCTCGATCGGTTCGCCGCGCGCTATCGCGAGACGTTCGCGCGCTCGGGGCCGCGCGTCGAGATGCTGGAGCCGTCGCCGCGCGTAGTGCTGCTACCGGGCCTGGGCCTGGTCACGGCGATGAAGGACAAGGCCAACGCCGTCGTCGGTAACCTTTGCTACCGGCACGTGATGCGCGTCGCCGACGCAGCCGAGGGGCTGGGCGGCTTCCGCTTCCTCGACGACGCCGACGCGATCGAGTTCGAGTACTGGCCGCTGGAGCTGGCCAAGTTGAAGCAAGCCGAACGCGAGCTCGGCCGCCAGGTCGCGCTCATCACCGGCGCCGCCAGCGGCATCGGGCGCGCGATCGCGGAGCGCTTCGCCGCCGAGGGCGCGCACCTGGTATTGACCGACATCGCCGGGCCCGCGCTGCGCGAGACCGCGGACGCGATCGGACGCGCGTGCAAGGACCCGCAGCGCGTCGTCGCCGTCGAGGCGGACGCCACGCGCGCCGACCACACCGAAGCGGCGTTCGAGCAGGCGGTGCTCGCCTTCGGCGGCGTCGACATCCTGGTGTGCAACGCCGGCTTCATCCAGGCCGGCCCCGCCGATCAGATGTCCGAGGAGACCTGGGATCGCCACTTCGATCTCAACGTGAAGGGCTACTTCCTGGCGGCGCGCGCAGCGGTACGCACGATGAAGCTGGGCCGCGGCGGCGTGATCGTCTTCAACGCCTCGAAGGGGGCATTCGCGCCCACCGCTGACAACGCGGCGTATGCCAGCTCGAAGGCGGCGGTCGCGGCGCTCGCGCGAAACTTGGCGACGGAGCTGGGCCCGTTCGGCATCCGCGTGAACTACTTCAACGCCGACTTCATCGACACGCCCTTGATGCAGCGGCTGATCGCGCAGCGAGCCGCTCACCGCGGCGTCACCGTCGACAAGCAGATAGAAGACTACCGGCAGCGAAACGCGATGCACGTGGGCCCGATCCCGCCGGCGGCGGTGGCGGAAGCGGCGCTGTTTCTGGCGTCGCCGCGATCCCGGTTCACGACGGGCGCGGCGCTGCCGATCGACGGGGGCGTCAAGGAAGCCATGCCGCGATAGACGGGCCCTAGACGACGCGCTAGACGGGCAACTGTCACGTTGACCTGAACGGCCACGATCGCGGGGCGGCCACGTCAACCTCAACGCTGTCGCCGTCAGTCGGACAGCCGCGCGATCAACGCCCTTGCCTGCTCCGCCCAGGGCGCCGCCGGCTCCGGCTCGAGCGCGATGTATTTCTCCAGATGCGCGCGCGCTTGCGCCCGCCCGCCGAGCCGTTCCAGCGCCACGGCCAGATTGAAGTGCGCGTCGGCAAAGTCCGGCGCGATCTGCAGCACGCGTCGCAGCTCCGCGACCGCCAGCTCCAGGTCGCCCTCTTCCAGGATCAAATTCGCCAGATTGAACCGCGCCTCGGGCTGATCCGGATCCAGCGCCAGCGCTGTCTCGAAGCTCTCTTTCGCTCGCGACCGCTCGCCGCGGCGATACGCGATGATGCCCAGATTCGTGTGCGCCGGCGCCAGCCCTGGGTCCAGCGCCAGCGCGCGCCGAAAGCAGTTTCCCGCCTGATCGTCGGCTGGATCGAGATCTGGCCGCACCTCGAGCCGCGTCCCCTCCATGAACCAGTCGTACGCATTCCTGCCGGCGTCGCCGTCGGTGGCGACGCCCGGCAACGGCGTCACCACGGCGGCGTCACCCTGACCGACGTCCGTGATCCGACGCGCGAGCTCGCCGAGCCCGAAGTCGAACACGCGCTGGCCGGTCACATCGTAGGCGCCGCCCTCGTCGACGACCACCAGGGCCTTGCCATCGAACGACACCCGGATGCGGTCCAGAGGGCGCGGGATGTGCGGCAGCGACGCGCGAACGGCGTCCAGCGCCTTGCGGACCTCGCCCGCCTTGAAGCCTCGGTCGGCGAGCTCCTTGGCGGCCTTGACGCTCACCAGGTCCTGAAAATTGAACACCTGCTTGCCGCCGCGCCGGACCGACGGCCCCACGAAGCCGACCTGGGACCAGTAGCGCAGCTTGCTCTCGCTGATCTCCAGGATCTTCGCCACGCCGGCAAAGCTATAGGTCGCGTCGTCGGTCACCCGCTCGCCCGCCTACTCGAAGACCGCTTCGACGTCGACATCGACGAACACCTTGGCCCCCTGCGACCGGATGGCCACATGGGTGCCGACCTGGCGCGGAACCGCGCCGGCGACGCGCTCGGTCTCGCGCTCGGCCAGCCGTTGGACCCGCCTGGCGACGTCGGCGTCGCCCTCCAGCAGCGCCGCCAGCCGGCGCGCCGTCCCCGCATCGCACGCGTCGCTGAGCAGGGGCGCCAGCGACGGCAGATCGAGGGTCAGCATCGTCGAACCGAAGTACGAGTCGCGCCCGCCGCGCACCGCGCGCTGCCCTTCGGAGATCACCTCGGCCCGCGCGAACAGCAGATCCAGCGCCGCCGGCGAAAGCCGCACCTGGATCTCGCGCTGGAACAGCGCGATCCGGACGGCGCGCGCCATGGGTTTGCGCCGAGCAGGCTCGGCTTTCTGGTCGTTCTTCTGACCCACGGATGGTCCGGCGACGGGTCCCGGCACGGGCTCATCCGAGGGTTTCATTTTCGTCATCGGCAAGAGGTCCGCGATCGTATCAACAACGGAGGTCGCCAGCAAAAACCGGCCTATGCTACCGTCTTGCCATGGCGCCGCCCGGTCCCGAATCCAGCAAGGTCCCGGTGCTCGTCGTCGACGACGAGCCGGACAACCTGGACGCGATTCGTTTCAACTTCGGCAAGAGCTTTTCACTGTTGCCGGCGGGCAGCGGCGAGGAAGCGCTGGCGCTGGTCAAGCAGCACGACGTCGCGGTGATCGTCACCGACCAGCGCATGCCGCGCATGACCGGTCTCGAGCTGCTCAAGGCGGCGCGTGAGCTCCGCCCCGACGCCGTCGGCATCATCGTCACGGCCTTCACCGACGTCGACGTGCTGATCGAGGCCATCAACCTCGGGCGCATCTACCGCTACGTCACCAAGCCCTGGGACGCCAAGGAGCTGCGCGGGATCCTGACCCACGCCATCGAGCGCTATCAGCTGGTGCGCGAGAACCGCCGCCTGACCGTGCAGCTGCAGCAGTATGCGGGCGTGCTGGCCAGCGACGCACACAGCGCGTTCAACTTTGGTGCGATCGTCGGCGATTCGCCTGCGTTGCGCGAGGTGCTGGCGCGCGTGGAGCAGGTGGCGCAGACGTCGTCGACCGTGCTCCTGCGCGGCGAGACCGGCACCGGCAAGGAGATGGTCGCGCGCGCGATCCACATCAACAGCGCGCGCGAGTCGCGGCCGTTCGTACGGGTGAACTGCGCGGCGCTGGCGCCGGGCGTGCTCGAATCCGAGCTGTTCGGTCACGAGAAGGGCGCGTTCACCGGCGCGGTCGCGCGGCGCCTGGGACGCTTCGAGCTGGCCGACGGCGGCACGCTGTTCCTCGACGAGGTCGGTGACCTGCCGCTCGACGTGCAGGTCAAGCTGCTGCGCGTCCTGCAGGAGCGCGAGTTCGAGCGCGTCGGCGGCTCCGAAACCGTCAAGGTCGACGTGCGCGTCGTGTCGGCGACACACCGCGATCTCGAGCAGCAGATCGCCGCCGGCGAGTTCCGCGAGGATCTCTACTACCGCCTCAACGTCTTTCCGATCATCCTCCCGCCGCTGCGCGATCGGCCCGGTGACATCCCGACGCTGTGCGAGCACTTCATCCAGAAGTATTCGCAGACCATCGGCAAACGCGTGCGCGGGGTCGACCCGAGCGCGCTGGCGTCGCTGGCGTCGTACCCCTGGCCGGGCAACGTGCGCGAGCTCGAGAACGTGATCGAGCGCGCGATGATCCTGGCGCGCGGCACCGAGTTGACCGCGGCTGATCTCGAGTTCAGCCGCCGGCCGGGTGGACCTCCGCCGCCGGCCGCGGCCCCGACGCCGGCCGCGGGAACGCGACCCGGCATCCCCGGACGCGACGGCACGCGCCCGCTGCACGAGCGACTGTCCGACCAGGAGCGCGCCGAGATCATCGCCGCGATCGATCACGCGCAGGGGAATATCGCGCTGGCCGCGCGTACCCTTGGTATCAACCGTTCGACGCTCTACTACCGGCTGCGGAAGCACGGGCTCGAGCACTTGTTGCCGATGAAAGAGGCGCCGAGCGGCGGCGAGGCCGGGGGGGCCGCTGCTTCATCATCATCCGGGACGGGCAATCCACCGCAGTCGCAGCCACAATAGAGCAACATGAAGCTCCTCTTCGTGATGGACCCGATGGCGCGCCTGCAGATCGCGGGCGACTCGACATTCGCGCTGATGCTGGCGGCTCAGGCGCGCAACCACGAGATCTGGTTCTGCGAGCCGCGCCACCTGTGCCTGGAGCACGCCGACGCGGTGGCGCGCGCCTGGCCGGTCACGGTGCGCCGGGTCGTCGGCGATCACTACCTCCTCGGGCCGCAGGCGGTTGTGCCGCTGCGCAGCTGTCAGGCGGTCCTGATGCGCAAGGATCCACCGTTCGATCTCGACTACTACTTCGCGACGCTGATCCTCGAGCGCGCGCGCGGGCAGACCTGGGTGATCAACGACCCGCGCGGCCTGCGCGAGTCGAACGAGAAGCTGGCGGTGCTCGACTACCCCGATCTCACGCCGCCCACGATCGTCACGCGCGAGGCGGGGCGGCTGCGCTCATTCCTGGCGGAGCAGGGCGGCGAGATGGTGGTCAAACCGCTCGACGCCTCGGGCGGCTTCGGCGTGTTCCACGTGCGCCGCGGCGACCCCAACACCGGCGCGATCCTCGAGCAGGCGACCAACCTCGGGCGGCGCTGGACCGTGGCGCAGAAATACCTGCCCGAGGTGCGCGCCGGGGACAAGCGCATCGTGCTGTGCGACGGCGAGCCGCTGTGCGCGGTGCTGCGCGTGCCCGCGCCCGACGACGCGCGCGGCAACCTGCACGTCGGCGCGCGGCCGATGGCGACCACACTCGATGAGCACGACCTGACCATCATCCGCGCGGTCGGGCCCAGGCTCCGGGAGCGTGGTTTCTTCTTCGTCGGCCTCGACGTGATCGGCGGCTGGCTCACCGAGATCAACGTGACCAGTCCGACCGGCATCGTCGAGGCGAACGCGCTCTACGGCGAGGCCTACGAGGTCGAGGTGATCGAGCGCATGGAGGAGAAGATCCGCGCGATGGAAGCCGCGAAGAAGTAGTCGGCGGTCTACCGGCGGAGGCGGCCGAAGAAATCTCTCAGCAGCGTCGCGCCTTCGGCCGCCATGAGGCCGGGCACGACCTCGACGCGGTGGTTGAGCCGCCGATCGTCGAGGATGCGATAGAGGGTGCGCACCGCGCCCGCCTTGGGATCGTCGCAGCCGAAGTAGAGCCGGCGGATGCGCGCGTTCACCAGCGCGCCCGCGCACATCGGACACGGCTCCATGGTGACGTAGAGATGAGCGTCGTTGAGCCGCCAGTTGCCGACCGTCGAGGCGGCGCGCCGGAGCGCGACGATTTCGGCGTGCGCCGTGGGGTCGCTGCCGGTCTCGCGCTCGTTGTGCGCGACCGCGACGATCTGGTCGCCCAGCGTGACGACGGCGCCGACCGGGACCTCGCCCCGGCCAGCCGCCTCCTCGGCGGCAGCCAGCGCCCGCCGCATGAACCCGATCTCCTGATCGCTGTGGATGCGGCTCGCCCCGGACGTACCGTCTTCTTCCGAGAGGGGCGCGGCGCTGGTCATGATGCTGGTCATTGTCGTGGTGTCGGTCGGTCTTCGGTCGTCGGTCAGTCCTGGCCGTTGTCGTCGCCAGGGGGGCGAGTGGCCTAGTATTCTATTATGATCGTGGTCGCCGTGCCCAAATCGCAGATCGACCTGTCGTTCTCACGTTATGTCGCCGCGCGCAAGGGCGAAGCGTCGGCGCGCTCCCGCGAAGGGGCCGTCTATGCGTACGCGGGCGACCAGAAGGTGCGGGCCACGCTCGACCGCATCCGCCCGGTGACCCTGGCGGTGGAAGCGACGGTGCGGCTCTGGCAGAGCGTCGAGAAGAGCCGCATGCTCGGCACCGCGGTCAAGGTCACCGAGAAGCAGTTCCCCAAGGTCTGGAAGCTGGGGGTCACGTGCTCGGAGGCGCTGCGCATCCCGATCCCGACGCTGTACGTCTCGCCGAACATCGGATCGCTCAACGCCCACACCTTCGGCACCACCGACGATCCCTACGTCGTCATCAACGCGGCGCTCATCGACCACCTGTCCGAAGTCGAGCTGCTCGACGTGATCGGCCACGAGTGCGGGCACATCCAGAACAACCACGTGGTGTACATGACCACGCTCTACTTTCTCACCCGCGCGGCCAACATGTTCCTGCGCTGGAGCGTGAAGCCGGCGGTGATGGCGCTCAACGCCTGGGCGCGGCGCGCGGAGATCACCTGCGACCGCAGCGGGCTCATCTGCACGCGCGATCTCGACGCGTCGATCGGCTGTCTGGTCAAGCTGGCGATCGGCTCGCGCAAGCTCTACAGCGACATCAACCTCGAGGAGTATCTCGCGCAGCTGGAAGAGGCGAGCCGCGGGGTGGGACGTTTCGACGAGCTCATGCACACCCATCCGTATCTGCCCAAGCGGGTGGCGGCGCTGCGGCTGTTCGCGTCGACGCACTTCTACCGCAGCCTGATCGGCGCACCGACCGACGGCGCGGGCAAGAACGACACGAATGGCAAGAGCGCGAACGGCGCGGCGTCGCCGACCCAGGAGACGCTGACCCAGGAAGAGTGCGACGCGCGCGTCGCCGACATCATCTCGATCATCAAGCGGTGAGACACCCATGAGCCAAGCGAAGACGCCAAAATGACCGAGCCTGTGCCCACGACGTCTCTCTCGAGTTCCTCCTCCCCCGACGCGGCCAACAAGCCTGGCACGCCGACGGAGCGCAAGGCGGCGATCCGCGCGGCATTCGAGAGCCTGGCCGCCGCTGCCGACGCCGCCGGCCTGGCGACCACCGCGCGCGACATCCGCGAGACCCGCATCCCCAAGCTCGAAGAGGAGCGTTTCACGCTGGTGGTGCTCGGCGAGTTCAACCACGGCAAGTCGACGTTCATCAACGCGCTGCTCGCCGAGGCGGTGCTGCCGACCGGCATCACGCCCACGACAGCGGTGCTGACCCACGTCATCGAGGGAACGCCGGCGGCGGCGACCCTGATCTTCGAATCGGGCGAGCGGCGCCCGATCGCCGTCGGCGCGCTCCTGCCCTGGCTGACCGTGGAGGACAACGGCGCCGGCAGAAACGGACTCGTGAATGGCAGCCCCCATGGCGCGCCGAACGGTGATCGCGCCGACGATCGCACAAATTTGCACCATGTCGAGCTCACGCACCCGGCGGCGATCCTGCAGAACCGGCTGACGATCGTCGATACGCCGGGCGTGAACGACATCAACGAGCAGCGCGCCGAGATCACCTACGGCTACGTTCCACGCGCCGACGCGGTGGTCTTCCTGCTCGACGCGACGCAGATCCTCACCGCGTCCGAGCGGCGATTCCTCGAGGAGCGGATCCTGCGCTCGGCGCGCGATCGCCTGATCTTCGTGATCGCCAAGGCCGATCTGCTCGACGCCGGCGAGCTGGAAGAGACGATGCAGTTCGCGCGCCGCCACCTGGCGGCGATCGTGCACGAGCCCGCGATCTTCCCGGTGTCGGCGAAGCGCGCGCTGGCGGGCGATCGCGAAGGCTCGGGGATGAGCGCGCTGGTGCAGCACCTGCGCGCCACCGTTGGCCAGGAACGGCGCAAGTTGCTGCTCGACCACGCGCTCGCCGACGCGGGACGCTTGTCGACGTTCATCCGCCAGAGCCTGGGCATGCGGCGGCGCTCTTTGGACCTGCCGCTGCCCGAGCTCGAGCAGCGAATCGTGCGTGCGAAGGAGCGGCTGCACCACGGCAAGAAGGCGCTCGGCATGGCGGCCGACACCATCGCCGCCGAGACCGCGGCGCTGAAGGCGCGCGTGCGCCAGGATCTGGCTGCGTTCGCGGCCGATCTGCGCGAGGCGCTGCCGCCGGAGATCGACAAGGTCGACGCCAGCGACATCCGGCGCTACCTGAGCTTCTTTGTGCAGGACACGTGGAAAGCGTGGGCCGAGGCCGAGGGCGACCTCATGGCCGACGAGCTGGAGCGCCTCGCCGAGAAGGTCATCCAGGTCGCCAACGAGAACATACGCGAGGTGGCGCACGACGTCTCGGCCGAGCTCGGGCCCGCGGAGACCAAGATCGACATCTCGGTCGACACGCTGAAATACGACGTCTCGGTGTTTGCGCTGGGGGCGCTGGGCACGACAATCTTCCTGTTCGTGAACGGCCTGGTGGGCGGGCTGCTGACGGCGGCGGCGCCGGTGCTGGCGTTCATCCTGCGCGGGCGCGTCGGCCTGGAGATCAAGACGGAGGCGAAGCAGCAAGCGCCTCTGGCGGTCGATCGCGTGGCCGCGCTGCTGGGGCCGAAGCTCGATGAATTCGTCGACGGGTTCGCCGCGCGTCTGTCAGAGTTCGTCGCCGAGGCCGGCGATGCGCTGGCGCGTGGGATCTCCGAGGTGCTCGACCGAGCGCTGCGCGAGCGGCGCGAACACGACGTCGCCGTCGACGCGCATCCGGAGGCGGTCGCGATCGACGAGCGCATCCATGAGTTGAAGGGGATCGAAGAGCGCGTCGCCGAGATCCGCCAGCGCGTCTGGATGCCCGACGAGGCCGAGCCGGCGCCGGGCGCGCCTCGCTGAGCCCGCTCGGCATGGGCCTCTTCGATCGCATAGCCGGCACGCTCGAGGGGTTGGGGCGCGACACCGACGCGGAGGCCGACGAGCTCGCCAATCAGGAGATCGACGCGGCGATGACCGTGGCGGGCGCGGGCGATCTGGCGACGGCGGAGGATCGGTTGCGCGCGGTGACCGAGGCGCGGCCGCGGCTGGCGCGCGGGTTCAAGCGCCTCGGCGAAGTCCGCGCGCGGCGCGGCGCGCCCGACGA